>Ga0272441_10009694_pt1 | contig 14798 bp, 10 predicted proteins | sample SSMProp6N_FD_193582 | JGI IMG/M metagenome (GOLD analysis project Ga0272441, IMG submission 193582) | Marine sediment archaeal communities from Little Sippewissett salt marsh, Falmouth, MA, United States - SSM-Prop-6N | ecosystem: Environmental > Aquatic > Marine > Wetlands > Sediment ... | reverse complement strand
CCGATGAATCAGAAACCATCCGGATGAGCTGGATTTTCTTATCATAGTTGAACGGGGGATCCAGATAGACGATATCATACATCCCCAGGGGGTTTTTCAGAAACCGTTCGGCCGGCATCAGCCGCAGACTGATTTCAGTTTCCACAAAGCTGATGTTCTTTTTAATAACCCCTGTCTTGCGGCCGTCTTTTTCAACGAGCATAACGGGGTCCGCACCCCTGGAAGCTGCCTCTATCCCCACAACCCCCGATCCGGTAAAAAGGTCGAGAAAGGCCAGACCGGTCAGGTCTCCGAGGATGGCAAACATGGACTCTCTCATACGGTCCATGGCGGGTCTGATAACACCGGGTGGACATTGTACTTTTCTGCTGCGGTATCGACCGCCGGTAATTCTCATTCTTTCAACCCCCTGCAAGGATATCATCCGGAAAAGGAGGACAGGTTTCCAGTACTTTCCGGAGAGTTTTATGGCTCGGTTCCAGCAGCCCGGGATCCGCTTCTACGATCCTGAAGGCGTCTTTCCGGGCTGCGTCGAGCATAGCCAGATCGCTGCCGATGTCGGCGAAGGTGAGGCGCATGAACCCGGACTGTCTTGTTCCGGTCATCTCGCCGGGACCGCGGATTTTAAGGTCCTCCTCGGAAATTTCAAAGCCGTCGCTGGTCCGCTTCATGACCAACAACCGCTTCTTTCCTTCGTCACTGAGCTCCTCCGAATACACCAGAAAGGCATAGGATTGCATGTCGCTCCTGCCGACTCTTCCGCGGAGCTGATGGAGCCCGGCCAGGCCGAAGCGTTCGGCGTGTTCTATAACCATACAGGTTGCATTGGCCACATCAACTCCGACTTCAACCACGCTGGTGGAAACCAGTACCTGTATTCTGCCGGCTGAAAAATCCTTCATACGCTGGATTTTTACCTCTTCCCTGACTCTGGAATGGATCAAAGCCACTTTAAAATCCGGGAAGACCTCTTTCTGCAGATACTCCGCCATTCCTTCGGTATCTTTCAGATTGCTCTTGTCCGATTTTTCAATCCGCGGGTAGATGAAGTAGGCCTGGCGGCCGCGTTCAATCTCCTTTCTGACCGCCGCGTACACTTTCATCTCATTGCCTTCCCTGGCCAGATGGGTGATCACCGGTTTGCGTCCTTTGGGGGCGCTGCGGATCGAGCTGACATCGAAGTCGCCGAAGAATGTCAGGGTCAGGGTTCTCGGGATTGGTGTTGCCGTCATCAGGAGCAGGTCTGGGGTATTGCCTTTTTCGACCAGTCTTCCCCGCTGTTCGACGCCGAATTTATGCTGTTCATCTATGATGACAAGTCTGAGGTCCCTGAAACTCACCTCCTCGGTCAGCAGGGCATGGGTCCCGATTATCAGATCGATTTCACCGGTATTCAGAGCATCCAGCAGGGGCTGCCGTGCTTTTCTATCCACCTTGCCGCTCAGGAAGGCGACCCGGAGTCCGAGGGGTTCGAGGATCTCAGCTGCCTTTTCGGCATGCTGCAGGGCCAGCAGCTCCGTCGGAGCGAGGAAGGCAGACTGGTGTCCGGCTTCCGCAACCGGCAGTATCGAGAGGAAGGCTACCAGGGTTTTCCCGACCCCCACGTCCCCCTGAAGGAGCCTGCCCATAGGCCGGCTGCTGTTCAGATCTTCCCGGATTTCCCTGAGGACTGTCTTCTGATCCGGAGTGAGGGAAAAGGGGAGGTTTTGAATACACTGCTGCTGGGTTGCAAGAGGCAGAACCTCCGGTTTCCGCCGGGTACTCTTCCGTGCAGCGGTCCGGCGGGCGACGAGAATCTGAAAATACAGCAGCTCCTCGAACGCCAGCGCTTTCCGGGCTTTTTTCTGCTCATCGAAATTGGCAGGGAAGTGAAGCTGATACAGAGCATCGCGTTTCGAGGGAAAGCCGTAGTGGTTTCTGAGACTGAGAGGAAGTTCATCGTCTATATAACGAGCGTAGCCTTCCAGGGCTTCCCGGATACTTCTTCTCAGAATCCCCTGGTTCAGGCTGCCGGTCAGCGGATAGACCGGCAGAAGCCTGCCGAACTTCCCATGCTGATCGGGATAAGGCGCCGTTTCGAAGGAAGCGGACTGAAGTTCTCCATATTTGTATTCGAAACGACCAAAAAGATGGAAGCGTTCCCCCACCTTGAGCACATTCTGCAGAAAATTTCGATTGAAACATACCAGGGCCGCGGTGGTACTTTCATCCTGAACGTAGATTTTCAGAGTCTGACGGCGGCCGTATCCGATGAAATCATGGGCAATCACCTCGATGACTGTATGTACCGGTCCCGTGGTCCACGCACTGAGGGGGACCATCGTCTGTCGGTCTTCGTATTCTCTCGGGAGATGGACCAGAAGGTCCCGAACCGAGAGGATACCGAGGCCTGCCAGCTGACCGGCGGTGCCGGGACCTATACCCTTGAGTTTGGTAACCGCCTGTTTAATTTCACCCAGCAGCATCAGAATGGAAGGGTCTGAAAAAGCGCCACCAGCTGACCAATAATGATATTCCCGACTATTGAAAGCATAATCAGAGATGCTCCCGCTATCGCCAGTCCCATCTGAAGGGTGAGAAAGCGTTTTTTGAAGAAGGTCCTGTGTATCCAGTTCAGGAGGGGAGTGATGATGTAATCGACGGTACGGATAAAAGGGTGGACCGTATTGGCCCGGGCGATGGAAGCTACGAAACGGATGGCAATCAGGATGATGAAAAGAGTCAGAAGAAATGAAACTGCGGACCAGACGGCCCTGAAAATAATTGCCAGGACTATGCCGACGCTTATGCTGCCGTAGACAGCCAGGGTATTGAGCATATTCAGAAGGACAACCAGAATAAGCAGGCCGGCAACCGGGGAAAAATCCACCGAGCCGGCCTGGAGGAATCGAAAGCGCCTGAAATACCCGAGGTACGGGTCGGTGATCGATGAAAGCAGTTGATAGGGCTTCCCGAAATTCACGCCGCTGAACCAGGTGAGAATCACCCGTGCGAATATCAACAGCATGTAAATTGATACGATCGAGGCCAGAATTCTTGCAGCAGCTTGCATAGTATTACTCCTTTACGCGCTTTCCACGCCTGCCGTCAGGCGGTCCATATATCTTCAATAGTAGGATACTGTTTCAGTTCATTCAAAACCTCCCGGGAGGAGGTGATAGTTATCTGGCTGGAAGCCTTGATGACGGTTTCCCTGCGGCCGTTGGCATCATTCAGATGAAGGAACAGGGGGCAGCTCCCCTTGTGGTCGAAGAGCACCGAACGCAGATTGTAGAGGGCCTCTTCGGAACAGGTGTTTCGTTCCAGTCTGATGTGGACTTCTCTTGTTTCGATTTCCTTCAATTTGTCCGGCTCCATAATCTGATCGACCAGAAACTTGGGCTCCCCCCGGCTCAGGTCGATTTTACCGTAGCAGGCGATAATCGAGTCGACCTCTATCGATTCGCGCAGGGGTTCCCACTGGTCGGGAAAGAGTACCATTTCGATGAGGCCGTTGTAATCTTCGAGCTGCAGAAATGCCATGGGCCGGCCTTTCTTTGTGTAGATCGTCCGGATGCTGCTGATAATGCCGAGGAGGGCGTAGCGGGTACCGGGAAGGAACTGTTCCGGTTTGGAAAGGTCGATACTGATGGCCCTTTTCCACACCTGTTTATAAACATCCAGGGGGTGACCGGAAACATAAAACCCGAGCAGATTTTTTTCATAAGTCAGTTTATCCTGTATTGACCACTGCGGCTGCTCATCGAACTGAAAACCCTGCTGGCTGCTCTCCTCGGTATCACCTTCGAAGAGGGAAACCTGACCGAATTTCTCCTGTTCCTTCTTATTCTGCATATACGAGAGGGCGGTCTCGAGATTGTAGGTGAGGGTGGCACGGCTTACATTGAAGCGATCAAAAGCTCCGCACTGAATCAGGGTTTCGATAACTTTCCGGTTCACTTTGTGCAGGTCGACCTTGTAGAGGAAGTCGAGGAAGGAAGTGTAGGCCCCTTCTTCGGTTCTGGCGCGCAGGATCTCCTCCACCGCTGATTTCCCCACGTTCTTGATACCCACCAGACCGTATACAACCTTTTCGTCGCTTACGGAAAAATGGCTTTCCGAAAGGTTGATGTCCGGCGGAAGAATATCAATGCCCATCGATTTGGTTTCGGTGATATAGGTGGCGAGTTTGTCCGGACTGTTGATTTCATTGGTCAGGTTGGCTGCCATGAACTCCGCTGAGTAATTGGCCTTCAGATACGCGGTCTGGTATGCTACCACCGAGTAGGCGGCGGCGTGGCTCTTGTTGAACCCGTAGCTGGAAAAGGGTTTGAGCATTTCAAAGATGTTCTCGGCCAGTTTGCGTTCATATCCCTTCGCGACCGCCCCGTCGATGAACTCGACCTTGAGTTTTTCCATCTCCTTTTCTTTCTTCTTTCCCATCGCCCGGCGCATGATGTCCGCTTTTCCCAGGGAAAACCCTCCGATAATCTGAGCAACCTGCATGACCTGTTCCTGATAAACAATAACGCCGTAGGTCGGTTTCAGTATTTCTTCAAGACTCGGATCGGGGTAGCGGATTGCTTCGGATCCGTTCTTCGAGGCGATAAACTGGGGAATATACTGCATCGGACCGGGCCGATAGAGGGCGTTCAATGCAATCAGGTCTTCGATGGAGTTCGGTTTGGCCTGTTTCAGAATATTCTGCATTCCGCTGCTTTCAAACTGGAAAACACAGGTACTCTTCCCCTCGCCGAGCATATCGAAAGTAGCCTCATCGTCTTCGGCAATGTTTTCAATATCGAATTCAATGCCCCGGGCCCTGATGAGGTTTTCCGTGTTCTTGATCAGAGTAAGGGTTTTCAAACCCAGAAAATCCATTTTTACAAGTCCGCAGGCTTCGAGCTGATCCATGGTGTACTGGGTTGAAACCGCGCCGGTCTTCGGATCAACATAGAGGGGTACGTACTCGGTCAGCGGTTCATTTCCGATGACCACGCCGGCTGCGTGGGTGGAAGCATGGCGGGAAAGCCCCTCGAGGGTCCGGGCGGTGGAAATGAGTTCGGAATAAATACCCCCCTGATTTTCGACCTCCTTCAGCCGGGGTTCCGCTTCGACGGCCTTATCGATGGTCATCTTCAGATCGTCCGGGACCAGCTTTGAAATCCGGTCGGCTTCGGCAAAGGGAATATCGAGGACCCTGGCCACATCCCGCAGTACCGCCTTGGTTTTAAGGGTCCCGAAGGTGATGATCTGACCGACCCGCTCTTTGCCGTATTTATCCGTCACGTATTCGATCACTTCCCCCCGTCGTTCGAAGCAGAAGTCGATGTCGAAATCGGGCATGGAAATACGTTCCGGATTGAGAAAACGCTCAAATAGAAGGTTATACTTGAACGGATCGATGTTGGTGATCTTCAGCGCATAGGCAACCACCGATCCGGCACCGGACCCCCTCCCGGGACCTACCGGTATGCTGCGGTTTCTGGCAAAATCGATAAAGTCCCAAACGATGAGAAAATATCCGGGGAAGCCCATGGAATTGATGATCTCGAGTTCATATTCGGCCCGCCGGATATGTTCCGGCTTAACCGGCTTGTAGCGTTCTTTCAATCCCTCCATGGTCAGATGGTGGAGGTATTCTTTCAGGGAGTGGTAATCCTCCGGTATTTCATAATGGGGCAGAATCGGTCCGGGTAGAGGAATTTCCAGGTTGCACCGCTCGGCTACGGCGGCGGTATTTCTAATTGCCTCCGGCGCGTACGGAAACAGCTCTTCCATCTGTTTCTGAGATTTCAGATAGAATTGATCCGATTCGAATTTCAAACGGTTTTTTTCATCTCTCTTTTTATTCGTTCCGATGCAGATGAGAATATCCTGGGCGCCGGCATCCTTCTGATTGATATAGTGAATGTCATTGGTGGCGATAAGAGGGATCCCGGTGGACGAGGATATTTTAACGAGGGCTTCGTTCACTTCCTTCTGTTCGGGGATCCCGTGATCCTGAAGTTCGAGGAAAAAATTCCCCTCCCCGAATATGTCACGGTAATAGAGAGCTTTCTCAGCTGCCGCATCCAGATTTCCCGAGAGAATCATCCGGGGTATTTCTCCCGCCAGACAGGCGCTTGAGGCGATCAATCCGCCGGAATACTTTCTCAGCAGCTCATCATCGATTCTCGGCTTGTAGTAGAAGCCCTCGGTATAGGCGAGGGAGGAAAGCCGGAGCAGATTCTTATAACCTTCTTCGTTGGCTGCCAGAGCAACCAGGTGATGGGCTCTGGTTTTCTGTTCTGAACCGCTCTTGTCGAAGCGTGATCCCGGAGCGACATAAAACTCACAACCGATAATCGGTTTGATATCGTTCGCCCGGCATTCATGATAAAACTTCAGGACCCCGAACATATTGCCGTGATCGGTAATGGCGAGGGCTTTCATGCCCAGTTCTGCGGTTTTCTTTACCAGCTTTCGGATATGCGCGGCGCCGTCTAAAAGTGAAAAATCTGTGTGGTTGTGAAGATGAACAAAGCCCGACATTGTGTACTCCCTTAGGAAAATATAGCCAATACGCGGTGTTTCTGTAAAGTTGGCTGGGACTGAAATTTCAGTATATCAGCTCAGAGGACGGTTCGTGCAGAGCGCTCAGGTACCATTGCAGAATACGCAGGGCCCGCTGTTTCTGGAACAGAGTTACTTCTCCGGGGAGACCCATCAGAGAGTTGCGGAAGATGGCCCGGGCTTCAGCCCTTGATTTGTCGCTCAGGGGAACCTTTCTCCCTGCAATCAGGGTTTCCAGCTCCCGGTCCCTGAGAACGGATTTCCCGATGAAGGTGACTGCAGTCCGGAAATCGACAAGCTCGCCTTTTTTCACATCCGACAGGGCGCTGAATATGATGGATGTTTTCGGTTTGATAAAGGGATCGCCGATTTTCTGGAAAAACTGCATATTCCAATCCACAAAAGGGATCCGGATCCGGCTGACGATCTCCCCCTCCTCGAGAGTGCATTCACCGGTTTTCGTGAAAAGCCGCGGAATATGTATCCATCTGCTTTTTCCCAGCTTTCTCAGTTCCATCCGGGCGTCGAGGATGGTAAGCGGTCCGAAAGTGTTCAGCCTTCGGGGGAGGTGGCAGAGATTCCCTCCGAGAGTGGCCCGGTACCGGATAGCGGGATGAGCTATATGCTGCAGCGCCTGAGTGAATATCTTCGGAAGCACATGCTGGCCGACCTTCAGAATCCTGCTGACGGGAACTCCGGCACCGATTTCAAAATAGCGTTCCGTTCTGCTTATCCGCTGAAGTTCGGGGATTCCGGCAGTATGGATGATGATATCCGGGAGGTCAAAACTTCCCCCGGTTTTATATTCCCTGCCCAAAGCGGTGCCGCCGGCCCAGAGAAGCGCCTGCGGATAATTCTGGTATGTTCTCAGGAGCTCACTGAGGTTGTGGGGCTGGAATACCTTGGTTTCAGGCATGCCGTCGTCTCCTCCGATAAAAGGCTGCCCGGATAACTCCCCGGGCCAGGTTGTGGAGGTTTGTACAGGGGCAGTAGGTCCCGGAGAAAACTTCGAGTACTTCCTGGATCTTCGGTTCCGGATTATTCATCAGAATGGATTCGATGATAACCAGTTTTGAAGGGCGGCAGTAATTGCAGGGAAAGGACTGCTCTTCGGAAAGCCCTCGCTGAATATCCTCATATTCCACGGATTCCAGAATCCCCTCAAAGGTAAGTATGCTGGAACCCTGGGCGGCGAATACCGGCAGCATACAGGAGTACGTCAGTTCTCCGTTCATCAGAATGGCGCAGTTTCCGCATTCGCCTCTGTAGCAGGAAGGATGAAGACTTTCAACTTTCAGGTTGTTGTGAAGCAGGTCCGCCAGCCGCAGGGATGCGGGCGTATTGATCGAGACTCTTCTCCCGTTCAGCGTAAAATCCACCCTCATGCCGGTTCCTCCAGGTACCCTTGAATAATCTCGGCAGTGAGCGGGACGCCGTCAAAGTATACTCCCGCCGCCTGACTGAGGGCGGTTACAAAGGCCGAAGGGACCAGAGATTCTGCTATTTCATTCATTCCCCCGGGAATTCCCCTGCCGGTGTTCTGAAAGCTGACGGAAATCGGGGGCAGCCTCATGATCAGACCTTCCCGTCCTTCAATGCCGTAGTCGGTGCTGTATCGGGGAGTAACCTTGTGTTCTCCCATAGCCCAGGCAAGACTTTCATAGATGCTTCCCTCGGCAATAGAAACGGCATACTGGGTATCATACACCAGCCCGCAATCAAAGGCCGCCCATATACCTCTGATTTCCGGTTCCAGACTGAGCGGATCAAGTTCAACCTCCGTTACGACAGCTCCCCAGCTCAATGAATGAAAGGGAAGTCCTTTCATTTTCTCTCCGTCCCAGGTGGATTTGCGGGGGGCTGTGATATTGCGCTGTACTTCGATGGGAAGAGGTGTGTGGAACCGTTCCTTGCGTATCGCGCTGCAGCAGCGTTCGACGAGACTGGTATAAACAGCCACCGGCATCGCCAGCATCATAGGCCCGGAATCGGGCAGATTGTCGGTATCCCCGGCGGCGATTCTGATTGATTCATGGGGGATGGCAAGTATTTCACCTGCCTTTCTTTTCCAGAGGTTCTGGATCGCCCGGGGGATAGTCATCGTTCCGCAGTAGATGGTGAGTTCGTCCTTCTTGTCCAGCACCGCCTTGATGCCCCATTTGGCTCCGCCGGAGGGTTTTTCGGTGAAGCCGTTTCCTGTACAGCCGGCGGCGATACCGATACCCCGGAAGGACCTCCGGGAAGCCTTTCCCGTATTTCTCCTCTTCCTGATCAGCTCGTAGGAAGAATGCTTCCGGTAGAAGTCCGAGTCGATCATTACCCGTTCCAGGAGTTCCGGAAGAGGCATGGAGGGGAGGGCGGCCCCCGTCACGAGCCTTCCCTTTTCGGCATGCTGTTTCTTCCATTCCCCCGGGTTGGATTGGGAGAATTCTGCCAGACGTGAAAAATGAACCTCCGTCGCAAACAGACTCTGGGAAACTCCCAGGCCCCTGTAGAGATTCATGGGCGGAGAACTTGTCTGTACCGCCTCCGCGCTCAACTTCAGATGGGGTATGGTATAATAGCTGCCCGCGGCGATTATGGAGCGGCTCAGCAATTCAGAGGTAAAAAAGGGAAAGGCTCCTACATCGAAGCGGATATGCACCTTTTCGGCCAGAATTTCACCCCCTCCATCGAGAACCGAGCTCCTGCTGATTTCCACAGGGGGTTTCCTTGTGGTAAGCCGTTCAATCTCCTGAGGAGAAAGCAGGAGCCGGGCGGGCAGTCCTGTTCGAACTGTTACCACGGCGGCCATAGCTGCAAGGACGGAGGGAAAGATGACCTTTTCGCCGTAGGCGGGGCTCGGATTGGTCTGAATGACCCGGATCGACGATTCCTCCCTGCCGGTGCTCGCTGCAATCGTGGAACGGACGTGATTCGGCCAGTGAGTCGGTGTATGCACGATCAGGCGATCTTCATCGAAGGATGTATAGGCTCCCAGAGGCGCACGGTTGATATGTGTTTCGGGAGCAGTATGATATTCGGCTTCGACGATCTGGGCCTCCGGACCGAAGTCACGGTCCGGGGAACCCTGGATGAAGGTACGGGAGTCCACGATCTGTTCAGGAGAGCTGGGATGAAAGGCCAGCAGGGAAAAATCGGTCTCATAGGAGATCCGGATGTGCCTTTCGGCCTTTTCCAGAAGGTCCGGTGCATGGGAGGCGATCAGCAGGACCGGTTCTCCTTCGTACTCGATATTTCCTTTGCTCAGGAGGGGCATGGCGTCATTGAGTACCTGAACACAGTTTTTCCCGGGGATATCTTCCGGGCCGAAAATATGAACTTGCTTTGATACACCTTCGGTGTTGATCGATTCGATCCTGCCCCGGGGAATTTCGGCTCTGAGTATTTTAATATGAAGCATATCCGGGGCGGTAAAGGTATCGACAAAGGGAAGCTCCTGAATCAACGGACAGCCCCCCTGGATGCATCTTCACCGATGGAGCGTACGGTATCGATAATCCTCCGTACCTGAGTATCCTTCAAGTCCGGATAGATGGGGAGACTCAGTACGGATCGGAATACTTCCATGGAGATGGGGAAATCTTCAGCTTTCAATCCGTATCTGCGGCGGTAATACCCCATGATGTGGAGGGGGATGTAGTGAACAGATATGCCGATTCCCGCTTTCTGAAGCCTGCGGATATATTCGTCCCGGTCGATAGCGAGGGTTCCGTTGCGCAGTCGGAGGATGAACAGGTGCCACGCGTGGTTTTCAATGAATTCAGGCACCCGGAGAAAGGAGCAGCCTGAAAGTCCGGTAATATACTGTTGGGCGATCTGTCTTCGCCGCCGGAGAAAAGCCTCAGCTTTTTTCAGCTGAACCCTGCCTATGGCCGCGGAAATATCCGGAAGGTTGTACTTGAAACCTGCTTCCACAACATCGTACTGCCAGGAGGCTTTCTGTTCGGTATATCTGCGCCACACCTCACGGTCAATGCCGTGGAGCCGCATCACCGAAATACGGCGGGCGATCTCAGGATTGCCGGTGACCACCATACCCCCCTCACCGGTGGTGATTGTTTTGGTGGCGTAAAAACTGTATACGCCGATATCTCCGATGCAGCCGAGAAAACCCGAGGGGGTCTTCACCGGCAGGGCATGAGCGGCATCTTCGACCACGGCGGCACCGTACCTGCCGGCGATCTCCATAATTCGATCCATATCGCAGGGGTATCCGCCGAGATGAACAGGGATCACCGCTTTGATGTTCTGCTGGTTCCGAAAGGCTTCTTCGATTTTTTCCGGATCGATGGTAAGGGTATCCCGATCGATATCGACGAAAACCGGATCGGCATTCAGATACCGAATTACCTCAGCCGTGGAGGTGAAGGTGTATGGAGTCGTGATAACCTTGTCTCCGGGACCGATCCCGAGAGCTTCGAGGGCGAGGTGGAGTCCCGCTGTCGCCGAGTTCACCGCCAGGGCATGGGCCGCCCCGGTGAATGCTGCGAATTCGCGTTCGAACTCCAGGGATTGTCCGGCTGTCGTCAGCCATCCGCTGCGAAGGACTTCGAGAACTGCCTCTTCCTCCTCTTTCCCGATGGAAGGCCGCGCGAAGGGTATCTGTTCCATGGATGTATCCTCAATGGATCGGTTCATTTTCTACCTCCGGTACGCTCGGCAGATACCGGCGTATTATATCTCTCAAGAGCCGCCGGTTCCGGTAGACATCCGGATTGTCCGGATTGAAGAAACAGAAATCCTGGAGCTCCTCCAGAATGCTTTCCAGGCTGACCTGAAAGCGGGGCCTTCGGATAAGCCGGTTGATCCCCGGATGTTCGGTAGGCTCAAGTTTTTCACCCCGTGACCAGAGCCGCTCGGTGAGCTTTTCCCCCGGTCTCAGTCCTATATAGCGGATCGGAATCTCCTTTTCCGGGGTGAACCCGTAGAACCTGACCATCTGCTCCGCTAGTTCGCGGATGAGGACCGGCTCACCCATATCGAGAATGTAGAGATTATCCCCCCGTCCTACACCGCCGGCTTTCAGTACCAGTGAGGCTGCCTCGGGGATGGTCATAAAAAATCGGCTTGCTTCCGGATGGGTAATAGTGACCGGACCGCCTTTGAGGATCTGTTTGGCAAAAAGGGGCACGATGCTTCCCCGGGATCCGATCACATTTCCGAAACGGACCACCATGTAATCTCCATGGTTTCCGTTGCTGGACAGAACGAGCTCCTCGGCTATGCTTTTGGATGCACCGTAGATGCTGGTCGGATCAACCGCTTTATCGGTGGAAATAAAGACAAAACGGGGAACTTTGTTCTTCCTGGCCGCATCCACCATGTTTTTCGTACCGAAAACATTGTTCTTTATCGCCTCGATAGGATTGGCCTCCAGCAGCGGTACATGTTTGTAGGCGGCACAGTGAAAAATCACATCCGCCTTGAGCCGCCGGATGATGAACTCCATATAGGCCGGATCCTGCATCTCTCCTATGATGGGTACGATCGTGGCTTCCTCTCCGACTCCCTCCTCCTGGAGGATTCGGAGTTCTTTGTCGATTTCATAAACACTGTTTTCACCGTGATCGAACAGATAGAGACGCTCGGCACCCCCTGAGAGCAGCTGCCAGGCCAGTTCGCTTCCGATACTGCCTCCCGCTCCGGTTATAAGCACCCGGTGCCCCCGCAGGTATTTCAGGCTTTCCTTCAATCCGAGGGAAACCTGGTCCCTGCCGAGAAGGTCCTGAGCGCTGATCTCCCGGGTCTGAATCAGGTGAGCGTCGCCGTCTATGATTTGTGAAAGCCGCGGGAGGATCCTGATGCGCTTCAGGTTGGCAGCCCTCAGGATGGTATAGATACGCTTCAGCTGATCGCTGGAGGCAGCCGGTACGGCAATAAGCGCTTCATCAGCCGGAGTATGCTCCAGGATTTCATCGACCGTGGAGATCGGTCCGTAGACGGGGATATCCATGACGGAAGAGCCTATTTTGGCGGGATTATCATCGATAAAGGCGACAACATTTCCCAGAATACCTTTGGACCGGATCTCTTCGGCGATTTCATAGCCCGCGAAGCCTGCGCCTATAATGTAAATATTACTCTGTTTTTCCTGTATCATCACTTCTCTTCTTTTTTAAAAACTCAAAACCGAAATCCACCAGAAAAGACTGCTCGTAAAGGGTCAATCGGACTTTTGCCCTCTTTTTCCTTCTGTTGACCTTCACTATGGCCCCTTCCAATCCCCTCATGGGGCCGTCGATTACCACAATTCTGTTGTTGTCATCGAAACTCACGGTAGACGTCTCTACGATTTCACCGAAACTGAGAAAGTGGAGCAGCAGACCTTTGTCCTCTCCTGAAAGAGGTTCTATATGCTGGTTATCCTTTAAAAACCGGACAAAGCCGGATGTTTTCTTGATAGCCCAATATACATCAGGAGGCAGTTCTTTCGCCTCATAAAAAATATAACCCGGGAATATCGGCGCGAGCTGTTTCTGTGTTTTTCCCTTACGTCTGATGGTGAGTGTGCGCCGGGGCCAGAGGAAAGACCCCGTTTCGGACTGAGAGGGAACCGCGGTCCGGAGAGAAGTCCTGACGAGGGTGAGAAACTTCTCTTCTTCCCGTGTGAACACCTGAAGCACATAATACCTCATCTGGCGAGTACCCGAATATGCTGCAACTGAATGGCCGGTCTGACTCTTCACGATTATGAATAGAAAAATAGCATGGAAAGTCTTATCCTGCAACACCTCCCGCTGAGGAGATTTACAATTGTCGTATATGGACCGATAATAAGAAGAAATCCACTGGGAGATATATATGCAAAATACAAAAATCTTCATCCTCTGTGCAATCCTGCTGACGGCCCTGGTCGTACCGGCGACAGCGGAAACGGTGATGCTTTTTACCGACAGGCCGTCAGGTTTCGGTGATGAGAAGAGCTCCATACACTACATCGAGGACGGGATCATGGAAGTATTCTTCGATGCCGGGCATATCATTTTCAACAGCACGTATCAGTCCACAGAGGAGATAGTGGAAGAGAAGGATGTGTTTGCCGATTATCCGGCTTTCCGGATCGCCAAAGCCGGAGGCGCCATGTATATACTGACGGTACAGCTGAGGTTCACTGAAGATGAGGAGGACCTCCTGCCGGTGGCGGCGGCGTACGCTCTGATCGATCTTGAAACGGAGGCGAATCTCGCCGGGGGAACGGTGATGCTTGAAAGACCCGACGACTGGAAAGAGAAGGAACCCTATGAACTGGTTCAGGGTATGGGAAGAAGGCTCGGCCGGGAAGCGCTGAAGGGGCTATAGGCACATTTTTTCCTCATAAAGCACCCCGGTCTTCCCGAAAATGGAATATGGGAGTGTAAGATGAACAGTACACGGAAAATGTACCCTGCGAAAAAAGCAGTTATCTCTTTTTACCTGATACTATTATGTTTTGCATGTCTGCATACTGCCGCGGCTGAGCAGTCCTTCTGGGAAGGAAGAATTTCCGCTGCACCCTACGGGCTGCTTCCCAATACCGGTCTATACGCCGCTTCGAACGCTTTTCCTCTGGACAGCAAGGTAGCTATTACATCCGCTGACGGGAATAAAAAGATTGAAGTCCGGGTGGTCGAGCGGCTCGATGTGGACCGCGTTTTCATGCAGGTTTCTCCGGAAGCGGCCAAACAGCTGGAGCTGAAGACCAATGAGATTCTGATCGCCCGGGTGTCCCCTGTGATGGATGAAACCAGCGCTGTAGAAAAAAGCCTTGCTCAGGAATCTCCCTATTCCCGGGATCCGGATGTAAATCCTTCTACAGCCGCCAGCGGCAGCAGGCTTACCATGATTCAGGAATATCTCAAGGAAGATGCCGGGGAAGCTCCAGCTGAGATGTCCCGACAGCCTGAAGCTCCGGAGCTGTCTGAAGCTCCGGCGGAACGGAAAGGGGCATGGGCAGCGCCTTCCGGGACTGCTGAAGTGACAGCTGCCATATCGGATGATACTTCCCCGTCCGACGGTGAACCGGTTGCACACGCCATACCCGATAGGGCGGAGGAACCGGAAACCTTCGATCCTGCTGTTGAGCTTCCGGCACCGGAGAGGCAGCCGTCAATCCTCACTGCTGAAATCCCGGAAGAGGCAGGGGATACGGAGCCCGCGGACAGCGGCGGCCCCAGGGTCGTTGCCATGGAGCCTCTTTTCCCCGGCGAGAAAGATTACAGTTACTCTCCGCTGCCGCCGGAAAAACCGGAAGGCAGGACAGCCGGCGATGGGCCGTGGGTTTC
>Ga0272441_10009693_pt1 | contig 14801 bp, 10 predicted proteins | sample SSMProp6N_FD_193582 | JGI IMG/M metagenome (GOLD analysis project Ga0272441, IMG submission 193582) | Marine sediment archaeal communities from Little Sippewissett salt marsh, Falmouth, MA, United States - SSM-Prop-6N | ecosystem: Environmental > Aquatic > Marine > Wetlands > Sediment ... | reverse complement strand
CCCCCGCTCAGGCATCCGCTCGGCGATCACACGACCTTGCTCAGGCCCAAGACTCGTAGGCTCCTGAGTGCCGGGCCTGCGGTTCCCGGCACGTACAATGACGATAGGCTTGCCTTGCCCCCGAACCTGTGCCACCACACCCGCCGTGCCGCCTTGCCCCTGGGCGCACTGACCATCCCACAGCGCCAGCAGTACGTCGCAGTGCTGTGCGATGTACTCGCCCGCCGCCTGGTACGCGGCATCGCGCGTGGGCGCATCAGGTAAGGTGACAACGGATGCGGCTCGCGCCAGAAGGCCGGCAAACTCCCGGCGGGACGCCGGATCGGTGAAGTCTTCGATGTAGTCTTCCTCGGCGAGCGGAAGCGGCACAACGAGGCGGCCACCGGGCCGATCCAACACATGCCGCGCGACGAGACGATCGGCGCCTTCCGCCAGAGATGACAGGACGGTCAAGTCCTTTCCGGTAAAGGCTCCCTCGATCAAATCCAGCGCCTGGTTGACGCCCGCGTTCAGCTTGTCAAGATCCGCGAGAAAGCGGTGGCCCGAGACGCCAATGCGCACACATTCTCCACTATCGAGAGCGGAATCATTTGCGGCGTCACGGGCGAATGGCTGATTCGTCCGGTCATTTGCCATCGGCAGCACCCGGACGCTGTAACTTCACAATGGCATAGCCGGCCTTGGCAAGAATCTTGGGGATGCCGCGGATGAGATCGCGGTCGATCTGGCGGATTCCCTCCTCTACCTCCTCCCACGGTACCAGATGGGGATTGCGTAGTGGATCTGCCTCGGTGGGTTCACCAACGGTGAATCCCTGCGCCTGTTTCTCCTTCATCCACAGATCGTGCTCCAGTCTGGCCAACTTCTCAAGGTCGTCGCCGGGGAACTGGATGGGAGGCTCATTACTACGCGAAGGCACCATCACGTAACCGGCCTCGTCGAGTTTCTTCGGGATGTAACGCACGGTTGCGCGGTTGGATTCCTTGTACACTTCATCTAACCGGTCGTACGGTACGAGAAGTGGATGGATCTTGTTCTTCTCGTCACGCTTCGGCCCCCACTTCCACCCGTCGCGCTTCTTGCCATCACAGTAGACCTGGTGGGCGGCGGCGGCAAGCGTCTCGAGCAGCTCGCCGGTCAATTCCACCTGTTGGACGAGGGACAGAAACGCGCGGCCATTGACGTGGACATCAAGCTGGTCCTCGGCCGGCAGGCAAGATCGTTCGAAGCGGCCCTTGCCCGCAAGAAGGCTCATGGCGAGCACGGATTCCATGGAGCGTGCGCCATGGTGGTACTTCGATACATGCAACAGGCCGTGCAGAACCCCTGGGTCGATGTTGGGAAGACCCTTCCCGTCACCGTCCTGGAAGATCTGCGGGACGTTGCGCTCGAGCATCGAGCGCAAGAGGATCGCGCGTCGTATGAGGTGAAAGGGATCGGCGGAGGAACCGGCAGATGGGTTGGGGTTCGGGCCCAGGATGTTTACGTAGCCCTTGAGCCGGCTGACGAAGTCCGGGCCTTTCACCCGCCGGAACTCCTCGTCCTCGGGAGAGCGATTGAACTTGTCCATGTGTTCGCAGGTCCCGCCCGCAAACACGAAGATACACTTCCCAATGGGGTGCGTGACTTGGCCCTGCTGGAACTCGCCATCCTGCATAGGTGCCAGAAAGTAGCGTAGCCAACCGAGCGGCTCGTCCCCGAGGGTGGTGTCAAACTCGTCCCAGAAGACCAACGGAATGCCGCCCTTGAGGACAATATCACGGACCTGGTGAAAGGCCGAGAGCAAATCATTGGGGTTGGCGAACTGGGACAGGTTGAAGCTCTTCTTCTCGATGCCGGGGACCTTTAATGATTTCGCGACCTGCACCACACCGAAGGACTTCCCCGCCCCTGGGGGGCCGAACACGGCAAAGGAGAGGGGGCGGGGCTGCGAGCCGTCGCAATACTCCTTGATGAGGTTGGCGATGCCACGGAAGCTCTCGATCTCGCGGCGGTCGGCCGTTGTCAGTGCGCCGAATTTCCCCAGCGGTACGCTTTCCAGTGCCTTTTCGGGCCCTTCCAGCACAACGTGGCGCGCGGTCTCCTTCAGGCGCTCCCTGTTCTCGTCATTCAGGATGGTCCAGTAGCGCGCTTCGCTGCGACTGTCCCGTTGTCCGGCGGAGGCGGTAAGGAAGCGCACGGGGTCCTCGACCTGCGCTTGGGCCAAGACCACCTTATCCTCGGCAAGTGCTTTGACAATCGCCTCGCTCGGAAACACGAGCCTAGATTCGTCGGTACAGCACCCTTGTTCGGTGTAGCCGTTTAGATGCAGCGTGCGCATGGCGTGCAGCCCGCTTTGTACGGCTGCGCCCAGATCGGGGTTCGCGGGACGCAGCAGCAAATGCCTCGCGATCGATGCCGCAAGGCTCGACGTGTACCCGATCATGTGGCCTTCGTGTTTTTGTGACCACGTATCCTCGATCTCGACGGGGTCGAAGAATAACGTACATTCGTGTCGGGGTGCCGCCTTGGTGCGTTTCCTGTCGAGGTCCTTCCGGGAGAGTAGAATAGCCCCAGACGTTCCGAGGGAAACGATCACGTGCTTCGCAGTGGCGAGGGCGTTGACGCTTGGGTTGTGCGTCAGTTCCCAGAACAGGTCCTGTGCAGCCCGTTCCCAAGATAAACCACGGCTGATGTGTACTTCGGTGAGTCGAAGATCGTCCACAGTCATGAGAACCACCAGGCGCTCCGGACAGCGCTTCAGAAGGTGGTTCCACAAAGGGCCTTGTCCGACGGGGCGCGCCATCTTGAGCAGTGTCCAGGAGGCACTGCCTCGCCCCTTCAGCGCGTGTGGCCAGAGGGCCGGCGTGTCGCGAAATCCCAGCCCGGCGTCGTCCAGCAGGACCAGTTCCGCCTTCGACGGTCCTTGCGAACGCACGGACGGTTTCTTGAGGGATGCGGACGTACCACGATCGAGACCAAGGAACTCCGCCACCCGCCACACCTTCTGGTCGTTCTTCTCCTTCACCCGTGACCAGATGGCATACGCATGGTGATAGCTGCCATCACAGGGATCGACCGACCTCGCCAGCGATGGCGGGGCGTACAGTGTGTACTTCGCCGGACGCCGCCTGTTGAGACCTTCTGTCAAGACGCGTAGCAGCTCGCCTAGTAGCGCGGCCCCGCCGGGTTGCCAACAGGCCCGCGTACGCTCCTCCGCGTTCCACGCCTCGCCGCTGTTCTGCACGCGCCGCAGGCAGGCGAGGTTCCAGTCGATCGTCACGTCGCCCGCGACAACGACTGCTCTACTCTTGGCAGGCTTCTTCATGGTGCCTCCTATGTCCACGCCCAGAGATCTTACCCCGGCGACTGGTTTGCGTTCTGGAACGCACATAATGACAGAAGCGCTAACAGGAACGCGAGTGGCTTCATAGCACGTCCGCAGCCAGCGTGTCACCCACGCGGTAAACGGCCTCGTCGACAAGCTTCAGCAGTCTCGGGATGCCGCGTACGGCCTTGCGATCGTACTCCTTGATCTCCTCGGGAAGATCCTCCCAAGGGCGGAGGTACGGATGCGTCTTGGCCTGATTATTCCGCTCGCCCGGGGACCATCCCCCAAGAAGCTGCTCTTTGCACCAGCGCGTGTGCTCCATTCGCGCGAGCAATTCGACCTCCTCGTCCGTGAAGGACGCGGCCTGCCGGGGGTCGTTGATCGGGCCCGACGTGCATCCGATAGCCCGTAGCTTCACGGGAATGTGGTCGGCCTGGTGGCGGTTGGAGTCACGCTTCTCAGGTGTCAATTCGTCCCACGTCACCGCCGCGTTGGGAGAGGTTTCCTCACCCTCGAATGCTTTGACGTCCTCGCAATACTGCTGGTGAATGGCACGGGCCAACCGGTCCAAGTCTTCTCTCAACAGCGTCTTGGCGTTGCAGGACTTCGATATGGTGCCGAACGAGTGGACGCGCGCCTGCCAGTCCGCCCCGCCGTCCATGCGGTTGATAAGGGCCGCCAGACCAATGTCCTCGGCCGTGCGAACAAGCACCGGCGTGTCGCAGGCGCCCAGCCGTTCCAGGACGTCCAAGGCACACACGACGGCCCGCGCGTCATCGTCCAGGCATATAACGATGGTGGTGTATATGTTCTTCTCGCAAGCCCACTGGCGCAAACGGTCCAGCATGGCGAGGCTCTCGACGTCCTCGTTCACAAAGGCAACGTCGCACGTCTGGTCGAATTGAGGGTAGCGGCCGTAGAAAAGGTCCTTCTTCGCCTTCGCGTGCCGGTCAACGACGGTGACGCGCGGCAACCGCTCATTCGCGAAATGGGCCACCTTGGCGGCCTGAAGCACGACGCTCTGTCCCATCTGGCCGAACCCAACGGCCACGAGATGGACCCCCAACTCGTCCTGTGCGCCGATCGCGCCGCGATCCAACGGGAAATCTTGGTGAAGAAGACGAGCCGTGTTCTCGTAGATGTTGAAGATATGGACCTCGAACGGCAGCCCGTCACTCTCCAGCGCACGGTTCTTCTTGAGCAACTCGCACAAGCGGAGGTCCACAACATGGATGAAGCAGTGCACGGTCCAGTCGGCGTCGCCACACTCCTGGACGAGCTGGCGAGTCAACGAGGCCACCGCGACGTTTGTCGGATCATCGCCGCATAGGGCAACGACGTAGCGTGCCGTGAAGACCCGAACTTGCCGAAGCAGATCCTGTTCGCCGGCGTCACCAATGACCACGAAGGCGCCCAATTCGCGGCATGCGCGGATGCGGTTGTTGTCGGCATCGTACTCCACCACGACCACCGATAGGCCCTGTTCGCGGAAGTCCTTGGCAAGCTGCAACGCCTTTCGCCCCAGCCCGCAGATGACGACGTGGTTTTTCTTGAAACGGAGCCGTAGCGCGTGCAATTGGTCGCGGAATACTGTGGCCAGAGCCTTCCAAAGTGTCCAGGCGGGCACAACGGGCGCCAGAAACCGGGCCACCTCCAACTGCCAAGGAACCGGGCCCTCAACCGACGCGCCGGACTCCAAGGTAAAGAGCTGGAACATTAGATACAGCATGTGCAGGTGGGAAGGCGTTTGGCCTTGGCGCGAGTAGGCCAGCCAGAAACCCCTGTAGCCGAGAATTCCGGACACTGCCGCAATGACGCCGATGGCCAGCCACGGCCACCACCTACGCCAGACCGAGCGATCATCGTTTCCGGCCAAGACCTGTGTGCGAGTAGCCACTGGAGGTCCCCCCATAACGTCAAGCCGACACGCTCAATGCGCGCCTGAAATTGAGCGCCAGCATTATACACCACGCCCCCACCCCACTTCTGTCGACGCGTTGTAGCCAGCCCCGGCATCGGTCGGGGCTCCGCCATCGCCTTGACTTCCGCGATGGATTCGACCTGTAATGGCCGCAACCGGCAGCGCGGGAAGAGGAACATGGGCACACTGTACGTCGTCGCCACGCCGATCGGCAACCTGGAAGACATCACTCATCGGGCCGTCCGTATCCTGGGCGAGGTCGATGTGTTGGCGTGTGAGGACACCCGGCGCACACGGATTCTCTACGAACGCTACGACATTGCCCGCCCGCGCAACATCATCGCGTATCACGAGCACAACGAGGAGCAGACAGGCAAGCGGATCTTGGGATTGCTCGATAGCGGGCAAACGGTGGCCGTGTGCACGAACGCCGGCTACCCGAGTATCAGCGACCCCGGCTACCGAATCGTGTCCTCGTCCATCGAGGCAGGCCACACCGTCGAGGTCATCCCTGGCGTAGGCGCGGTCACGATGGCGCTGGTCGCGTCAGGTTTACCCACGTCCAGCTACGTCTTCAAGGGGTTTCCGCCGAGGAAACCCGGGCCGCGCAAGCGTTTCCTTGAGATGGAGCGCGAACTACCGCACACGTTGGTGCTTTTCGAATCGCCGTTCCGCGTGGGCGCGCTACTGGCCAATGCTTTCGAGGTACTGGGCGACCGGTCCGCCGCCGTTTGCATAGAGTTGACCAAGAAGTTCGAGGAGATCCACCGAGGGTATCTTGGTGAGCTCGCGAAAACCTTCGCCGACAAGAAGGTGAAGGGCGAAGTCACGGTCGTGATTGCGGGAAACCATCCAAAGTTTCGGCGCGGGAGCGAAACCGAGGGACCGCCGGTATGAGATCTCTGGCTACAGCTCACGGCGAACTGCGCCTGCCGGCGTTCTTTCCCGACGCCACACGCGGCGTGGTGCGCACCATCGGGGCAGAAGACCTGGAAGCGTGCGGCGTCCAGGGCGTGATGGTCAACGTGCTGCACCTGGGCTCGAAGCCAGGCGGACAACTCGTCGCGTCCGTGGGCGGCATACACGCGTTCATGGGATGGCGCGGACCCATTGCTTCCGATTCCGGCGGGTTCCAGGCGTACTCGCTCGCCACGGGAAGACCGAAGCTGGGCCAGGTCACGCCCGACGGCTTCGTCTACCGGCTGGCGAAGGGCCAGGGCAAGAAGACGCTCACGCCGGAGAGGTGTATCCAGCAGCAGTTCCGCCTCGGCACCGACATCTTGTTCTGCCTAGACCACTGCACGCATCCCAGCGCACCCGATCACGAGCAGCGCGAGAGCGTCGAGCACACGGTAGCGTGGGCTGAGCGCTGCAAAGCAGAATTCGGGCGTTGTGTCGAGAAGCAAGGCGCGGGCCGCCCGCGGCCGCTGCTTTTCGCCGTGGTTCAGGGCGGCGCGGATGCTGCCTTGCGCCGGACCTGCGCAGAACGGCTGCTCGACATCGGTTTCGACGGCTTCGGTTTTGGCGGGTGGCCCATCGGCGACGACGGGCAGCTTGTCGATGCCGTTGGCATGGTTGCTAAGTTGGTGCCCGAGCATTTCCCAAAACACGCGCTCGGAATAGGCAAACCGGAGAACGTCATCGCGGCACACCGGTTGGGCTACGACCTTTTCGATTGTGTGATACCGACGCGCGACGCGCGCCACCAACGCCTATACGTCTTCACGGCGTCCGACACGGCTGACTCGCACGCGTGCGTCTACATTCAGGACGAACGATACGCGCGCGATGAGCGGCCGGTCGAGGAGGGTTGCGATTGCCTCTGCTGCCGCCGCTATTCCCGCGCCTATCTCCATCATGTGTTCCGCATCAACGACCCTCTGGCAAGCCGCCTGGCCACCATCCACAACCTGCGGTTCTATGCGCGTCTCATAGCGCGACTCCGGGCATGCGATGAGTGACACACAACAGGCGGAACTCGTCGCGCGGCTGAAAGAGACGCGGAAGTACGCGCATCTGTGCGATCCGACGCTCGCGCGTGTGGCGGAATGGGCCTGTACGCGGCACACGTCGCCAAAGGAGGCCCTGAAAGCAGCGAAGCGCAAGTTGCATCAGGCGTTTGGCGCCTACATCGAGCCGAAGCATCTGAAACAGCTTGAGACGCTGGTTACGGAACTTCCTCTCCGTGCGCCGCTGGAACAGCAGATGGCTGTATGCCGCAAGGCCTTTGACCTGCACGCCTCGACCTGCGAGCGCCTGCCCCTCCTGGATACGGTCTTTGACGACATCTTCGCCATCACCGGTATGCCTGGGCGGGTTCTCGACATCGCTTGTGGACTTAACCCATTCGCTTTGCCCTGGACGAGGATGAGCGGCCTATACTGTGCATGGGACATCGATGAGCGGCTGATCGCCTGTATCAACGCATTCCTCGAACGGACCGGCCGACCCGCCACTGCGGCCTGCCGCGACGTTCTCGCTGACCCGCCGGACGAGGCGTACGACGTCGTCTTCCTCCTCAAAGCCCTTTCCTGTCTCGAGCGACAGGAGACGGGCGCCGCACGAAGCGTCCTGGCCGCCTTACGGACACGCCATGCCGTGGTGTCGTTTCCCACACGCTCCCTTGGCGGCAGGGACAGGGGCATGCAGGAACACTACCGCGGCTTCTTGGAACCGATCATCGAGGAGCTGGGACTACGCTGCCACGAACTTCCCTATCCAACCGAGACCTTCTACGTGTTGGACTACGCGCGCCGCGGGTGAGGTCTCACCACGCGTGCTTCCGCGCCGGGAGCGCATATGCTATAGTTGGGTTTCTGGCTGATTCTCCAAGATTGACGGAAAGGGCGCGGTTGTTATGTCCAATGGTCTCAAGCTTGTAGAACCGAAGTTTGCTCCGCCGCTAGACCCAGGATACCGGCCGGCGGTACTGGCTAATCATGCGTTTATAGCGGAGGTGGACGCCTCGGGCGCCGGCGTGCCGCTGATCATCGGGCTCGAGCGCGCCGACGGGTCGTGCTCGCGTTTCGAGACGCGGGTGTTCCCGGATGGTCACCCCCGCGCGGACGCGAACCTGATGTACGCCGAACGGCTGGTGAAGTTCTTGCTGTGGCAACGGGGTGGCTGGAGAGTGTGCGTGGGCGGTCCGGCGAGCGTGGGCCAGCACATCGCCGCGTGCTATGCGCCGGAAGGCATTCGTTCGTTCGATTTCCACTTCATGGGAGAAGATGTGTACGAGCGGACCTTCGAGGTCATGTCGTGCCCGCCGGAGGATGTCCCGCCCGAAAAGGAAGCCACGCAGCCGTTGGGCCGGCACTTGGACGGCTGCCGCATCGGCTTCGACCTCGGGGCTTCCGACAGGAAGGTCTCGGCCGTGGTCGATGGCCAGGCGATCTTCAGCGAAGAAGTCGTGTGGGAGCCGCGCAAGCAGACCGACCCCGACTACCACTACCGAGAGGTCATGGCAGCGCTGAAGACCGCCGCCGAGAAGATGCCGCGTGTGGACGCCATAGGCGGCAGCGCGGCGGGCGTGTACATCAACAACCGCGCCATGATCGCTTCGTTGTTCCGCGGCATCCCGAAGGACCGGTTCGACGAGGTGAAGGGCCTTTTCCTACGCATCCGCGACGAGATGGGCGTGCCGCTCGAGATCGTGAACGACGGTGAAGTGACGGCCCTGGCGGGCTCGATGTCGCTCGAAGATAACGGCGTGCTCGGAATCGCGCTGGGTTCGAGCGAAGCCGGCGGCTACGTGACTATGGACGGCAACATCACCGGTTGGCTCAACGAGTTGGCCTTCGCGCCGGTGGACTATAGCCCGGACGCGCCGGTGGATGAGTGGTCGGGCGACAAGGGCGTGGGCGCGCTGTACTTCTCGCAGCAATGCGTCTTCCGTCTCGCGCCGAAGGCCGGCATCGACCTTCCCGCGGACGTGACCGACGCCGAGAAGCTCAAGGCGGTCCAGGAGAAACTCGAGGCGGGTGACCCCGAAGCCACGAAGATCTGGGAAAGCATGGGCTGCTACATGGGCTACACCTTGGCCCACTACGCGGATTTCTACGAACTGAAGCATGTGCTCATCCTCGGGCGATGCACGTCGGGCCGTGGCGGCGACCTCATCGTCCAGGGCGCCCACAAGGTGCTCGAGTCGGAGTGCCCGGACCTTGCCAAGCAGGTCAACGTCCAGTTGCCTGATGAGAAGGCGCGCCGCGTCGGCCAGTCCATCGCCGCCGCCAGCCTGCCGGCGATTGGGTAGAGCGGCGCGAGAACAATCGGGCCAGAGTCAGAGAAACAAGACTGAGTTTCATGAGGGAGTGAGTAGGAATGGATTTGAAGCTCGATACAGCAGAGGTATTCGTGCCGGATGGGAAGCCTGTGGAGGCGGCGCTTGCGCGCACGACGCACATGGCGTTCGGGGCGCATCAGGACGATTTGGAGATCATGGCATTCGCGGGAATCCTCGAGTGTTTCCAACAGAACGATAAGTGGTTTGCGGGCGTCGTCGTCACGAATGGCAGCGGCTCACCCCGCGACGACCTGTACAAGGACTACACCGACGACGAGATGCGGCAAGTCCGCATGAAGGAACAGAAGAAAGCCGCGATCCTCGGCGAGTATGCGGCCCAGGCGCTGTTGGACTACCCGAGTTCCGCCATCAAAGACGGCGCCAACAAGGATCCCGTGGCCGATCTCGAACTGCTCCTGGCTGCGGCCAAGCCTGACGTCGTGTACGTCCACAACCTCGCGGATAAGCACGATACGCACGTAGGGGTGACGCTGAAGGTCATCGAAGCGATCCGGCGTTTGCCCAAAGACGACCGCCCCACGAAGGTGCTGGGCTGCGAGGTGTGGCGCGACCTCGACTGGATGGTGGATACGGACAAGGTCTCCCTGGACGTATCGGGGCACGAGAACCTGCAGGCAGCTCTGCTGGGCGTGTACGACTCCCAGGTCTGCGGCGGCAAGCGGTATGACCTGGCCACCATGGGCCGGCGCAAGGCGCACGCTACCTACGCCGAGTCCCACGGCGTGGATGAGTACGCCGGCCTCACGTTCGCCATGGATCTCACGCCGCTCATTGCGGACGCGACGGCTGACCCCGCGGCCCTTGTGCAGGAACATATCCAGCGCTTCCAGCAGGATGTCGACGCACGGCTCGCGAAGCTGCAAGGAATGTAGGTCCAGGTGCTGTTCGGAGGCACGGCAGCGAAACGGCATGCGTGCGTGTTTCTGGCGTGTTGGCTGGCGACCGTAGCCGGGCTGAGTGCAAGAGCACGAGATGCCGGGGAGGAATCTCAGGTGGACGAGCACGCGTATAGTGTCGTTGCGACGGACAAGGTAGAACCAGGCCTACTCCCCACGTTGGTCAGCCTCCAGGGCCTGGCGAACCGCGATGCTCCCCGCCTCTATCTCTTGCCCAATCCCAATGGACCGGAGGAACACTGGACTCACTGGTACCACGAACGCGGCTACGAGGCCACGCACGCTACCGCCGAGGAAGCCCTCGTCGCCCATGCGCACCGGGCCCAGGGCTATGTGGTCTATGACCCCGAACTGCCGGACAGCCTCAACGTGGCCATGGTGCTTGCGGGACTGCGCGACGCCGTCGTGTGCGCGCCTGCCCTGGAAGAGCCATTGCGCGCGTTGGGCCTGTCGTGCATCGAGGATCTGCGTGGCCGTTGGAACGACAAACTGGCCGCCTACGGCTGGGCCGCCGACACGCTGCTGAACCAGTGCAACGCGTCAATCCTGGCCAACTACGAACAGCCCCACCCGGCAGCCGTGCGGCCGACCATGGACTTCCTGGTGGCCCATCGTGGGTTCTGCATGGGATTGTGCATCAACGATGCCGACTATCCCGACGAGGCCGCGTTGTGGGAACGCGTGCAGACGGCCGCGCCTGACCACGCCATGATGCTCGGATGGCACACCAGCCGCGACACCGAGGCCACGCACGTGTATTTCGGCAGCCAACACAACGTCTGGGTCTACTGTGCCGGTGCGTGGAATATGTCGTTCCACCAACACATCGCTGCGGCCGGTCCCTACAAGCAGGACCATTGCGAGACGGCAAAATGCCGGCCCGACGGACGCTACGTGACGATCACGCTGTCCGACGGCGACTCATGGCATTCCATGGCCGACGTGCAAAAGAAGTTCTGGCGGCATCCTCGCCGCGGCGAAGTGCCAGTCGGCTGGGAAGTAGCGCCGGTGTTCGCCCAGGTCGGCCCCGCCATCCTCGAGTACTACTTCGACACGCTCACCGACAACGACTACCTGGTCTGCGGTCCGTCAGGTATCGGCTACAACTACCTGAGCGGCTTTGAAGATTGGCAGGGGTACCTGGACCGGACAGAGAAGGCCATGGATGCGACGTCGTTGCGGACGATATGGGTCATCAACCGCGTCGTGCGCCATTTGCCGAACGGCGCGGTCGAACACCGCCTCAAGAAGGGCGCCATCCAATACAGCAAGGCAGACATGGAGGCCTTCGGCGGGGTGAAGGATCAGAACGGCGCCGATTGGGTGGACCCGGAGGCCGTGAGCCGCTACATGCAAAGATTGCCCCATTGCCTCGGCTTCTTCCAGGGGTGGGAGCGCATCCCGGGCGAGGGGCCCCGCTGGGTGGATGGCAAAGCGTGGTGTCCCACGGTGGCGCTGGTGCGTCACGATCTAGATGCCGTGATCGACGAGTTCGAGTTGGCCGCGCGTCATCAGCCGGCACCGATGTTCCTGGCGGCGCACGTGAACTGCTACGACTGCGACATGGACACCGTCATCGAACTGGCCCATCGCCTCGAGGCCGATGGATACACGGTGGTCCGGCCGGACATCTTCCTGGCCTTGGCCGCGGACGCCTCCAAGGAAGGAATGCGCGGTTCTGAGGGCAAAGACGATTCCTGACGCGACGCCGCAAGTGGTTTTGCCGCGGCGTTCCTGCTAGGCTTGCGGCCACAATGCTTCGGTTGTCACGCATACTTGCAGGTTGTTGGTTCGCGGTCACCGTCGTGTCGTGTGGGGGCAGTCCCAATGCGTCTCCGCCAAACGAGAGCGGGGGAGATGCCGCGCAGGCCAACGCCACACCCCGCATTGTCAGCATGGGCCCCAACATCACCGAGACGGTCTTCGCGTTGGGTATGGGCCACTGCATCGTGGGCGTGAGTTCGTATTGCGACTACCCGTCCGAGGTCAACGCTATCCAGAAGGTGGGTGGTCCCTTCGATGCGGACAAAGAGGCCATCACGATGCTGGCGCCGGACCTGCTGCTGCTTCAAGGCCAGATACAGGATTTGGCGGATCTGGGCCGGCAGATCGGCGCGCGCGTCGTGAGCGTAGACATGGACAGCTTGGCGTCCATCGACGCGGGGATCGCCACCATAGGCGAAGTCCTGGCGTGCGCAACCAAGGCCGATGCACTGCGCAACGAGATCCAGCAGGAACTGGCGTCGATTCTCGACGCGGTGTCGGACAAACCCAAACGCCGCGTCCTGATCATCACAGGGCGCAGCACGCACAACCTGGACAGCCTATTCACCGTGGGCTCGCAGTCCTTCGTATCGGAATTGGTTGAGGTCGCGGGCGGGGAGAACATCTTCGGTGATGTGGACGCCGACTACTTCGAGGCGTCGAAGGAATCGGTGGTGGCCAAAGCGCCCGAAGTGATCCTGGAGTTTCACGCTGGTGAGAACCTGAGTGCGGAAGAGCAAGCGGCTTTCATCGCGGATTGGAAGGGCCTGGCAAGCTTGCCCGCGGCGCAGAATGGCGAAATCCACCTTCTCCTCGAGTCGTACACGCTGCGGCCTGGCCCGCGTGTTGCCAAGACGGCCGCGGACATCGCCGCCCTCCTGCACCCAGGCATTCAGGTTCAAGCGCCATGAGACGCACACTGCAGGCCGAGTCCGTCCAGTTCTCGTATGAGGCGGGCAAACCGGTGCTTTCGGGCGTCAGCGCGGCAGTCACGGGCGGCGAGATCGCCGGCATCGTCGGCCCCAACGGCTCCGGGAAGAGCACGCTGTTGCGCGTGTTGTGCGGGCTGCTGCATCCGCAGGCGGGTGCCGTGTCGCTTGATGACAGACGACTCGCCGAGTTCGCACACCTCGAACGTGCGCGCACCATTGCGTTCCTGCCGCAGGCGATCAACCCCGCATTCGCGCTGAGCGTCGTCGAGGTGGTGCGTCTGGGCCGCTACCCGCGCGTAGGTCCCCTTGGCGGATACGGCCCGGAAGACCGCACCGTCGTCCAGCGATGCCTGCGCGACACCGAGACCGACCATCTGGCCGCGCGCGACTTCCTGACGCTGTCAGGAGGCGAGCGGCAGCGTGTCCTCCTCGCCAGCATCCTGGCGCAGGAGCCGGACCTGCTGCTCCTGGACGAGCCGACATCCGCGCTGGACATCCACCACCAGATCGATATCTTCGCCCTGCTGACACGCCTGGCCCGGCAGGGCTACGGCGTCGGCGTGGTCACGCATGATCTGAACCTGGCCGCACGTTTCTGTGATCGGCTGTTCCTACTGGCCACCGACCAGGGCTTGTTGGCCCAAGGGCCGCCGGCAGTGGTGCTCACCGAAGAATTGTTGTCCAAGGCGTATACTGCGCGGATACGCGTGAGCGATCACCCTGTTACGCACACGCCGCTGATTACCGCCGAGACGCCGGAGGAGCCGAACTGATGGCGGCGCGACGACATATCGGTTTGGCTGCGGTGGTCGTCGTGCTGAGCGTGCTTATGATTGCCCTTAGCCTTGGCGTGGGCCAGCAATCTGTGGGCCTCAGGCAAGCGTGGGCCGACTGGCGCAGCGGCGTTCAGCCAGAGGACTCCCAGGCCCTGTTTATCCTTATGCAGCTCCGCCTGCCCCGCACGCTCGTAGCGATTCTGGCCGGGTGCGGGCTGGCCCTCGTTGGCTGCGCGTTTCAGGCCCTCCTACGCAATCCGCTTGCCACGCCGTACACGCTGGGGATCGCGAGCGCGGGTGCGTTCGGCGCATGGACCGCCAGCATTCTACTCCAAGGCACGGCGCTCTGGATTACCGTGTTTCATTTCTCGCCGGTACAGGTGATGGCGTTTCTCTTTGCAGGCGCCGATGTGCTGGTGATCTATACGCTGGCGGCGCGCCGCGAGCGCATTTCGTCCTCGGTACTGCTGCTGACGGGCGTCACACTCGGTATGCTGTCGAATGCCGGCATTCTGCTGATGCGCTACCTGGCGCGGCCCGATCAATACCTGGTGATGGACCGCTGGCTCATGGGCGGCGTGGACGTGGTCGGATACGATGCCGTGATCACGCTGTTGATCGGCGTGATCCCTTGCGGCTTGGTGTTGCTGGCGCAGAGCGCCAAGTTCGACCAGCTTGGGTTCAGCCCCGATATGGCGGCGGGACGCGGCGTAAACGTGCGCCGGTTGCAGGCCACGACGTTCCTGGTTGCCTCGCTCATGACGGGCATTGTCGTGTCCACCGTGGGCCCCATCGGCTTCGTGGGCCTCATCGTGCCTCACGCCGTCCGCACCATTGTCGGCCCCAGGCATCGTGTGCTGATGCCCCTGACAGCCATAGCAGGCGGCGGGTTCCTG
>Ga0272441_10009692_pt1 | contig 14802 bp, 11 predicted proteins | sample SSMProp6N_FD_193582 | JGI IMG/M metagenome (GOLD analysis project Ga0272441, IMG submission 193582) | Marine sediment archaeal communities from Little Sippewissett salt marsh, Falmouth, MA, United States - SSM-Prop-6N | ecosystem: Environmental > Aquatic > Marine > Wetlands > Sediment ... | reverse complement strand
GACAGCGCTGAAGTAAAAGCTGGATTAACCGGTGTGGTCCCTTCTCTCTCCTTAAGGAATACAAGATTATCACTGCTGGCCCTGAAAGTTCCCCTTGCAGAAAAGAATGGCAGGGTGGAATCGAATCTACCTTCAAGTATTTCAAGCCAGATCATGTTTCTTCCACTTGGACTATCAGCATTTGAAACCAGCTGACTTTTTTGCAACTCCTCGTTTGATAATATATTATAGGAGAAAGACCTTTTCGAGAATTTCGTCAACTCATAATGCAACTTTTTATCCGGTACTTTAAGCAGCTGGACTATTTCTGAACAATTAAGGAAATCGGTCAGTAAAGTTGAAATATTCCGCATGAATTGTGACCTGGTCAGACCACTGTTTGCTATTTGCAGGATTTGATACAATAATGAGTTCATGTCAACTCTCATTTTATCTTATTTTATTGGAATAATTGAAAGCTTGAAATCAATACATTTATCGATCTTTCCCTCATTAGAAAACAAAGTTATTCAAAAAGCAGGTATATCACTCCTGTCCACCGGATCAATCATGGTTTGACATAATGATCGTATGAATTTAGTGAATTTTATTCTAATTACAAGATAAGAACATTTGACTTTCATCTTACGCCTGTAACTATTATACCTCCCTGTCAGTCATCCCTGCCATATAGACCATGTATAATGACAGCAGAAGAGCTGCTTCCCATCTTTAAAGATTCTTTTTTTGTTTGATGAACATTGTGATGAAGAGCACAAGGCTTCCCAGAGCAAGCAGGTAAATATCCCTGTTGAAATCACTTTCAAAATAAACTGTTTTATTATCGAACTTGTTACCAGGATAAGGGAGATAATGAAAATTCATTAGACCTGGATCTAGCTTTAAATGTTTGTGAGTTTTTTGATTAGAAGAAGTGGAGGCAAGAATGATCATTAATAAAGTTAGATTGGCGGTTAAACAGTAGCGAAAAATAGCTAATAAATATCAGATCCTACCTGGGCTATCAGGCATGTGTTGAATGGTACAGAGTTAGGTACTTTAATACCGCTAGACTTTTTGCCAGATTAAAGATGGTAAAGGCTGATGGATCTTACCGTAAAGAGCTCTTCAGAATAGAAAGACAACATCTTCTGATCTTTGATGACTTTGGTCTTCAGCCTCTTGACAACCATAACAGAATGACTATTTTGGAAATAATCGAAGACCGTCATGGCAAAGGATAAGTGATTATTACCTCACAACTTCCTTTCAGTGGTTGGTATGAAATGATCGGTGATTCTGCTGTTTGTATTCCTAGCTCTGTTCGGTATTATATGGTTTGTTCTGGATAACTACACCGATTCTCCTGTACCACTGGGGGATGCATTCACCACGGCTATATCCATCGTAGCAACATGGATGCTGGCACGGAAAATAATTGAGCACTGGATATTGTGGATTATTGCTGATCTGGTTTCTATGGGGCTGTATATTTATAAAGGCTTATATCCTACGGTTGTCTTATTTGCCGTATATACTGCTATGGCTTTTATAGGTTACCGCGAATGGCGGAAGACTCTGGTGGAATGATGAATAATGAACATCGAATGTCGAATTTCGAATAACATATATCGAAGTGACGGTGAGCCTGACTGAAACTTTTTCCTATTTCAGGTGCAAAGCCTTGCACCTCTACTTTTAACTTTTTACTTTTATCTTTTTACTTTTGTCTTTTTACTTTTGTCTTTTATCTTTTGTCTTTACATTTAATGTCAAAACCAACTATCATACTAGCCAATGGCTGCTTTCCCACAACCGGATTGCCACTGGGCTACCTGGATAATGCAGAATATATTGTTTGCTGTGATGGTGCTGTATCAAGTCTTATAGAGTATGGTCTCGAGCCATGGGCTATCGCAGGCGACCTCGATTCAATACCTGAAGATCTGAAAAAGAAATATGCTGACCGGCTATATTACGATGGTGACCTTGAAACAAATGATCTTACCAAAGCCGTTAGGTACTGTCTTGTAAAAGGTATTACTGATATTGTCATTCTGGGAGCTACAGGAATAAGAGAAGATCATACACTGGGCAATATCTCACTGCTGGCCGATTATGCTGAATCGCTGTCAGTTAAAATGGTAACAGACTACGGTATTTTTATACCTGTTCAGTCCGGTAAACCAATAAGCAGTTGGCCGGGTCAGCAGATATCATTATTTGCAATTGATAAGACTACAAAGATCAGCTCTTCAGGGCTTAAATACCCGCTTGATAAACTTGAATTGAAGAATTGGTGGATGGGGACTCTTAATGAAAGCAGAGATGATAATTTCATACTTAACTTTGATAAAGGACGTGTAATTGCTTTCCTGGCAATGCCATGAGATACAATTACCGGGATTGAAACATAACGGACGCGATCCTGGATGAACCTGTTAAACCTTTCGTACATCTTGCTTTTGTATTAATCATATCTTAAAACGGTGCATTAAATTTCATTTTTATGTGTAATTATGATATTTAGATTTATATTTGTCAGTACTTTGATAATAGGGATTTAAAATTTAAATTATGAAAACACTGACAAGATTCTTACTGGCTATTGCACTCATTGCCATGGTCGCCTGCGGGCAATCTAAAAAAGATGACACTACTGCCAGGGATGTTTTGGATGAGGCGGAAGAAATGGTTGATGAAACCAAAGACTATGTATCAGAAGAATTTGCTGATTTTGCAGGTGAGATAGAATCGTTCAAAAGTGAAACTCAGGAGAAAATGAACGAATTAAGAGAAAAATCTGCAGATCTTGTAGGGGAGGCCAAGACTCAGTATGAGTCAGCTCTGGCAGAACTGGAAAAGCAGACTGAGGCCCTTGACCAGGCGATGGAAGAATTTAATAATGCAACAGCTGATACAAAGGAAACCCTCGCAAAAGAAGTGAAGGAATTGCAGGATGCAATAAAGAAAAGTCTGGAAACTTTTAAAAAAGAGATTGAGTAAGCAAAAGCGGATCTCAAATAAAAGAGACGCAGTAAAAAGAATCTATTCTTCACTGAACAGATCGATCATCGTTCTGCTCATAGCAGCCACTCCCCCACGGAAAGTAGGAAAGAACTCGGGGTGAAACGCTGCATTATGCAAACCCGGCAGGGCTGTGTCATTATTTATATGATCCAGGTACTTTTCCTTTTCAACACCTCCAAGCCAGAAAAGGGCTATAGGTACTTTTTCCGGTGTGCGTCCGTATTTGCCGAAATCTTCACCTACTGTGCTTGGGTTAACTTCATGCATACTGTTAGCACCAAGCATTTTCTCCATTGACAGCACTCCTTTATTGACCAGTCCCGGATCATTTTCTACTGGTGGAGTTATGCCTTCCAGGGTAATTACCTCAGGAAGTAATTTTTCGGACAGACCTGCTGAAAGGGCAATACCGCGGGTAATGCGCTCCAGACCTTTAATAATCTGTTGGTATACCTCGTCAGAAAAGAACCGGACTGTGAGTTGCAGGTCAACCTGGTTGGGAATTACATTATGCTTACTGCCACCATGTATTGATCCGACAGTTACTACAGCAGGCTGAACAGGTTCTATTTCACGTGAGACAAGGGTTTGGATAGCCAGTACTATTCGTGAAGCAAGCACCACCGGATCTATTGTTGTATGAGGCATTGCACCATGCCCACCATAGCCATAAATATGAATATCCACAGAACTCACCCCTCCGAAAATAGGACCGGGATAGTATCCAATCGATCCTGCTGGCAGCTCAGGATTGACATGGTAGGCCAGTGCATAATCCGGTACAGGGAATTCCTGAAATAAGCCAGCTTCAATCATTCTGTTTGCTCCTCCACTTACTTCTTCAGCCTGTTGTGCGATGGCAATAACCGTTCCAGACCATTCATTTTTAAGCAGAGCCATTGTTTTCAGTGTTCCAAGCCATACGGTCATATGCATATCGTGCCCGCAAGCATGCATTGCAGGAACCTGGTTACCGGCAGCATCTTCCATTACCACTGTGCTGGCGTACGAAAGCCCGGTTTCTTCTTTTATTGGGAGGGCATCCATGTCGGTACGCAGCATGATAACCGGCCCGCTACCGTTTTCCAGTACTCCCACAACGCTGTTGCCTCCAAAATTTTGTGTTACCTCAAAACCCATACCTTCCAGGTGTGAAGCCATCTTCTTGGCGGTTTCAAACTCCATCAGCGACACTTCCGGATGGGCGTGAAGATATTTATATGTCTCAAAATGTTCATCTTCAATGCTTTTAATTATCCCCTCTATTTGAGTTTTCAACTTGTCCTGGGCAAAAAGGGAGATACTGCAGAATAAACTTATAAATATTAAAAGTACGTTTTTCATGAGAGTGTGTTTTAGAAGGGTAAATTTACGGAAATTTTGTTTAGAGGGATAGAGGTTTAAAGGTTTAGAAGTTTTGTTTAATTGTTTAACCGTTAAATTGTTGAATCGGGATTTTAGTTCTGCACCATTTGATATTCGATATTCCTCTCCCTCCTCCCTGCTCCATGCCCCATGCCCACAGCTTCAAATTACCTGTACAGGTATAAAAATCCCCTGAACTCTTTTCCTTCGTAAACAACATCATCCCAGCCTCTGGCACGAATAATGTAAAAATAAACACCCGGGCGTGCTTTGCTGCTGCCTATTGTCCCATCCCATCCCTGCCAGTCTTTCAGTGCGTCACCCCGGCCATCATAGGCGTATATTCTCTTGCCGCTTTTGCTGAAAATCTGCACGAATATACTTTTCAAAGATTTATTATCAACAAAGAAAAAATCATTGTTCCCATCACCATCCGGGGTAAAAACATTGGGAATATTAAGTGATGAGGGCTCCACAGTGACCGTAAGGCTAGTCGAGTCTTTACAGAACAGTTCGCTTTCAATAAACAATTGCATTTTATAGGTTCCAGGAAAATAGTAAATATGAGAAAAAGGGTCTGCCAGGTAAGATACTGAATCATCTCCAAACTCCCACCTGTAAGAACTGGCACGGACAGAATTATCGGTGATAAATACTTCAAGAGGTGCTTCACCCTGGTCTGGATCTATTTCAAAATCGGCATTAACATGAATTGATTCATAAAAGAAAGCTGAATCAGCTGCACATCCAAAGCTATCAACAACATGCAGGTTATACCATACATCTTCAAGCGGTGGATTAAAAGTCTGCGGATTTATCTCAAGCTCAGGATAAGGTATTGATGATTCCGGATCGGATGACCATAGAAACCTGTAATCATTGGGAAGCATTATAGGTGTACCGTTATTTACATCAGCATAATAAAAAGTATCAATGGCTGCATACCCTGAAAGAGCAACATAATTACATTTGAAATCCAGAAGACTGGCTACAGATACTGGCTTGTCAAGGTGCACCCAGGCAGTTAGTACTGTGTCATATCCATAATCATCCGAAATTTCAACCCTGTAACCTCCTTCAGGAAGATCTTCAACTTCTGATAATTCTGCATCTAAATGTTGAGTTACAGGTATTGAAAAACTGGAACTAACTTCATCCCATTTGGTCCAGGTAAAATCATAGGGGGCTGTGCCACCTGGACTTCTGGCTATCAGGTAGGCTGTTGTAGAACCACTATAATTACAGAAAATAAATACCGGGTCGTTGATACCAGTGGATAGATAATCAGTATACCTTGTGGCATTTGCACCGGGAGCTTCTATCTGGGCATTGGCAATCAGTGTGAAAGCTAAAGATATTATTGTAATATAGAATTTCACTCTGTTAGTACTGATTAGTCAGAAAAATAACGGCTATGCCCTTGATTTGTTATATTAATGTGCAAGTATAATAAATGTGCCTCGCCTTTGCAAGCAATGATATCTATAATCACCTGTTGATAACTTGAGACTGTTTGACAGGGCTGGCTTTAGTTATTATTATCTCTTCTTAGTAACTTTGAGGCACCTTAAATGTGGATTTATCCCTATGGCAGATAATTATCTCAGTGAACTGAATGAAGCTCAAAGAGTGGCGGTTATCAATACCGAAGGGCCTTCGCTTGTTATTGCCGGAGCCGGATCCGGAAAGACAAGGGTGCTTACCTACAGGATAGCACACCTGCTCAGGAAAAATGTGCCTGCCAATTCCGTCCTGGCCCTTACCTTTACTAACAAAGCTGCTGAAGAGATGAAGGAAAGGATAATTAAAATTGCCGGGTACAACATCAGCAGGTATTTATGGATGGGAACATTTCACAGCATCTTTGCAAGAATACTGAGGTCTGAATCAGATAAGCTGGGATATCCTACTTCTTACACTATTTATGATGCTACCGATTCGCGCAGCCTGGTAAAAACAATAATAAAAGAGATGGGACTTGATGATAAGGTCTATAAGCCATCATCTGTTGCTGCCAGGATCTCAGCAGCCAAAAACAATCTTATTACTGCACAGGTATATGCCTCTAACAGTTCAATCACAGAAAGAGACCGTATATCAAAACTTCCAATGATATCGGAAATTTACCTGAGGTATGCCACCAGGTGCTTTAAATCAGGAGCTATGGACTTTGATGATCTCCTGATCAATACCAATATCCTCTTCCGGGATTACCCTGATGTCCTGTCAAATTATCAAAACAGATTTAATTATATCCTTGTAGATGAGTACCAGGATACTAATTATGCACAATACCTTATAATAAAGAAATTGTCGGAGAAACATCGTAACCTGTGCGTTGTTGGAGATGATGCGCAGAGTATATACTCTTTTAGAGGAGCACGAATTGAAAACATACTGAATTTCAGGAATGACTATCCTGATTATACCCTTTATAAGCTTGAAAGGAACTACCGGTCAACCAGGACAATAGTAAATGCAGCCAATAGCATAATAATCAATAACAAGGGACAGATAAGCAAAACGGTGTACTCAGAGAACATTCAGGGTAACAGAATAAGGATATTGGAATCGATGACCGATGGAGAGGAAGGATTCAGGATAGCTTCTGATATATTTGACCGTAGCCTGTCAGAACAGGTTAAATGGGAAGAATTTGCGGTATTATACCGTACAAATGCACAATCAAGGATTTTCGAGGAAACATTCAGGAAGAAGAATATTCCATACAAAATTTATGGAGGATTGTCATTTTACGAGAGAAAGGAAATAAAAGACATACTTGCTTACCTCAGGATGGTAATCAATCCAAGTGATGAGGAAGCACTCAGACGGACCATAAATTATCCTAAAAGGGGAATAGGAAAGACTACAGTCGAAAGGATTTTTGAAGCGGTTGCAGTTAAAGAAGTTACAGCATGGGAAATAATATCAGATCCCTCATCATACCAGACACTGCTTACGCCTGCAACATGGAAGAGGATTCAGGTATATACTGATCTTATTAATTCATTGACATCAGAATGCGAAAATGCCAATGCATATGATGCAGCAATAAAGACAGCCACTGGAACCGGTATACTGAAAGAACTTAAGGAAGGTCAGACACCTGAAGAGGTTAGCAGGTACGAGAACCTTCAGGAATTATTGAATGCCATAAGGGAATTTACTGACGCTGCAGAAACAAATGGTGAACCTAATGATCTTGCAGCTTACCTCGAGTCAGTAGCTTTGCTCACCGACAGGGATACAGAGAAAGAAGAAGACAGGAATAAGGTCACACTCATGACTATGCATTCGGCCAAGGGTCTGGAATTTAAACACATATATATAGCAGGGCTGGAAGAAAACCTCTTCCCTTCCCTTATGTCACTGGCTGAAAATATGGGGCTTGAAGAAGAAAGGCGGTTATTTTACGTTGCCGTTACCCGGGCAAAAGAATATGTAACTCTTAGTTATGCTCTTAACAGGTATAGATGGGGTAAGCTTGAGAATTGCACGCCCAGCAGGTTTCTCGCTGAGATTAATGATGAATACCTTGAGGATCACCCAGGTGCAGGAAAGGATAATAATCATAAACCCGGGGATGTTAAAAGACCTTTTGACCGGCGGATGAAAGGAACGACGGATAGTGGTGTTAAATACATAAGCCCTCCTTCACGGAATCTAAAAAAGTTAAGAAAAGTATCCGATTATAATACAGATAATCAGCAATTGGCTGCTGAAAGAGATCTTGAGGAAGGAACCGTAGTATACCACGACCGTTTTGGCAGGGGAACAATATTATCCATTGACGGTGAAGCACCAAACAAGACAGCACTGGTTGCATTTGATAAATCGGGTGAAAAAAAGTTACTCCTGAGATTTGCAAAGCTCAGGCTAAATGATAATTAAAAAGGGGAAACCATATTTTTGGCCTCCCCTGGTCAGGTATTAAAACAGGTGTTATTTATCCTACTCTGATTCAGGTATCTCAGGTAGTTCACCTTTCACTGTAAGTACATCGTTATAAATTGAGGCAAAGGCCCCGCTTACCCACATGATTGCAGGTAATACCCCAATGATAAGCATCAGGATACCAAATATTATTATAAAGAATGATACCAGTCCCATGGCAAAAATAGTCCATCCATATCCCTTTGTTAGTCGCCAGCTTTCCTCAACAGCAGTTATGGGATCCATCTTTTTGTCCATGACAAGGTAACTGACAAAACTAAGCCGGACACTTACTATAATACCGGGTATGATCAGCATTATGATTCCTATCATTATCAGTGCAAAAACCAGCAGGTTAGCAAGGATGATGTGCACATAATTTTCAGAGAAACCAGAGACAAGGTATTTGAAATCTATTTTCTGTTTCCTGGCAGCGTGTACGAAAATAAGATCGCTTCCAAAATCAAAAACAGGAATAACAAGAAAAGTATAGGCAAGGGCAAAAATCCCGAAACCAACCAGGAATAGGCCAAAGCCTCCTATTTCGGCTGTAAATCTTACAATCTGAATAGGGATCTGTATAAAAACTACCACAATAATAACAAGGAGAAGTGGGAGGAAATTATCTCCGAGAATTTCCAGGCCTTTTGAGAAACTCCTGCCAAAAGATGGTTTAATACTATTATTTGTTGAATTTTCCATAACTGGGGATTGATTCTATTCACCAACAAATATATGTTTATGTATAGAATCAGACCACCTACTTAAGTATTGTTCTGAAAATATCCTACTTTAGTATTCGGGTTACAACCAAAGTAGTGAGTATTTTTATGCAAAACCCAAGGGATTAAACATGCTTCGAATCCTGTCATATGTTATATTTACTCTATCAGTTGGTTTGGCTGCGCTGGGTATGCTCACAGCAGTACGATTACGAAAGGAATACCAGAATGGATTTACTTCCGCACTGATCTATTTCCAGATATTTGTATATACCTTTGGATTTTATGGGATCTGGGGACAGGTTTTCATTGATAAGTTTCTGTCTGAATATCTTTCTGCTCACATTATGGAAAGGATTTTTACCTACCAGGCATTAATAGGCCTGCCATTTATGATAGTGGGCTGGTACATGATGCTAAAATTTTCACTTGACTTACAGCAAAGGCAGATAGGTAAAATATTCACCATATCCTTCATACTGTTATACCTTGCCGGATTTGCCACTTTAGTCTATCTTACCTTAAATGATAACAATATACCACTTCAACTATATATACTGTATTATATTGTTTTTGGAGCAGTAACACATATCGCCTCAGGGATTGTATTACTTATCAGGCCGGGAAGTAAAACAAGGGTAAAAAGAAAAAAACTGCAATTACTGGCTGCATTGATCATTTTTGCCGCGATTATACAGGCTGTCATTCTCCATTTCTTTGATATGATCGGTTATATCGCTCTTGTATTTGTTATAGTTTTTTACACATGTTATTCTTTCATCCCTCTTGTTCTAAGGTATTATGGTGTTCTTACCACTTATGTAAGGACAGGAGAAATTGAACAGGATTTCAATGATTTTTGCGGTCGTTATGAAATATCTGAAAGAGAGAAAGATATAATAAAAGAGATCTGTAAGGGTTTAACAAATAAGGAAATAGCCGATACGCTGTTTATAAGCCTGCAGACTGTAAAAGATCATACACACCGTATTTATATTAAAACAGGCTTGAGAAACAGGGTGGAACTTATAAACAGTATACGTAGTATTTCATCCTGAGAATTTGAGGTAGTTGTTTTACTGCCATGCACCGATTAATATTCCCCATTCACCGATTTTAATGGAAATTTAACGTTTAAAACTTTGGGAACTCAAAAAGTTTTCCCATTATTGCAGCCACATTCGATTGAGTATGGATTATAAGGAAAGAATAACAGAAGAAGCAGCTCACTTATTCATGAAATACGGGATAAGAGCTGTTACCATGGATTCAATTGCTCAGCATCTGGGGATGTCTAAACGTACAATATATGAGAATTTTTCTGACAAGGACGAATTACTATATCATGTTATTGATACCATGGCAAAGAAGCAGAAAGAAATATTCAAGCGTATCATGGCCTCCGCTGATAATGTAATTGAGGCATTATTTAATATACTTACATCAGCCTCGGCACATATAAAAAACCAGAACCCGACATATATGATGGATCTTAAGAGATACCATTACGGGGTATATCAGCGTATCTGTAAGAAAGGAGACATAAGGAATTATGAAATGTCAGTTGCCATGCTTAATAGGGGAGTAGAGGAAGGGATATTCAGGAGGGATATAAATATTGATATCGTGAATATAGGTATACATGCCGTGATTGATATGACGAGGGATAGCGAGGAACTTAGTAGTGAGAAGTTTACAAATTTTCAGATCCTTGATAATCTTTTGTTCAATTACCTGATAGGTATTTCAACACCCAAAGGACAGAACTTGATAAATAAATATATAGAACAGAAAAAAAACGAATTAAATGTATAGAATAATGAGAACCAGATGGCTAAACTTATTGTTGCTAACATTTCTGGGTACAACAATAGCAGCCCAGGAACCTGATACTGTTTTGACACTTTCTCTGCAGGAAGCCCAGGATTATGCAGTTCAGCATAATAAAATGGTTAAGGCATCAAGATATGATGTACAGGCTGCAGAAATGGCAAAATGGGAAGTTATATCAAACGGACTTCCCAGGGTCGACGGCAGTGGATCTCTGAATGATAATCTTAAATTGATGACAACCCTCCTGCCTGGAGAATTTTTCGGTCAGCCAGGGGAGAAGATACCGGTACAGTTTGGTAGCAAGTATAACACCTCCTATGGCTTACAGGCTACCCAGATGATCTTCAACGCACCGTATTTTGTTGGAATACAAACAGTCAAGCTGGCTGAAAAAATGAGTCAGCAATCACTGGAAAAGTCAGAAATAGATATAAGGGAACAGATTATAAATACCTATTACCTGATATTGATATCCGGGGAATCCCTTGCCATTCTTAATGGAACAAGTGACAATCTAAGGGAGGTTTACCGCTCGACAAAATCGATGAAGGAAGTAGGTATGGCTGAGGAGACTGATGTTGATCAGATGCTATCGAATGTCAGGGGTCTTGAAACCAATGTACGTTCAATGGAAAGGAACCTGGAATTAAGCTATAATATGCTCAGGTTGCAGCTGGGAGTCGATATGAACAAAGATATCCAGCTCACCACCAACCTTGATGATTTACTTAAAGAAGTAACTATTGAGGCTTTGATGGAAAGTGATTTCAACCTCAGTGAACATATTGATTTCAAGCTTACCGAGAGCCAGGTCCAAATGCAGGAACTGACGCTAAAAAATGAAAAAGCAAGTATACTTCCTTCATTTTCTGCCTTCTATAGCTGGAATAAGAATGGTATGGGAGATGAACTTAATGATATGCGGTGGTTCCCGAATTCGATGCTCGGGTTCCAGGTATCGATACCGATCTTTGCCAGCGGTCAGCGTTATTCAAGGATCAAAAAAGCGCAAATAGAGCTTGATAAGGCTGTAACCAACAAGAACCTGGTATCTGACCAGCTGCGACTACAGGAAAAACAATTAAGATACAATCTAGTAAACGCCCGTGATCAGTACGATACACAAAAAGAAAATGTGGAAGTTGCACACAGGGTGTATAAAAGTGTTGAGAATAAATACCGGGAAGGAGTGGCTTCAAGCTTAGATCTGACCCAGGCACATAATAATTACCTGCAGGCCGAAAATAATTATATCAGTGCCTTAATGGACCTGTTGCAGACTAAACTGGCACTGGATAAATTACTTAACAATATTTAATAATGTCGGAAAAAATAAATATCAGAAATATGAAACCTATAAGATTATTACCAATTATCGCGTTGCTGACAGCCGTTGCTTCAGGATGTAATCAACAAAACCAGGCAGGTCGTCTTGCAGGTACTGATGAGGAACTGACGGAAGGCCGGGAAATAGTTGTCAGGACTCAGGCACTTGAGCTTTCCACTATAGCACGAACAATTGATTATACCGCTACCATCGAAGCTTTCGAGGAGGTGCATCTTGCACCCGCTTCACCAGGCAGGGTAAATAATATTTATGTTGAGCCTGGCGACAGGGTCAGAAAAGGACAGAAACTATTTGCCATGGATGAAACACAACTGCACCAGGCAGAGATACAGCTTGGTAATTTGAAAACTGATTTTCAAAGGCTGTCGACCCTACTTGAGACAGGGGATATTCCACAACAACAATATGACCAGTTAAAAACACAGGTTGAAGTTACTGAAAGCAATGTTGAATTCCTGAGGGAAAACACCATTATATATGCCCCTTTTACTGGTATTATTACTGGTAAGTACTTTGAGAATGGCGAAATGTACAGCGGGGCACCCAATACCGCAGCCGGAAAAGCTGCCCTGGTGACTATTATGCAAATCAACCCCGTTAAAGCTATAGTAAATATTTCGGAAAGCTACCTGCCACTTGTAGATGAAGGTATGGATGCCACAATTGCAGTTGATGTCTTTCCCGATGAGGAATATAAAGGAAAGGTAAGCCTTGTTCATCCTACCGTTGATCCAATGACCAGATCATTTCAAGTGGAAATAACCGTACCAAACAATAATTTAAAACTTAAACCCGGAATGTTCGTCAGGGTATCAATGTTCCTGGGGGAGGAAGAAGCCTTTGTAGTTCCTGCAAATGTCGTTTTACAGCAGGAAGGAACAAATAACAGGTATGTATTTATTGAAAAGGATGGAATAGCTGAAATGCAAATGGTAGATATTGGGAAACGCTATGACGAGATGCTTGAGATTATCAGTGATGATCTTGCAGTGGGTGATATGCTTATTGTTAACGGTCAAACGAAACTAACCGACAGAGATAAAATCAAAGTAGTTAATTAAACAATCTGAAAATAAACTTATGAGTATATATAGCAGTGCAGTAAAAAGACCACTGACGACCATACTGATCTTTGTTGCTCTTATGGTTGTAGGTTTCTATTCATTAACCAGGTTGCCGGTTGATCTGTATCCTGAGATTGAACTGCCTTTCCTTACGGTTTTTACTTCTTATAGCGGAGCAAGTGCTTCTGATATCGAGACTAATGTAACTGATCTGTTGGAAAGTTCGTTAAATACTGTCAGCAATCTCAAAGAGATTACATCTGTATCAAGCGATAACACTTCAATTATATTTCTTGAATTCGAATATGAGACAAACCTCGATGAAGCGGCAAATGAGGTAAGGGATGCAATGAATTTTATCGTTAGCTTCCTGCCTGAGGATGCTGAAGATCCTACTATCCTGAAATTTAATTCCAGTATGATGCCGATAATATTCTATGCCATAACTGCCGATGAAAGTTATGAAGGCCTGGAAAAAATACTGGATGAAAAAGTTGTAAATCCGCTTAACAGGATTGAAGGAATTGGTTCAGTTGGTATTGCGGGGGCACCGGGCAGGGAAATCTATGTTGAGGTTGATCCCAGAAAGCTTGAGGCATATAATATGACCGTTGAGCAGATTGGTGGCATATTAATGTCTGAAAACCTGAATACTCCTGCAGGGTACCTTGAAATGGGAGAACTAGATTATCCTCTTAGGGTACAGGGAGAATTCGAGAACAGTGACATCCTGGGGGAAATTGTTGTTGGTAGTTATAATGGTAACACCATTTACCTGAAAGACGTTGCTGATATCAATGATACTGTAAGAGATACAAAGCTGGAAGAAAGGATTAACGGCCAGCTGGGAATGCGTATGTTCGTCCAGAAACAATCGGGCGGTAATACCGTGGAAGTTGCGAGGGAAGTGAGGAATACTCTCAGTAAACTGGAAAAGCAACTCCCTCCTGACGTTAAGATTGAACCTATTTTTGATTCTTCGGAGTTTATAGTTGGATCAATTAATAATCTCACGAATGCACTATTATTTGCAGGCATCTTCGTGATCCTGGTAGTATTATTTTTCCTTGGTCGCTGGAGGGCAACATTTATTGTTATCCTTACAATACCAATATCACTGATAGTCGCATTTATTTACCTTTTTGTTTCGGGCAATTCCATTAATATAATCTCCCTTTCATCATTGTCTATTGCCATTGGTATGGTGGTTGATGATGCTATTGTTATTCTCGAGAATATAACCAAGCATATTGAACGGAAAAGCCATCCACGTGAGGCTGCTATTTATGCAACAAATGAAGTATGGCTTGCCGTTATTGTAACCACACTGACAGTTGTTGCTGTTTTCTTCCCCCTTACTTTTGTTGGAGGCTTAACAGGGGTGTTGTTCCGTCAGTTGGGATTGATTGTGACACTGACAGTAGTTACATCAACAATTGCAGCTATAACTCTTACACCTACCCTCAGTTCATTGCTCTTAAGGCTGAGAGTCAACGATAAGCCCAAAAGGAAATTAAGCTATGAT
>Ga0272441_10009691_pt1 | contig 14802 bp, 6 predicted proteins | sample SSMProp6N_FD_193582 | JGI IMG/M metagenome (GOLD analysis project Ga0272441, IMG submission 193582) | Marine sediment archaeal communities from Little Sippewissett salt marsh, Falmouth, MA, United States - SSM-Prop-6N | ecosystem: Environmental > Aquatic > Marine > Wetlands > Sediment ... | reverse complement strand
TCCCCGGGAGACCGTTGGATCAATCATGAAGGACGCTTCATAAAAGGTGCCTCTGTTCTTTCCACTGTATGTAATAAGGTTACTCTTGCCATCATCAGAAATAATTGGTTTTATCCATTTTATACCATCAGTGGACTCTGCACACCCTGTAAGATTCTCGGCGCTTGCCCGATAGAGCATCTGGAATACCTGCCGTTTTTCGTTCCAGATAACCGAAAGGCGCCGGCCAAATTCATATGCCCCAGCACTTTGGGGTAAACCGTCTTTAATTTTTTTTACAGGATCAAAATCTGTAGGAAGACTGGGATCCATGACTACACCAATTTTAACAGGCTTACCCGGTTCACGAACAATATTTTGTTTTTTTTCAATAGCAAAATCATCCACAAGAAGTTGTTTTTGCATACCCACTGTAATTAATTCTTTATCAGAAGCCTGTGATATGTTTTGGAATATTAGCAGAGCGCATGCAACAATCAGTATTCGTTTCATATTATTCCTTATTTTTTAATTAGGTAGTTAAAAAGTTTTGAATAATATTTTATGATAAGACTAATATTTATCCCGTTAAACTTTCTAATAAAAATTCATATTGATAGCCACTTCATCAGTCCATATACAAAATGAAATAATCGTTTAAAAGATATTGGTATCATCTTTTTAAGGTAATATGGTAACAATAATTCTTTTATATCGTGTCAATTCAGGTTTTCCTTTATCGCGTACCTGTAAAATTATATGCACTGTTTCCAGCTTTCCTACCTGCGGAGCTATAAAATATGCCTGCTCATTATTTTCACCCTTTATATCGATCAATCCAGGGAAACTTCCGGGTTCACGATAATGCATCCAGCGATATGTAAGCGGGTCATTATCCGGATCAGAAGTCCCCTGTGCACTTAGCTGAACCTTCTTACCACATTTAATTTCAATTTTGTCGGAATGGATTAATTGAGGTTCCGGAGGGTGGTTGGCCTCTTCGAATGATTTGACACACCAGTCCATGCGTGCAAAAAAGTCATGTTGGTATGCTTCGCGCCAACGCCAGATGGTGGCATGGTTGCTGGTATAATGAAATCCATCCTGTGCCAGAACTTCATCAACAGCATCGGACCAAATGGGTCTGGTTTCCTGTTGATAATGCCACTTTTGTTTCCGGGGTGTATATAGTTCATATCGTCCACCCCAGCTGCCATAATCAGGATGCTCCGGATCACTCAGGCCGTTTGGAATCAGGTACAGGAAAGAGGGCGTGTCTCCTTCCATAAGGTATTCAACCCATGGATATTGCGCGCCCAACGGTCCGTGGTTCTTCCTGACATTGATATCGAGAGTCTCATTTGATACCAGTGAAAAATCAGGACCACGAAACCGTCCATGAAATTTATCACCTGATATTCCAGGCCAGGTAGCATAATGATATCCGCCGGCCCCGTTTTCTTCATATCCGGGACTGACGATATAAAACAAATTTGGAAATTTTTCACGGATCCATGGTCCGCTATCATCCTGGTCTGAAATAGTATATACACGGATTTTAGAAATGAACGCTCTTAATTCTTGCCCCGATCGGGTATTTTTTACCTTATACAGCGCCTGGGCCAGGCAATTTGCCCCGCCCCAAATTGTCACCCATACAGGTCTGGGATCAGCGCGATCCACAATTTTGATGATCCAGTCGGATCCTTCAGAATCTTTATCAGTGCCAACCGCGTTCATACCAAAATCCGGGTAACCACGCTTGATCAGGTTTAATAATTGTTTCTCCCCGGGATATCCTGGTGCATGCTTTTCAAGATTATCCCGCACTTTGCCATAAGCATTGACAATTTCTCTAATCCGCCAGTCAGCTATATTATTCCGTTGCCAGCAAGACGTGGTTGCGATCAATCCTTCCACCTCAAATTCATTGGCATATGTCAAAAAACGCACCATGGACATAGCGTCATCCGGTTCGTTTTCAATATCCGTTAGAACAATTACACGTGTTTTAAGGTCATCGGAGAATAGTTCTAAAGGAAGGGTAAATATTAGGAAGATAAAGCCCAAAATAATTTTGTTTTTCATTTTTTACTCTCCTCGTTTTATGCCCTACTGTCAAAAATATTCATTTTTATAATTTATAGTTTATTATTTATCAATAAATTATCATATATTAGGCTTGCCTCCCCCTCTTTGAAAATAATTTGCTGGTTACTTTTTACTAAAAGAAGAGACAAGCCAATGAACAAAATCATTCGTTTTGTGATCTGGATCTGCAAGCGTTTTGAACGTGAAGAAATCCTGGAAATCATTGATGAATTGCTCAAGATTCTCGATGGTAAATATCCAGAGATTATGATCAAAGATGATTTCAAGAAAAATCATCCGAACTATCGCAACTTCAGTGTGGATCCACTAGCACCGCTCGACGCTACCCAGATTATCAAACCGAAACCCCAACTCGATTATCAAGCATTAATAGGTGAATATGAACACAAACACAGCAAGCCGTTAACGCCTGTCAATGTTCATAATCCTAACAACCGTGTCCCGGAACAAATCAGATGCCCCTATTGTAATGCTCCCCATGAATTTATCTATTTCAATGATGGTAAAAAACGCAAACAACTTAAATGCAAAATTTGTCTCAACACCTTTCAGCTAAACAGACGCAATAAGAACCGCGTCAAATATTATTGCCCATATTGTCAGAAACCATTGTTTGTTTGGAAAAAACGCGATGATGTCACCATCTATAAATGTGCCAATAAAAAATGTCCGTGTCGGATAAGCAGTCTCAACAAGCTCAATAGCAATGAGAAGAAAATTAGACACGATCGATTATCACAGTTTAAAATCAATTATCAGTATCGAGAATATCATTATGAAATTGGAGAACTCCATGTCGAAACGCCACAAAAACCAAAAGTCGATTTAAACCGTATCCATCAGGACAGGCATGTGCTCGCGCTTATTCTCACACTCCATATTTCATATGCGATTACCGCTCGGAAAACGGCACACATGCTCAAAACCATTTGGAATATCTCCATCTCACACCAAACCGTCTTAAACTATGTCCATGCTGCAGCATTTTACTGCCATCAGTTCAATCTCAAACATAAAGGCAATATCGACACCATCAATGCCGGCGACGAAACCTATATCAAAATTAAAGCGGTCTGGCATTATGTCTGGTTGTTTATTTGTTCCGCTTCGAAAAAAATCTGCGCCTATCACATCTCCGATAATCGCGGAGCCAAACCGGCAATTACGACCATGATCGAAGCGATCAGAACCGCAAAACAAAACCAGAATATTACGCTCGTCACCGATGGAAATCCTTCCTACCAGGCCGGTGCCCACTTTATCAACTCGAAACAAGACGATCTTAAACTGTGCTTGAAGAATGTCATCGGACTGCAGAATCGCGACGAAGAATCCGAACAGTTTAGAGCATATAAACAAATTATTGAGCGACTCAATCGCACTTATAAGTATCATGTCCAGGCACAAAACGGTTTTGCATGCTTACAAGGTGCTATTGCAAAACTCGTCTTGTTTGTCACCCATTACAACTTCTTGCGACCACATCAAACGCTAAAATACAATGTCCCGATTCCATTGCCAGAACTAAAGCTTATCGATTCATTACCCGGACAATGGGCCAAAATTATCGCTATGGCCGCTTAAGTCCTCTGCTTTCAATGAACTTGATGCTTTATCGTAATTTATTAGCCGATAGTATGCCTTGCCTAAATTTCTAAGCTATCCTTTCAATTACACTATACAAATAGTACGATGACATGGAAAACATAAAATATAACACAATCAATTTACATGATAGCCACATTACATCATATCTTTCATTTTTTCATAAAACTTTTGACACTACCGCCCTAAGCTCTTATCAGAAACAAATCCTCATTTCATTAAAATCATCTTATTTATTTTTTGAAATTCTCCGGTTCTCCTCCCGTCATAGCGAGCAGGTGGCGAGTCTCCGACTTTCATTTTACAATAATAAATCCCTGCAGAAAAACCTGTGGCATCCCATTGTACCTTGTAAGATCCGGGACTCTGTTTTTCATTCACCAGTGTTGCTATTTTTTGCCCCATTAGATTATAGATTGCCATCTCTACATTACTGGTCATTGATAGTTTATATTTGATCGTTGTTGTTGGATTAAACGGGTTGGGATAATTTTGGTGAAGAACACACTCATGGGGCTGTTCAAAATCATCCGATTCAATAGCTGTTTGATCATTAAGCTCTTTATACTGAACAAGCACTGCTTTAAAGGGATTATCACTATCATCAATATTTATACACGCTCCACCGCGGCATCGAATATGGAAACTCCACAAAGGCGTAAATCCGTCAGACCAGGCTGCCAGCCGGATTTTTTTTATTGTAATTGCATCCGCTGCCGGAACCATCCATATTGAATGTGCATCAATGTCAACTCCGGGTGTATAAGGCCATTGCTGGTCTCCATCTTCAAACCTGCCGCCTATGCCATCTATCAGTGTGATCCATGTTTCACCATCCCAGTATTGAAGCGCCCAGGGCGTGTCTGGCTGCGGCTGAGCACCATAACCACCGCCCCAACTAAAATAATTAATCTTCTTTGGCACCGGCCATTCAACAATATATTTAAAACCATCATCAGGACTTTCAGGGTAACCTGCATCATATTGATAAGGATACCCAAATTCACCCCAAGGCGTGTTTTTATTATGATAATCATCAAGAACCGGATCATAAAGAATATCTGCAGGCTGGCCACGTTCATTATCGAAAGTCGTTTCTATGTAAGAGGCACTGACTACCGCTTCATCCAGGAGAGCCAAATTTATCATCGGATCAAGTTCATTATCCGCTTTTGATTCTGAGAAATCCAGGTATTGAATTAATACCGCTTTGGGCTGTTCTGGTCCCAATTGTCTACCAGACCAGGCAAAACTCCAAAGGACATCAGCAAAACTCCACACACCATCAGCTACACTGGCAGGATTAGCATAGGCTGTAAATCGGATCCCTTTGGTAACTACAGGTTCTAATCCTCTCCAGACCAGCTGTCCATCCCACAGCCAGTTTGTTTGTGTAGGGATGCCGACTCCTGCGCCGGTTAATGCATCTGCAGCCCAGCCATCATTTGCCTTTGTCAGATCTTGCCAGTTGCCATCAACCAAAACTTGAACAGCCCAGCCCGTGGTTGGCTGCGGTTGGTCAGGATAAGTTCCTGTGCAGGTGATATAATTAATATTCTTAGCCGTTGGCCATACAACCTGCCACCACAAAGGATCTTCTTTTGTTTTATAGGCTGTCGAATCATACAACATACCATATTCGTGTAAATCGGATTGAGTTGCCCAGTCGTTTGCTGCAGGATCCCAGAGAATATCCTCAGGTATTCCCCGCGCCAGATTACCTGGTAAAGAACCAGACACGATTGCACTATCAAGCAGTGCCAGATTAACCAATGGATCCGGGTTATTGTCTCCTTGCGCATAGCCTTTTAAAGAGAATAACCATATGCAAAAAGTGACCATAATTAGTCTGAATATACTTCTGTTCATATTATTACTCTCCTAAAAATTGATTAATTTACTTCTTTGATTGATTATACTATCTCATCAAGAGCATCTTTTTAACTTCTTGAAATTCCCCGGCTTTTAACTGATAGTAGTAAACGCCGCTGGTAAATCCACTCGCATCCCACTCAACCTGATGAAACCCGGCATTTTGTTTCTCAGAAACAAGTGTTTCCACTTTTTGTCCTAATAGATTATAAATGGTCAATTGAACATCATTGGTCATTGATAATTGATAATTGATCATTGTAGATGGATTAAATGGATTTGGATAATTTGGATTCAACTTGAAACTTTCGGGATGGTCAAGACTGGTAATAATTCCCGTAGTGCCCATTAAATTTTCATGCCAGGCGATCTCGTAATAAGAAGCGGACAGCACATCCATATCAGAGTCGCCATCAAGATCACAGGCATATACAGATTCTGCATAGTATACAGTTTTGCTGATGACCTGCTCAACAAAAAAGCTGCCAGATCCGTTATTATCATACCAGGCAATCTTGTTATTATTTTCTGAAGCAGACAACACATCCATATCTCCGTCACCGTCCAGATCAGCAGAATAAACAGATTGCGCTCCTCTTGCAGCTGTAGTGATAACCTGTTGGGAACCAAAGCTGCCGCAGCCGTCATTCGCATACCAGGCAATCTTGTTGTCACCACTTGAAGCAGATAACACATCCATATCCCCGTCGCCGTCAAGGTCCGCGGCATAGACAGATCGCGCAGTTTTTGAAGAGGCTGTAATGACCTGCTGAGCGCTAAAACTGCCTGCGCCGTCATTCTCATACCAGGCAATCTTGTTATCATAAATTGAAGCAGACAGCACATCCATATCACCATCGCCGTCAAGATCGCTGGCATATACAGAAATTGCCCCTAATGCAGCGCTGCTGATAAGCTGTTGAGCGCCAAAGCTGCCCGAGCCGTCATTTTTATACCAGGCGATCTTATTATCGTTAAGCGAGGAAGAAAGGACATCCATATCACCGTCGCCGTCAAGATCGCTGGCATAAACTGATCGCGCTTCATCTGCAGAGTCGCAGATGACCTGCTGAATACCAAAGTTTCCGTTTCCGTCATTCGCATACCATGCGATTTTGTCGTCGTTTTTAGAAGCAGAGAGTACATCCTGATCACCATCATTGTCTATATCGCAGGCAAATATTGATTCTGCTCCGTCTGCAGCATAGGTGATGCTCTGCTGATCAGTAAAGCAGCCTGTTCCGTAATTTTCATACCAGGCAATCTCATCATTCCAATAAGATGCAGACAGCACATCCATATCACCATCACCGTCAAGGTCCGCGGCATATATGGACTTTGCTCCCTGTACTGAAGTACTGATCACCTGTGGATCAGCAAAACCACTTGTTACAGGTGGGTAGACTATCTCGTAGTCATTCTCATACCAGGCGATCTTATTATCCGAAAATGAAGCGGACAGCACATCCATATCCCCATCTCCGTCAAGATCCGCAGCATATACAGAGTTTGCCCCGTCTGCAGCATAGGTGATGCCCTGCTGACCAGCAAAGCTACCGGAACCATCATTTTCATACCAGGCGATTTGGGCGTTAACCCTCGAAGCAGACAGCACGTCCATATCCCCATCGACATCAAGGTCCGCGGCATAGACGGCTTGTGCCTCCAGTGCAATGGTTGTGATGACCTGCTGATCAGCAAAACTGCCGGAGCCGTCATTTGTATACCAGGCGATCTTATTATCTTTAAACGAGGCAGACAGCACATCCATATCCCCATCGCCATCAAGGTCACAAGCATATACAGATCTTGCCCCGTCCGCGGAGGTGCTGATCACCTGTTGATCAGCAAAGCCGCCTGAGCTGTCATTCTCATACCAGGCAATTTTGTCGTCCGAATAGGAAGCGGACAGCACATCCATATCTCCATCGCCATCGAGATCGCACGCATAGACACACCATGCCCCGTCTGCAGAAGTTGTGATGCCCTGCGGGGCGCTAAAGCTGCCGGAACCGTCATTCGCATACCAGGCAATTTTGTCATCATGATATGATGCAGACAGCACATCCAGATCCCCATCGCCGTCAAGGTCCGCGGCATAGACAGATCGTGCCCCATCTGCAGAGTCAGCGATGATCCGTTGAGCTCCAAAGCGTCCAGAACCGTCATTCTCATACCAGGCAACCTTGTCATCATGATATGATGCAGACAGCACATCCAGATCACCATCGCTGTCAAGGTCCGCGGCATAGACAGATTCTGCTCCTTTTGCCGAAGTGCTGATCACCTGCTGGGTGCCAAAACTGCCGGTGCCGTCATTCTCATACCAGGCAATCTTATTATCCATCCATGATGCGGAAAGTACATCCATGTCACCATCGCCGTCAAGATCCGCAGCATATACAGATCGTGCCCCGTCTGCCGAAGTGCTGATCACCTGCTGATCAGCAAAGCTGCCTGAGCCGTCATTCTCATACCAGGCGATCTTGTCGTCACCATTTGAAGCGGATAGCACATCCATATCTCCATCACCATCAAGATCAGAAGCATAAACGGAGTGTGCGCCATTCGCAGCAGTCGTTATGACTTGCTGATCAGCAAAACTGCCTGAGCCATCATTCTCATACCAGGCAATCTTATTATCCTCCCATGATGCGGAAAGTACATCCATGTCACCATCGTCATCCAGATCGGACGCATATACAGATCTTGGCAATTCTGTTGAGGTGGTGATAACCTGCTGATCAGTAAAGCTGCCTGAGCCGTCATTCTCATACCAGGCAATCTTGTCATCATAATATGGTGCGGAAAGCACATCCATATCGCCGTCACCGTCAAGATCCACGGCATAGACAGAGTTTACACCATCGGCAGATGTGCTGATGAGCTGCTGATCACCAAAGCTGCCTGAACCGTCATTCTCATACCAGGCAACCTTGTCATCATGATATGATGCAGACAGCACATCCATATCACCGTCGCCGTCAAGATCCGCGGCATATACAGATTCTGCTCCGTTTGCAGAAGTACTGATCACCTGCTGAGCGCCAAAGCTGCCTGAACCGTCATTCTCATACCAGGCAATCTTATTGTCCAGCCATGAAGCAGACAACACATCCATATCACCGTCGTCATCAAGGTCGCAAGAAAATACAGACATTGCCCCGTCTGCGGAGGTACTGATCACCTGCTGTGCGCCAAAGCTGCCTGAGCCGTTGTTCTTATACCAGGCAATCTTATCATCCCTGGCAGAAGCGGACAACACATCCATATCACCGTCGCCATCAAGGTCGCAAGAATATACTGATCGTACCCCATCTGCAGAGATGCTGATCACCTGCTGGTTGCCAAAGCTGCCTGAGCCGTCATTTTCATACCAGGTGATTTTGTTGTCATTAAATGAAGCGGACAGCACATCCATATCACCGTCGTCGTCAAGGTCGGCGCTGTAAATAAATATTGGATCCTTCAAGGGAGAAGTGAAACTTATCACCTCCTGATTTCCGAATTGTGTTTGAGCATGAATAGAAGTCATATAACACAACACAAATAAATAAAATAAAAAATTGATTTTGCTTTTTTTCATACTCTGCTCCTTAAAGCGCTAAGCTCTTATCAGAACAAATACTTATTTAATTAAAATCGTATCCCATGACATATCAAGATGTCATGGATGGTCATTTTTTTAGATAAATCTAATACGTAACGAGCAAGTAAAGTGCTATATCTTTTTTCAGGCTCGGCAAAGTTCAATTTTTCCTGTTTAATGCCGTGATAGTGACGACATTCGACACGTTGGATAGTTATCCGTAAGCATACAGATTTTTTACCAATAGGTGTTGTCTTAATCAACCGGGTGACTGTCCCCCGACGAATGATATTGAAACTATCACAGTCGGGAAAACACAATTTGACTGGATTTTTTGAACTGAGATAATGATTGATCCGTTGGCATACTTTGTTTAAGAAATTGATAGCCCACAAGGCCCCAGGCTTGATAAATTAAACTGGTAGACATGCTGATCTCCTTTTTCCAAGACCTCATATCTTGGAAAATTATGTCATGTCTGCCTTCATTTAAAATCAAAAAGTACGCATTTTTCGGATGAGGCTTAAGAGGAGTACGCCCGCCGCGACTCGAACGCGGAACCTACGGATTAGAAGTCCGTTGCTCTATCCAGTTGAGCTACGGGCGCAAAGTGGATTTTTGGTATTGTTTTACTTCTCTCCTGTTCAAGGATGAGAAGCAAATTAGAATTCGCTAATATAATAAAAATAATATTAAAAGTCAATATTTTTCAATTCATAATCTCGAAAATATCTTCATTATTTCCAGGCATTAAAACTTCTTTTCCTTAATTTAATCCATATATTTAATTGACATTGGAAATAATAATTTTAATTGAATTCTTCTTCATATACTCTATCAAATCCAACAGAATAATAGTAAGGATCCAAAGAAAAGAGATTCCATTCTATCCCACTCTGGCAAAATGTTTTCCCCGTTCTCCTCTCAGGCCATAAAAAACAAAATATACTATTAAGGCACCAGCGTCATTAATCGTTCGATTTCCTTCTCTACCTGGCTGTCATCCTTTGGTGCTGCATATCCACGGTGCCCCTTCTTGAAGCTCCAGGTATATCCATTGCGCAAATTGCCACTCCCCTCCCATTCTTCCACATAATAATCAGTTCCATATACAGCATACAATACCGTCACCTCATCCCAGCTACTACGGCCGATATGGGGGCCCTGATACCATTCCAATTCGTATGACCGTCGGACGGGATTATTGATCGGAGTCGTAGAGGTTAATGTTTCACCGGTGATCATATCCCCACCCACATGAGTTGTGACGAGCTTACCGGGCCAGTTTTCAATGACATACTGAGATTGTTCAACAAGGTCGTGTCGCACCAGGTTGAAGCCGTCATTATGCAATCCGCCCATGATTGCGAGCAGTTTCACTTTCTTTTCCACGAGGGAATACCCTTCTTTGTCCTGCAACAGCTCATACAGATTATTGAGAAATCCTACACTGACAATCGTTACCGAACTGTCGGGCTGGTCTTTAAGTAACGACTTATAGACGCCAACAGCATTTCCGACAATATTATCCATCGGATCATGAGCCATGTTATCCACATCAAAATCCCGTTCAAGGCTGAAATAATCAGACGGATCCGGATCGGCTAATTGCTTCTGGTATATGCCGATAGGTAACGTACCGTACCCATAATACGTATTGATGGCATCAATCACTGCCGGGCCTGCAGGGTGTACTTCGTTATAACAGACTCCGAGCAAGTTCACTTTTTTTTCCATCTGCAGACCATGTAATACTGCCAGCGCCCCCACGTCATCCACATCCAAAGTCATGTCCGTCTCATAAATTACCGGGATACCCACTCCTTCGATATTAGAACCGATGGCTTTAGGTGTTTTCGATACGTTGTCACCACATGACAGACACAGCAGAAATGTCATCACAATAATTACAGTCAGAATATTGCTTTTCATTTTCATAAGGACCTTTCCTGGTAAATTATTATAATTATTTAGTTAATCATTTACTATCTACTCAAAAGCATCTTCTTCGTTTCGCGATATTCACCCATCTGAATTTGATACAAATAAATCCCTGAAGCCAGGCCTTCTGCGCTAAACTGGATTTCATGATGACCCGCCTCCATTTGCTGATTAACAATCACCGATATCTGCTTTCCTAACATATTGTATACCTGTAAAGTAATATGACATCGCCTTGCTACATCAAATCGAATCGTTGTATTCGGATTAAAGGGATTCGGGTAGTTTGGGTACAGTCTGAATTCTTCGGAAATTCCGGTCCTTTCATCAACAGCTGTAGGACCTAAATTTTCATACCATGCAATTTTGTGATCATAAAGGGAAGTTGACAGCACATCTAAATCACCATCAGCGTCCAGATCTGCAGCATAAACACTTTGTGCGCCATTTGCAGAATGTGTGATGATCTGCTGATCGCTGAAATGTCCGGATCCGTCATTCTCATACCAGGCGATGGTATCGTCATCACGTGAAGCGGATAAAACATCCATATCACTGTCAGCATCCAGATCTGCAGCGTAGACGGTTTGTGCGCCATTTGCAGAGTGTGTGATAACTTGCTGAACGCCGAAATGACCGGTACCATCATTCTCATACCAGGCGATCTTATCGTCCAGACTTAAAGCGAATAGCACATCCTTATCACCGTCGCCATCAAGGTCGCAGGCAAACACCGATTCAGCGCCCCAGGCTGAGTGCGTAATGACCTGTTGAACACCAAATCTCCCGGAACCATCATTTTTATACCATGCAAGTGTGTGATCGCGGTAAGACGTGGACAGCACATCCAGATCATTGTCACCATCTAGATCGCAAGCAAAAACCGAACTTGCTCCCCGTGCGGAGGGAGTGATAATCCGTTCAGCGCCAAAATTACCAGAGCCATCATTTTCAAACCAGGCAACTGTGTGATCCCAACCTGATGCCGAAAGTACATCTCTGTCGTTGTCGCCATCAAGATCGCAGGGATAGACAGATTTCGCTCCCCATGCAGAGCTCGTAATGATTTGCTGATCACCAAAGATCCCAGTTCCATCATTCTCATACCAGGCTACTTTGCTATCCTGTATAGAAGCGGACAGCACATCCATATCCCCGTCACCGTCAAGATCGCTGGCATAGACGTCGCTGGCGCCAATGGTAAAACTGGTGATAATTTTCTGCCTGCCGAAGTTGCCCGCTCCATCATTGGCGTACCACGCAATCTTGCCATCATACATCGATGCAGACAGAACATCCACCTGGGTGTCACCATTGAGGTCACTGGCGAATACAGCTTTTGCTCCGTTTACAGGATTCGTAAGTACCTGCTGACCGCCAAATCGACCGGAGCCGTCGTTCTCATACCAGGCAATTTTACCATCCCACATTGAAGCAGAGAGCACATCCATATCACCATCGCCGTCAAGATCCGAGGCGTAAACGGACCAGACTTCGTCCGTCTGTGTCGTGATGATCTGCTGAGCAGAAAAATTTCCTGCACCATCGTTTTTATACCAGGCAACTTTATTGTCCTCATCGGAGGCGGACAGCACATCCATATCACCATCGCCATCAAGGTCGCTTGCATAAACGCAGAATCCACCATGTGCATCCGTGCTGATGATTTTCAGTGGACCAAAGGTGCCGGAACCGTTATTTTCATACCAGGCAATCTTGTCATCATGGGAAGCCGACAACACATCCAGATCACCGTCGTCATCAAGGTCGGCAGCAAAGACAGACTTTCCCCATTTTATGGAGCTGGTGATGATCTGTCCCTCAGTAAAATTGCCGAAGCCATCGTTCTCATACCATTCAATCTTTGATGTATGCCAGCATGCCGCAAGGACATCATTGTCGTCATCCCCATCGAGGTCGCAGGCAAAAACGGATTGGGCATAACCTGCATCCGTGGTAATGATTTGCTGATCACCGAAGTTGCCGGAGCCATCGTTCTCATACCAGGCAACCTTACTATCCTTCATTGAGGCGGAGATCACATCCAAATCACCATCGTTATCCAGATCAATGGCAAACACAGAATACGCTTCATCTACCTCGGTGGTGATGATTTGTTGTGGACCAAAATTTCCTGCTCCGTCATTTTGATACCAGGCAACCCGCTTCCCGTAGCTTGATGCAGAAAGCACGTCCATATCATCATCACCATCCAGGTCACAGGCATAGACAGAGCAAACACCGCTCTCTTTGCTTTTGATGACCCGCTGGACACCGAATTGTCCTGTCCCATCATTTTCATACCAGGTTACCCTTCCGCTATATCCGCCAATAATATCCATATCACCATCACCATCGAGATCGCTACTGTAAACCGATTTTGCGTAATCGCTGATTTTCGTGGCTGTGACAATCACTTTCTGTGCGCTGAACGATACTCCGGCATGCACCGCTACCGTACTTTTACATAGCATACACAGTAACAGGAATGTTATTGGATAAGTTCTCATAGTTAGCCTCAATCAAAATTGTGCTTAATTTAACATTTGTATCAAATGACCTTCTTACAAGATATTGTAGTGAGGTCAGGTTGATACAAACTATAAATAGTATGAGCTTGTAAACCTAATAGGATCGAATGACATTATTTTATAAGCAAACACTTTCGAGTTATTTGTCTCCCTTCGCTACAGAGAGTGTAAAAATACACGCCTGACTCAAGCGTGGCAGCTTCAAAAGTGACAAAATGATGGCCGGCCTCTACATAATCCTCCAAAAGAGTCAGTCTCTCCCTACCCCGGATATCGCGCAAAATCATCGTCACACGGGCCGGTCGTTTGATCTCATAGCGGATAACTGACGATGCATTGAAAGGATTGGGGTAGTTCTGGCTCAAATTAAAAGCTTCCGGTGTTACAGCATCCCGGCTAACAACATCTGTCATGCAGGGTCTGTACTGAACCAGAACAGCTTTGAATGGCAAATCCCTTTCATCAAAGTAGAAAGTGGATCCTCCCCGACAGCGAATATGAAAATCAAACAAAGGGTATATCCCATCGGACCAAGCTGCTAACCGTATTTTTTTTGTCGTAATTGCTTTCTCTGCCGGCACCATCCAAATAGAATGTGCATCAGCATCAACACCTGGTGTATATTGACGAAGTGTATCATATTGGTGCGTTCTCCAGTCAAACCACGAACCACCGATACCATCTATTAATATATTCCATGCTTTACCATCCCAATATTGCAGTGCCCATGGTGTTAAGGATTGCGGAGTGGCCCCCCAAACCCCTCCCCAGCTAAAGTAATTGATCCGCTTGGGAACCGGCCACTCAATCATATATTGGAAGCCATCATCCGGCCCTTCAGGGTAGCCGGCATCATACTGCCAGGGATACCCGAATTCTCCCCATGGAGTCGTAACAGAGTAATCCTCTTTCAGAGGATCATACAGAATATCGGCCGGCTGATTTCGTGTATCGAACATATCATCTTTCCGGAAATTCGCACTCACAACGGCTTCGTGGAGCAGCGCCAGATTTACCAGGGGATCCATGGCGTTATCGGCTCCCATTTCAGCAAAGTCCAGGTATTGGATGAGAGCAGCTTCGGGCGTTCCGTCTCCGAAATTCCTCCCCGTCCAGACAAAACTACGGAGACTATCGGCCGGGCGGGCGGGATTGGCGTAGGCAAAGAACCGA
>Ga0272441_10009688_pt1 | contig 14806 bp, 11 predicted proteins | sample SSMProp6N_FD_193582 | JGI IMG/M metagenome (GOLD analysis project Ga0272441, IMG submission 193582) | Marine sediment archaeal communities from Little Sippewissett salt marsh, Falmouth, MA, United States - SSM-Prop-6N | ecosystem: Environmental > Aquatic > Marine > Wetlands > Sediment ... | reverse complement strand
TGTAGTCGAGCTAAATCTGTTGGAGAGTTGATGTTGATGAAGCTCTTTAGGGCGGGGTCTAGAGGAGCTAATTCTTTAGCGATTGAAACAAGAAGAATGTTTAAGGCTCCTCTTATTATGTCGTCGGAACGTGGACGCTTAAGTTGACACAACGTCTTTGCAATTTCCAGCACATCAGTCTTTTTGAGAACCATAGTCAATGTTTCCAGCCTGCCATTAGACCACATAGGCACAACAGCTCGAGCGTCCTTCATCGAGTCAAACAGGTAATTGATGACAGTTGGCTGCAGCAGAGGCATATCAGAGGGAAGAGTGAAGCAGTAATCTGCCTTGGCAGCAATTAGCCCAGTTAGAATGCCTACTATAGGTCCTCCAAACTTGTCACGTTGTTCATCAACAACCAATCTAACATCTTCTATGTTATACTTTTTCAGAACTTCAGAATACTTTGCCTTTCGTTTTTCATCGTTTACACAAAGAACAATTTCGTCCACAACTTGACCAACGTTTTCAACAGAATGAACCAGAAGAGGCTTTCCAAGAAGTTCAACAAGAGCCTTATCTTGCCAGCTGTCTTGTGTACTTTGGAATCTTTCAGACCTTCCACCTGAAAGTATGATTGCAGCCCGTTTTGCCATGCCCCTTACCTTTGTTACAGCAGCTATTGCGTTCAAGGCTAATGGATTCTTGTACAGTTTATTTAATTTACCTTCAGCTTGTGTGAATAGAAATTGCCGAATTCTTAAACACGTGTAACACAATAATTTAGAAGGGATTAACATGGTACAGCAGATAAAAATAACTAGGCTTGATGTGTCTACTGGAAAATCCCAAAAAATTGTTGATTACATTGCTGAAGAAAAACCGTTCTATCTACTAATCAACACAACCTTTTGGGCAACCATTCTGTGCTCCCCAACAAACCTCAAGGAATTGGCAATAGGACATTTTCTCTCTGAAGGCATAATTAAATCCAAAGAAGAAATCGAGGAAGTAATCCTCAAACAACAAGAAAGCACCTGCTACGTTAAACTAAAACCAGAAATCGAAGTGAAAAACCGCGTAAACACTTCAAGACTTCATGCCCGCATCATCCACTCAGCTTGTGGAGACAGCTCCGATTACCAGAACGCCACAAAAAACCTCAAAATCAAATCAGCTCTAAAAGTTAAAGCTCAAATCATATTTGACAGCGTGAAACAGCTTAACTTTAAAGCTGAAGGCTACAGGCTAACTGGCGGTTTTCATGTTGCTGCAATATACAAGATTGATGGCAAACTTGTTGCTTTGGCAGAGGATGTTGGCAGACACAATGCAGTAGACAAAGTGATTGGAATAGCTGCCCTAAATGATGTAGATTTTGGGGAGTGTTTCTTGGCTTTGAGTGGACGAATATCAGGTGACGTGGCGTTCAAAGCAGCAAATGTTGGTTTGCCCATCATTGCCTCCTTGTCGGCTGCACTTTCTTCAGGCATAACTATGGCTGAATCTGTGGACTTGACTGTGGCTGGGTTCGTCAGGGGAAAACGCATAAACATCTACACTTGTCCAGAAAGAGTAGTATCCAAAATTTAGTTTCAACAAAAGCAAGGATTTAACAAGTTTAGCCGAGCGTAAGGGGACTGTTTCGAGAGTTTATGAGCTTGGCTGATGAAAGAAGCAACTTTTTTAAAAAAACTCACCCCTTAAATATAACACCACATTTTTCTATTGGTTAAGGTTAGGCAAATGGTGAAGCAAAAGTTGAAGGTAACTTTGCTAACAGGTCGAACTATTGAACAGGGAGTCGGCAAGGAAGCAGGAAAAGCCACTCAAGGATATTTTGAAAGCACTACAATGGCTTACATGGACATATGTGACATGAAGAAACTTGGAATAAAAAACAGAACAAACATTCAAGTAACAACACCCAATGGCTCTGTAGTTCTTAGAGCTGTAAAGTACCCAAGAGGCGCAATGCCCGGCATGATTTACATTCCCTACGGGCCTTGGGCTAACGCAATATGCAGCAACGAAACAACAAGCATTGGAATGCCATCCTTCAAAGGAACTCCTGCTGAAGTTGAGGCAGCTCCAGATAAGCCTGTCCTAACTTTGAAAGAACTGCTCAAAAGCGAATTTGGAAAGTGAGAGTATGACGGTAGTTAAATCGGAAGTAGTTAAATCTGTAACGTGCCCAGTTTGCGGCTGTCTATGTGACGACATTGAATTAACCATTGAAGAGGGAAAAGTTACTGAAGTAAGAAACGGCTGCGCAATGTGCGAATCCAAATTTCTGAATTATATAAGCGAACATAGAGTCAAAACGCCCCTAATAAGAAAAGACAGGAAAATGGTTCCTGTTTCATACAAAGAAGCAATACATAAATCCGCAGAAATTCTTGCAAACGCCAACTATCCAATATTGTATGGTTGGAGTTCCACTGACTGCGAAGCCCAGCGTGTAGGCGTGGAGCTTGCGGAGGAAATTGGTGGCGTCCTGGATAACACTGCCGTTGTTTGTCACGGACCATCAATTTTAGGGGTTCAAGAGGCGGGAATCCCAACATCTACGCTGGGGCAGATTAGACACCGTGCCGATGTGATTGTTTATTGGGGATGTGACCCATGGAGTGCACATCCAAGACACTTAGAAAGATATACTGCCTTCACAGATGGACGATTCGAAGACAGCGAATGGATGAGTTACATCAACAAAGTGAAGGCTTCAGTAGGCAAGAAGAAGTTTGCAGCCGTCAAAAAAAGAAGCCTCAAATGTGAAACAGAACCTGAAGCCATAAGCGACAACAAGCCTCCTGAAACACTGAACAAAGAAGGACGCAAACTGATAGTAGTTGATGTTCGAGAATCAATGACAGGAAAAGTAGCCGACTATTTTGTCCAAGTTAAACCAGGCAAAGATTTTGAAATAATGCAGGCTATAAGGGCTTTAGTAAAGGATGAGGACCTTGACGTCGATGAGGTGGGTGGCGTTCAAGTTGAATACCTTAGAGAAGTTGTTGATACTCTGGTAAACTGTCAGTTTGGAGTAATATTCTTCGGTATGGGTTTGACACAGAGCGCAGGCAAATTTAGAAATATAGAAATTGCAATTTCTCTAGTACGTGATTTAAATGCAAGAACAAAATTCGTCATCATGCCAATGCGAGGGCACTTCAACGTTACTGGCGCAAACACCGTTTTCACTTGGCAAAGCGGTTATCCCTATGCAATTGACTTTTCGTTAGGCTATCCCCAATACAACCCAGGTGAAACATCCGTCGTTGACATTCTATTACGAAAAGAGTCAGACGCATCACTCGTAATTGCTTCAGACCCTGCCAGCAACTTCCCGAAAAAAGCAATTGAACACATGACTAAGACCCCACTTATTGTAATTGACCCACACATGAACGTCACATCAATGGTAGGAGATGTAATCTTTCCATCTACAATCGTAGGCGTAGAAAAGGCTGGAACAGCCTACAGAATGGATCATGTACCTCTTCCCCTCAAAAAAGTGGTTGAGCCCCCAGAAGGATTGCTTTCAGACGAAGAGATACTAACCAGAATCTTAGAAGAAGTTCGAGTTATAAAATCGCAAGGAATGAAGGAGACAAACTAAAATGGAACTGCTATTGAAAAACGGCTTTGTCTTCGATCCGCTTAATGAAATTAACGGAGAGAGGATGGATATAGCCATACGGAACGGCAAAATTGTTGAAAGCGTTAGTGACAGCAAAGCAAAGAAGATAGACGCAACTGGATTAACCGTGATGCCAGGTGGCGTGGATATTCACACTCACATCGCGGGTGGAGAAGTTAATACAGGTAGACTCTTGCGTCCCGAAGATCATGTGAAAGATGTTGTGCACAAGACTGCCATAACAAGGTCGGGTGTTGGCTACTCGATTCCGTCAACGTTCACGACGGGTTACCGTTATTCCAGAATGGGTTACACTACTGTAATGAATCCGTCCATGGCGCCTCTAGGGGCTAAGCATACCCACGAAGAGCTTAATGACATTCCCATGCTAGACAAGGGTACTTTTCCGCTGATTGGTGACTGGTGGTTTGTGCTTGAAAACCTCAGAAAAGGCGACCTAGAAGGTTGTGCGAGACATGTAGCTTGGATGATGAACACAACAAAAGGCTATGCCATCAAAATCGTTAACCCAGGCGGGCTAGAGTCTTGGGGATTCGGACGTAACGTTCACTCGATAGATGATCAGGTGCCTAATTTTGGGATTACCCCCCGTGAGATAGTTCAGGGCTTGGCAAAAGTAAACAAAATGTTGAATTTGCCTCACACGATTCACCTTCATACTAACAATCTTGGATTACCTGGCAACTACGCCACAACACTCGATACAATGAAGGCTCTTGAGAACGTGTCCACTGACGGAAAACCCGTCTGTCACATAACTCACCTGCAGTTCAGTAGCTTCGGAGGCGAAGACTGGGGAACCATGAAGTCTGCTGCAGAAGAAATTTCTAACTACATCAACAATCACAGCCACATGACCTTTGACATGGGACAAGTCATATTCACAGACACCACAACCATGACTGCAGATGGTCCCTTCGAGTTCACCCTTTATCAGCTTAGCGGACACAAGTGGGTCAATAGTGACGTGGAAACCGAAACTAGCGGTGGAATCATACCATTCCACTATAAACGAAAGAATGCAGTCAATGCCATCCAGTGGTCAACAGCCCTAGAGCTTGCCCTCCTGATTAAGGATCCATGGAAAATGTTCATGACCACTGATCACCCTAACGGCGGACCATTCATGTCGTATCCAAAAATTATTGCTTGGTTAACAAGCAGAAAGGCTCGCATGGCACTATTAAAGAAGTGCCACAAGAAAGCACAAAAGAAAAGCCTTCTCCCAACAATAAAACGGGAATTGAGCCTCTACGAACTAGCGATTGTAACTAGAGCAGGACAAGCAAAATCTTTGGGGCTTACAACTAAAGGTCACTTGGGTGTGGGTGCAGATGCTGATGTATCAGTATACAACGTAAACCCTGAAACAACAGACATAGCTCAGAATCCTAAGATCGTGCGCAGGGCTTTCGCTGATGCTGCTTACACAATCAAGGACGGCAATGTTTTAGTTCAGAATGGCAAAATCGTGCAAACTGTCAGCGGTAAGACTATGTGGTTAGACGTGAATACTACTGAGCAATTAGAAGTTGACGAGGACATGAAAAGCAGGTTCAAAGAATACTGGACAGTCGAGTATGACAACTATCCAGTTTATGACCATTACGTGAAAGTCTCAGATCCAATAACCATAAAGGCGGATGTTTAAAATGGTGACCTTGGTTCCTCTCAAACAATTTGTTGCCCCCATAATGGGTGCGAGCATTAACCCTGACCTCTTTGAAGACAAATGTCTAGCTGAAATTGCAGAATTGCCCGTTTATGAAGGAAACACAAAGAAAAAACTTCGTGACCTCTTTAAAATAGAACAAGATTCAGCAGGAAATTCAACTATAACAATCAACGGCGACGTAAGCAAAGTCAAGCGAATAGGTATGGGCATGGAAAAAGGCGAAATAATCATCAACGGCAATGCTGGAATGCACCTTGGTGAAAAAATGGTTGGCGGTAAAATAATCGTAAACGGCAACGCAGGCGGTTGGACAGGTAGCGCCATGAAAGGGGGACAAATAGAGATACACGGAGATGGAAGTCATTATTTGGCTTCTCCGTATCGAGGAACTGACGTAGGCATGCTTGGTGGCGAAATAGTTGTTGACGGTAAAGTTGGAAGCGACTGTGCCTGTTATATGAAAGGCGGAATAATCAAAATCAAAGGCGGCGCTGGTCCATTCTTGGGATACCATATGATAAAAGGCACAATCTACGTTGAAAAGGAATGCCAAAGTCGAGTGGGTGCATCAATGACTGATGGCAAAATCATTGTTGCGGGAGCTCTAGAAGAAGTTATGCCCACGTTCACAGTTGATGCCATAAAGAAGAAAGCAAAGATTGACGATAACGAAAAAGCGACAGGCCCATTCTACGTGTTTGTCGGAGACCTAGCTGAGCACGGAAAAGGCAAACTCTTTGTGTTAAAAGAAGCAAACCCTCACTTGGGCGCAATCTACGACAAGTACCTAGAAGAGTAAAGCTGTCCACACAAAAGGGATTTTACTCCTTTTTTACAACATTTTTTGTAGCCACTATATTCACGCCTGTACCGAAAAGATTTCTCACAATTTTGTCTCCGATTCTGACAGGCGCTTCTACCTCAACTTCAGCCAAGAAATCCATAGTATCGAAGATTCTGCCTTTGGGTAGTGGTTTGTTGGTTCTCACGCTCACTAGAGGAAGATTTCCATTTTTAACTCGTACAGTGGATGTTAGGGTTCGTTCAGGGTTAGAAATCTCTTTTTCTGCATACTCTAACCCAACTTTGCAGCGATTTCCACTAATACTCAGCATAGTTTTTTCGTAGTAGTCAATAGTGAGATAACAGCCCATAGGACACCCGATACAGATTATTTCCTTCTTCATTTCTGCAAAACCTCAACCTTCAATGTCTTAACTGCTATGATTTCGGATTTTTTCAGTTTGACCTTTATCATCTGAGCAGGATGAACCTTCACAAACTTTTTAGTCTTCACCAACTTTTCGCCATCGAAAAATCCGATAGAAACGCCTTCTCCAGGACAGACAACACGACTCGAGAGCTCAAGATCAGCATCAGTGCATATGCTTTGTGGCAAAACATACCGTATTCCGTCACCAGCCTCTACACGAATTCTGTCCACTTTCCGAGACTTTCCAAGGACGTATTCTGCCGCGCTTTTCCCTGCTTTTTCTGCTTCGAGAGTAACAAAGTCCACCACATCATGAACATGCAGAACATTTCCACACGCGAAAACGCCAGGCACAGTAGTTTCAAGATTTTCATGGACAATAGCCCCTGCAGTAACAGAACTGAGTTCAACACCACAAGCTTTTGACAGGTCGTTTTCTGGAATCAAACCGATAGAAAGAAGAAGAGTGTCACAAGGGATTCGTTTTTCTTTGCCTTTAATTGGCTTCAGATTTTTATCTACCGGAGAGATGGTGACTGATTCAACCCGATTTAGCCCATTGATTTCAGTGACTGTGTGAGAAAGAAGAAGGGGAATATCGTAATCAATGAGGCATTGTTGAACGTTTCTTGGAAGACCATTAGTATGAGGCATGATTTCTACGACAGCATGAACCTTAGCTCCTTCTAGAGTAAGCCTACGCGCCATAATCAAGCCTATGTCCCCTGAACCTAGAATGACCACATCTCTGCCAACCATCACATTCTTCAGATTAATCAGATTTTGGACAACACCTGCAGTATACACGCCAGCAGGTCGGCTCCCTGGAATACAAATCTGTCCCCGGGTTCTTTCACGACACCCCATAGCAAGTATAATTGCCTTGGCACGGAAACAAAATAGACCCTCAGGGCTGGCTACAAACACCTCTTTTTTGGATGTAACCTCAAGCACCATGCTGTTAAGGAAACAGGGAATTTTTAGGTCCTTCAGTTTATCTATGTATCGTTGAGCGTATTCTGGTCCAGTTAAGGGTTCTTGGAAGACTTCAAGACCAAAACCGTCATGGATACATTGCGGGAGTATTCCGCCGAGCCAATTGTTTCTCTCTAACAGAATCAAATCATTTACGCCGTTTTTCTTTGCGCTGATGGCTGCGGCGAGACCAGCGGGACCAGCACCAATCACAACCAAGTCAACGTCTCGAGATTCTAAGTCACTCATTTTTTTTGATCTCCCTCAGGTCTTTGGTTTTTCCAACAAACAGGGGCGAATGCAGATTCTTTAACTTGATTTCTTCAGGAAGCAGCCCATATTCCTCTTTCAGGATTTCTACAATTCTGGGCAGACAGAAACCTCCATGACATCGACCCATACCCGCCCTAGTACGATACTTCACAGCAGAGATTGACCGTGACGAAAAAGGGTTGTTTAGGGCATCAACAACTTCTCGCTTGGAAACATGCTCACACCTACACACAATTTCGCCATAATCTGCATCTTCTTTAATTAAGGCAGCTTGCTCAATTCGCGAAGCCTCACTAAAGGAAACTGTTCGTTTCCTTACAGGATCAAAGTCTGATTTTTCATTCAAATCAACTTTCCTTTTTATCATTTGAACGACCAGCTTTGCGATAGCCGGAGAAGCGGTGAGACCTGGCGATTCCATTCCAACCAAGTTGACGAAGTTTTCAGCATCTTCTTGAATGATGAAGTCACGAGACGTCTTTTCTTCGGGTGGAGTGATTTTATTTCGCACTGAAGAGAAGCCGTAGATAATCTCTTTTAATGGAATGGAAGGAAACAAATCTTTTGCACCCTCAATTAGTTGTTGAACCTTTTCTTTGGTTGTTCTTGTGTCTTCTCGTTCGCTTATGAATTCGGCGCTAGGTCCAATCAGGATGTTCCCATCTAGTGTGGGCGTGAGATGAACGCCTAGAACACCTGCAACTTTTGGCGGCACAGGGTAGATCATGCTGTTGATTAGATTATGGCAATTCTTGTCGAGGATGAGGTATTCGCCTCGGCAGGGATACTGTTTGTAGTTGTCTAAGCCAATCATAGCGGAGATTTTGTCTGCGTAGAGTCCTGCACTGTTGACGATGATGTCAGTGTAGAAGACTCCTTGATTGGTTGTTACTTTGTAGCCGCTGTTCTCTTGTTTTATTGCCGTTACTTCAGTGTTAACGTGAATTTTCACGCCGTTGTTTAGGGCGTTTTCAGCTAAAGCGATAGTAAAAAGGTAGGGAGGAAAGATTCCAGCCACAGGAGAGTGAAGCGCGTAGAGGGCGTCTATGTTGGGTTCACGTTTTTTCATTTCTTTTCCAGAGATGATGGGTAATCCTTTGACTCCGTTGCCTTCACCCACAGCCTTTAAGTCCTCTAAGTCTTTGAGTTCTTCATCTGTTCGTGCAATTACATATTTTCCGCAGAGATTGAGGGGAACGTCGAGTTGTTTCGCCAACTCTGGAAACATCAGTCTCCCTTCAACACATAGCTTTGCCTTCAAACTGCCTTTTTTGTAGTAAATACCGGTATGAAGGACTCCGCTGTTACCTTTACTGACACCAGAACAAACGTCGTTCTCCTTCTCCAGCAACACTGTCTCAATTTTGTACTTGGCTAGTTCTCTTGCGATTGCGCAACCAACCACACCAGCACCTATTATCAATACTTCGCTTTTGTCGCTCATAGTGAGGTATCTTCCGCTCATTAACAGGATAGAAAGAAAAGATTGCGTGTGCTCTAATAAGAATTGTTTTTTCTCACATCATCAAGTATGCGGAGGCATGGCTGCCTATTGTTCAATAGTTACTTTTTTGACAATACACAGTAAGTGATTCTGTGTTTGACTATTTGCGAGCGCCAAGTTAAGAAGATGACAGAAAAACAAAGTTACGGACTGGATAAAACAAGGGCACGCGAACTGGAAAACGAGAGCTAGGAAAAGGCTTTATTTTCATTAGTCAACATTTTTTGGAAGGAGCCAGTGGAACAGTATATCGATTTTACACTATCCGAGGCTAATGTGCCATTTCACTCAACAACAAAGTCTCGGAAACCAGTTTGAATGGAGAGGATATGTAGAATGAGTTACGAGAGGAAGTGGAAACTGTTGGCTGATCTGCTGACAGAACTTCAAGAAAAGGGAGAGAAGATTCCGGCAGATGTACTAAATGACCTGCGTTCCGCCAAGACCATGATCCAAGTTTTGAAAGCTGACCCAACACACGCAGAAAGCATTTCTCGAATTGACACATACCTGAGAACGGTTGAAGCCTACACCATTTTCACTATGGAGAAACAGGGAAAAGGAAACGTAGAAGAGTGGTTGAAAAAACTCAAAGAACCAGAAAGAGTGGAGACCAACGAAAAAGAGGAGAAAAATAGCACATTTGTCACCAGCGTTCCGCGAAACAAGAATTGGATGCGAATCCAGATTTCAGAAGATATCCCTAAAGAAGAAATGAAAAAACTTGTAGAAGAAAACGGGCTTTCTTACAGACTAGAGCAAAATGGGTACATTCTTGTTCACGGCGACAAGAAAAACATAAAATTGCTTGTCAACAGGCTGGCAGAGCAGTTTCGCGGCGCCAGAAATGGCTGAGAATAGCCTCAAAACTTTTGTACTAGTTAGTTTAATCCTCTAGTGTAAACATAGTTTATTTATAGAAGAAAATATAGAGAAGTTGTGAAACACGGGAGATTCCCGGTCATGTAAAAAACCGAGGGCGAATTAGAAAAAGATGCCTTACATTAAGAAGATAGAACTCAAAGGCTTCAAGTCCTTCGGCAACAAAACCGCCACTGTTACGTTAGATGAAGGCTTCACTGCCATCACTGGACCTAACGGAAGTGGAAAAACAAACATAGCAGACGCGGTCCTTTTTGGTTTAGGCGAGCTCAGCGCTAGAAGAATGCGCGCTGCAAGCCTTTCTAAACTAGTTTATCATGGTTATCCTGAATTGCAGGTTAAGAAAGCGAATACCGCAAAAGTTGTTCTCCAGTTTGATAATTCTGATAGCCGCTTGCCTGTGGAAACGAAGACGGTTACGATTTCCCGTGAAATGAACAGGGCAGGTCAAAGCATCTATCGTCTTAATGGAAGAAGGATTTCGAGAAGTCACATTCTTAACATCCTTGGCATGGCAGGAATCAGTCCAACAGGACACAATGTTGTTTTGCAGGGAACCATCACACGGATTGCTGAAATTGCTGCTCCTGACCGTAGAAGAATGATATCAGATTTGGTTGGAATAGCCCAGTACGATGCTGAGAAGGCTGAGGCAGAAGAGAAGCTTCGGGCGGCTGAGATTTCTATCCGCACAGCCATGGGTCGAATAGATGAGGTACAGAAGAGAGTAGATGATCTGGAAAGAGAGCGCAACGAACTGCTTCGTTACACGTTCCTTCAAAAAGAGATCAAACGGTTTGAGGCTATGAAGATTTTCGGGGACATAATGGAAGTCCAGAGGAAGACAGCTGATGTGACCTCAAAAATTGAAGCTGTTCGGAGCAAGGTTGACAAGTCGAGGCAGTTGAGGGAAGAGCTTAGGTCTCAGCGGCATGACGCTGAAACAGAATGGAGAAAACTTGGCTCAGAAATGATTGAAGAGCGGGGAACGCGTCTTCTTGAGGTTCAATACAAGATAGGGGAAGTAAAGTCAAAGATAAGCGAGCTGACAACAAAGATTGGAGCTGGAACTGCAAGCCTTGATGGACTTAGAAAGGTGATGGAGAACAGCGATAAAAAACTGGAAGCCATCCAAAACGAGGTTAAAGAGAACCGAAAAGAGGTTAGGCGCTCAAAACGTGAGCAGGAAAGTCTCCTGACGGAAATTGCCCAGAAACAGGCAGAATATGATAAGGTCTCAGAGGGGGCAGCGCAACTTCGGTCCAGCTTGGGAGAAAATAGCAAAAAAATCAGAAATACGGAGGATGAACTGGAAAAGCGTACCCAAGACCTTGTTAATCTTCGTAGCGATGCCATCAAGAGCCGGACCTCCTTGAAAGTTCTTACTCGGCAACTAAACGAACTTGTAAAGCGGAAGGAAACTTTCGAAACCAATCTCTCTGCTCTCAAGAAGTCTTACGCAGACCTCAAAATAGTACAAAGAGACCAGATAAACCGCTCCAAGAATCTTGAAAAAGCGATAGAGAGAAGACTTGCACAAGAAGAATCCGCGAAGATAGAGATTGCCCAAGCGGAGAAGATTGCTAAATCTGCACGAGAGGCAGTAGTGGAGTTTGCCACTCAAAGGGAAATGGCTGAAAAGGTTGCAACAGAAGAAACTGCCCTCAGAAACATCGAAGAGTTGGCAGATTTGGGTGTGATTACAGGTGTTCACGGACGCCTAAAAAACTTGATCAAAATTGAGAGAGGATACAAGAAAGCCGTGGAAGCGACGGCAGCTGGTTGGCTTGATGCCATGGTTGTTCAGAACTTCGATGCAGCATTTATGTGCGCTGAAACTCTGAAGCGCATGAAATTGGGTAGAATCAAGATAATTCCCCTTGAAGAGATGTCCACAATCGATTCAATCAACACCCCAGCGATTAGGGGAGTAGATGGAACTACTTCCAATTTTGTTTCATGCAGCAAAAAATTTGTTCCTGCTGTAAGTTTTGTTTTTGGGGACACTCTTGTAACAAAAAATGATAAAACTGCCTTTGTCGCTTCACGGAACGGCCACCGCACAGTTACTCATAACGGAGACCTTTACGAGGCTCAGGGAGGCCTCGAAAGTGGCTATTACCGAGCCCCAGTTGACTATTCTTCGATCATCCCCAGCGAGACAGCTGTAAAGAGTCTTGATGAAGCTGTGGGAGCTCTTCAGAGGCATTTGTCGAAAAGGGAGAGCGACATAAGCGGCTTCAAAGAAGACATTGAAGGAATCAGGATGGAAATCGCTGGCTTGGCTGAAACCATAGCGACGCTTGGAGGCGAAATTGGAAGAGTTCGCCAGAATGTTAAGCATACAAGAAAGAATGTCAAACGCATCGAGAAGCATGTATTAAGAATCAACGAGAAAAGAGAAGAGGAAAAAACTCAACTGGGGAATCTGAGAACACAACGCAACGAACTGCAAAAGGAAATGGAAAATCTCCGCGGAGAAATAGCGGAATTACGTTTGAAAACTGACCCAGCAAGGATTCAAGAGATGGAAATTGAAAGAGAAAGAATTGGAAATGAGCTCATTGAGTTGCGCCAAGTAATGGGCAACACACAAACGAATATTGCTACTCTCGAATCCACGTATGGAAATGTCCTCAAGATGGGTGCAGACAACATTAGAATTCAGCTGCGAAAGCTGAAAGCTCAGATTTCGACTGTTGAAGAGGAAGTGGATGTGTCCATCAAAGAAAAAGTGGCTCTTGAGGAAGAGCTTCTGGAACTGGGAAACAGCAAAGAAGAGCTTTCTCGAACAGTTCTAAACGCAAAACAGGAATCCAAAAAATTCACGGTCCAAATTGACGACATTGATAAAAAACTGCAAAGATTGGATACAATATATGAACGCTCAGACAAGCTCTACACTGAACTCCAGTACAACCTTCAAACATGTGAACTGAAACTGGAACAGCATTCCCAGCGGCTACAGGAACTAGGTTATAATGAGCCAATGCAGATTTCGCCTGAACAGATAGAGACTGCTGAGACATCTCTCAAGCTTCTGCGTCTTGAGTTGAATCGCCTCGGCGCCGTGAATCAGTTGTCTCTGGACCACTACTCTGAGCAAGCCTCAAGATACAAGGAACTTTCCATACGCATGAATGAACTTGAAAAAGAAAAACAGTCTATCCTTGCGTTTATGGATGAAATTGAGAGGAAAAAACGGGCAGTTTTCATGGAGGCTTACAACACAATTAACGAAAGATTCAGCAGTTACTTCACAAGGTTAACGGGCGGAGGCGAAGCTTCGTTGATACTAGAGAATCCCGAAAACCCCTTCGCTGGAGGAATGGACATGAATGTACAGTTCAGGAATAAAGCATCCATCTTGGTAAGCGGAGCCAGCAGCGGTGAAAGGTCAGTGTCTGCTGTTGCATTCATTTTTGCTCTGCAAGACTATATGCCCACAGCCTTCTACCTGTTTGATGAAATCGATGCTCACCTTGACCCATTCCATGTATCCAGGCTCGGAGACCTTCTTTCTGAGATATCTACGAAGTCCCAGTTTGTGGTTATCACCTTGAAGCCAGAGATGGTTAGCAAGGCTAAGAAGGTGTGGGGAATCTACGAGCGCAGCGGATACTCTCATGTTGTTTCAGCCAAAATTAAGGAGGCAGCCTAATGCCACAATCTACAGAGAAACCTTACTATTTCCAGCCTCCCTTGAGCATACTGTTTGAGATTCACAGATTAGAGAAAGTTATGCCTTGGGACGTCAACATTGCCTATCTGCTAAAGACTTTCTTGACAGAAATGGAGGATAGAGGAGAAGTTGATTTCAGAGCATCAGGTGTGGCCTTAGATTCGTCCACAACCATCTACCTTATGAAAACCAAGCTTCTGCTAAAACTTGAGGAGCCTCCACCGCCACCCAAAAGTATACCAGATTTCATTCCTCCACCTATGTTCCTTCCCCTCCGCTATGAGTTATCTTCAACAACTCTAGAAAATCTGCTGGATGTGCTCGATGAGGTTCTGAAAGGCGAAAGCGTGCGTCCGCCACCAACGCCTCAGCCAATCTTACCCACCCCCGAGGTTCTTCCTCCAGTTGACCTCTATCTGCTGGAAATCGACAAGCACATGAAAATCGTTTACGATCAGCTCCTCCAACTTGCAAGAGAAGGGGAATTAATAGCATTCTCTAAGCTTGTTGTGGGGCTAGAAAGAATTGAGGCAGTTAAGACATTCATTATTCTCCTGTTTCTTGCCCAGAGGGGAAAGATAGGGTTGTGGCAGGAGGAAGAAATAGAAGAACTGTACATAACCGTAACAGGAGACCCTGTCCTTGACGGGAAACGAACAGAAGTCATCTGACGAATCTAAACAAGAGAGGTTGAAACACAAGTTAGCCTTGCTAGAGGCAAGTCTCTATGTGGCAGGGCGTCCCCTTGACTTGAAGACTTTGGCGAACGTTGTTGGAACCCGTTCTAAAAAGAAAGTTATGAAACTTGCTAGAGCCTTAGTGGCGGATTATATGAGTCGTGACACAGCCCTTGAGGTTCTTGAACTTGAAGGGGAAAGGTTCGTTATGCAATTGAAAGTTGAGTACACTGGCAAGGTTAGGAAGCTGGCAACAAGACCGCTTCTTTCTGCGGGTCC
>Ga0272441_10009687_pt1 | contig 14807 bp, 10 predicted proteins | sample SSMProp6N_FD_193582 | JGI IMG/M metagenome (GOLD analysis project Ga0272441, IMG submission 193582) | Marine sediment archaeal communities from Little Sippewissett salt marsh, Falmouth, MA, United States - SSM-Prop-6N | ecosystem: Environmental > Aquatic > Marine > Wetlands > Sediment ... | reverse complement strand
GCTGACAGAACCAGCACACAGCTACTATTTCTATCTGCAAAACTATAATCCATCTTTTATTCCTCACTTTCTATATCATAAATAGCTTCTATGTCAGCAATTATATCCTTTTCAAGCTCTCTTAATCTTCTTTTTACTTCACTTATTAACGCAGATTTACTTGCATATTTCATCTAATTTAGTCCTCCATTTCCCTTAATGTTTCCCTTAATCTGTTACAGCACTCAAAACATAAATCAAGTCCATCGTCTACTTTATCCTTCCCACATTCTTCACACTTTTTCATCTTTTTTTTTCTCCTTTTCATATACGTTGAAATAGTAACCCAATGATGAATAAGCCATCAGGAACTCCTCCAACTTTTTTTCATCTACTGGACGGTTGGTCACACATGTAACCTCAACCACAAACTTCTGCGTAATCATATTTCTTCCTCCTCAAAATGTATATATGCCCATAGCATCTCATCTATCTCCCTGGCATCCATGGCATCCATAGTCTTACCAGCGAGAAAACGGATATCTTTATCCACATGAAACCTCATACTAACCATCTCATTTTATTATAGCATTAACCTGGATTTCAAGGGTATCACCTGGTTCTGCATCAAGCTTCCTAGAAACCTCAGCAGGTATCGAAAACCTGAAACCATCTCTCTGATTCGGCGGAACCGTGAGTTTAACATTCAATGGTTCACCCAACACTTTTTTCTCATTCTCTTTAATCTTTGAGAGTTCTTTAACTGTCAACAAAGTCTCCTGCAAAGCACCCTTCAACTTATCAGTAGAATCCAGCAGCCCTCTACCAGATATCATAAACTCTTTCTGTTTGAACTTATCAGCCATAGCAACCAGGTTTATAATCCTAAAAGAAGTAAGCGTAGAACTAAAACGGTCCATACTCCGCATAAGACCATGTAGCTCATGCTGGTTCTCAATCTTAGCACCATTTATCTTTTTACCATAATCCCGGATGTAATCCTCAGCGGTGATACTACTCTTCAAGAAATCATTGACCATCAGACAAAGTTTTTTACTCGTCCAGTTTTTCTCTATGCTCTTCCCCAATAAGAAATGTATCAACTTGGTATCATCTAAACGTGCAAGCTCCCTAGCAAAAGAAACAGGTACAAAATCTCCATCATCATTTTTCCGTTCAACCATTTTACCATGACGGCTGAGCTTCATTTTTTCTTTATGTATCCTGCTATTAGGTGGTGCAAAAACAATTTTTTTCTGGATAGAACCAGGAAGCCGGAGTATCTTCAAAAGATCAACAGCGTTTGTACCACTGATACCTACCATCTTCATATCCTTAGCCACCTGTTTAACAGTCTTCTTTGGAACATAGAAATTACGAGCACTAGGCTCAGATAGAAAACTGTTATCCACATAATCCTTAGCCCTGTTCACAACATTGATTGCGACATCTATCTGGTTTTTACCTTTGATACCTCTACGCTCAAGTATCTTCAGAAAAGCCCTAGCTTTATCACATGGCTGAAGATCCTCACGCATACAGTTAGCTATAAGCCCACTAAACTCTGCTTTATCCTCATCTACTTCTTTAAAGATATAGTCCTCGCCGTAATGTATCTCTGAGATACCAGCTTGTTTAAGAGCACGCAGACGTCTTTCACCATCTATCAAAACAACTCTGTCATCTTTCTCACTGTATCGGACGGTTATCGGCGTGTTCAAACCTATTTCTCTGATACTATCAGCTAGCATCTCGATTTTGCCTTCATCAAAACTTTTCCTAGGTTGATGAGGATTCAAAACGATATCCTCAACATTCAAAGACATAAACTCTTTTCTCATATTCAATCACCTCTATTCCACGCATATTTTGAATATAAACATAAAACAATAAACAACAACAACACTCCAAAACCACATATAAACCATACTATAAATTCTCTATAGTCTACTATCGGAATGAATATATTTAAGATGCCCATAATTATAACACCAATTATGATGGTTGTAAAAAAATAGACTTCTTCTTTACTAAATTTATATTTTATTCTCATTCAATCACCTCAAGCGTTCTTATATAAAAAGCACTCGTAGTGATATGTTTATATTTATTCCACTTTTTCTTTAATTCTAGCTTTCTTTTGATTGCTTTATCATAATCAAGATAGAACTCAAACTCTCTAATAAACTGGTCACCTCTAACGTTATCTTCTAAACTAGCACAAACTTGATATATTTTCATTCAATCACCTTATTTCTCTACATTTAACACTCTTATAGATTCCTCAGGAACCATGAAACCATCAGAGATAGCTGTCTTAATCAACTCCAGCCTATCCTCAAAATGTAGAGTATCATATTCATCTTCATGGTAACCATCATCCTCATATTTTATCTCAAAAGTTATTCTCATTTTTTTTCCTCCATAATCTTCCTGGCTAAAACAAAAGCCTCATCCTTGGTCTTAGCATGACCCATCGTTACATTATTGATTTCAACAACCCATCCATCACGATGAACTATACTCAATAGCTTATCCTCATTCATCCAACCCCATCTTCCACCTATAAACACCTCAACCCAACTACAACTACTACTATCCCTAGTTTCATCTAACCTTAACTGCATACAAAAACTAACCCTCCAAAAAAATAACAGACAACTGTCCATTTCACATCTACTATTTAAAACTAACTAGAAAAATATTTAAACTTTGAAAGACAATATATGTATCGTATTGGGGGATAAAGCATTATGCGTCTGTTTCCGTCCTATAACACAAAAAAATGCATAATGCTTATCTGCCAAAATTGTGCATTTTTATAATGCGGTTGTTGTTTATAATATTTTTCTTTTTTTCATATCCTCAAGTTTTTCATCCTCAACACTGACATCTTTTTTACGTCTAACCCGTCGGACATAATAAATAATTATCATGATAGCAAACAGGAAGACTATAGACAACAAAGCAGAAAGAAAATGACTCAATGCTATATCCTGTATATCAACAACATCAGGTTGAGAATCCATATCATCTACTATCTCCTGCAACATATCTTTTTGTTCTTTAAGATGCCCTATGGTTATATTTGAAAGCTTAGTCCGGTCCATTTCTTCTAATGTTATCTCGTTACCTATACGTTCACATACCATTGAGAAGTTATCATACTCACTATGTTTCACATAGAAAAAACTTACACCCTGATATACACTATATGATGCTACTACTTTATGATAACCATAGGTTCTAGGTGTAAACGAATACCGATATACACCGCTATCTCCTAATTCCACTGGGTTTACATGATATGCTTTATAGGTTTCATCCTGCCTTATTATATCTATATATATCTCAGATGAGACACCGCTTATCGCCCGTCCATATTCATAGAGCACTACTGTCACAGCTGTTCCTTCTTTAGGCATCATGACATCCTTAGATAACGATATCACCACTTCCACTTTTCTAGAAGTATTACTAAAAGAACCATTGATTGCGTTGTTTATTATATATCCAGATATATTATAGAAGATACCATAGCTGTAGTCCACCATAAAACCTGACCTGTTATAGAATGATCCGTTAACATCATCTTCAACTGCTGACCAGGTTATCATGTTGCTGAAGACGCCATTGATTGTGTTATCTACTACTGCCCAGTTGGTAGTATTTGTAAACATGCCGCTATATGATTCGTTGATTATATGCCATAGACCAGTACAGTTAAAAAACTCACCACTAAATGTGTCATCGATAGCTATCCAACTTGTTGTATTAATGAACACGCCATTATAGGACTCATCAACTACAACCCAAAGAGTACTATTGCTAAATACACCGTTATAGGACTCATCAATGATATACCAGAATGTAGAGTTGCTAAATACGCCGTTATATGTATCATTGACAGCTGACCAAACCGTAGAGTTGGTGAAGATACCGTTGAAACTATTATTGATAATACTCCACGGTGTCGTATTGGTAAACATGCCATTATAGGATACATCGACAACACTCCAACCAGTTGTGCTTATAAATATGCCATTAACTGTATCGTCAATTATGTTCCACTCAGCTGTGTTTGTAAATATACCGTTGAAGCTGTCATCTACCACATACCAAGAAGTACTATTACTGAAGACTCCACTATAGGATTCATTGATGATCATCCAATCAGTACTACTTGTGAACACACCATTGAAATCATCAGAGATAACTGACCAACCAGTAGCATTGGTAAACACTCCACTGATAGTATCATCGATAACCAACCATTGAGTAGCATTACTGAACACACCGTTAAACGACTCATCGACTACAGACCAAGATGTGCTATTGCTGAACACACCATTAACTGTATCATCAATAACCATCCAGTCAGTGCTGTTACTAAACACCCCGCTAACGGTATCATCAAGTACTGTCCAATCTGTGCTATTACTAAAGATACCGTTATATGTGTCATCGATGACATACCAGGATGTACTGTTGCTAAATACGCCGTTATATGTATCATTTATTATCTGCCATGCTATACTTACCCCAGTATAATTACATATTGCATCAGCGGAAGTAGGAGATATTTCTTCTCCTTCAACAGCATTCTGCCCGATACTATAAAACTGATAATACCCTGTTCCATTAGAAAAATCAAAGTTCCAAGACCACGGACTGCTTTCATCTGGGTTACTATCATCTTCCCATTCTATCCAAGGCACACCAACATATGAGCCTGCTTCATATATATCCTCAAAATCTGATTGTGATAAAACACTACCATCACTCCAGTAAACAAAATCAGCTATTCTACCATCGAAATTAGTAGAAACTGCTTGTCCTGTATGATTATCTGTATTAGAATCCTGACCACCTAATGCACAATTTCCTGAATGAGCAGACAAAGACGTTCCTACTGCTAAACTATCATCAGTATCAATCAGCACACCATTAATATATATCTTGATTTCGTCACCTTGAAAATCATATGTTGCACCAAGATGATATGTCACACCTGTTGTTATTTCTGCTCTTGCATAATCAATACTACCACCTTCTACAGCAGTAGCATATACATATGTAGTTCCTGATTCGTTATGTGTGTAAATTGTAATAGAATTTGAACTACCACCTTGACTCCAAATAGTATTACCTGAATTGGAAGGAATTGTATCTGCGTTGAACCATACAGATATAGACCTTTCTTCACCAGCATATCCTGTTCCTGTATTAATCAATGGGTCATCACCAACTAGCATCTCATCATCTGGTGTAAAATCACCACATTTTGTATTTGTACTACCTGTTATAATAGTATCAACCCAATCTGGTGTTGCACTACCACTTCCATCATGTCCTGAAATTTCTTCAGTATAATCACTATCTAATATCCATCTAAAATCAGGGTCAAGAGTTGTTATTACATTCTCATAATCACCACCCCAACTTGTATTCACATTATTATATCTATAATAAAGAGTAACATTGTCAGGTGTGCCACCAATAGATGAAGCAGTAATCGTAAGAGGATTTGTGGATGTATTATATGGTGTAATAGTGTCAACATATGTGTTTAATGGATTTGGTGATGTTATATTACCATTAGATGTTGTATTGTCTAAACATACCCAATATACTGTTTCAGCATTATGGGTATTACAAATCCCATCTCCATCTTGTTCACAGTAATGAAACTCTGGTGTACCATACAGATCCCTAGCTCCACAATATTCAGGGTCTTGACTACCACTATCACTATTCTGCATTACAAGAACATTTGGTTCAGTAGCAGAATGGCTAAAACTTGTCCAAACAGAGTTTGATATATCTGCACTACCATATTCAAAATCTTCTATAAGACAGTCATCCAAATCTATAGCCAGCCAACCAACTTCTTCATGACCATGCCCTGCATTACAATCATCAGTAGAATAATGAACGCCACCCTGTAAAGTAAAAGCTGCTGTCCCTGTTGATGTAACCCAATAATAAGCAGGTAAATCCCCCTCTTGACTATATGTCTGAGCACAAACAAAGACAGCAGGATTACCAGACATTACTTTATTAAGTGCTACACTATCTGTATTATCACCAGTAAGACCAGAACTTACATCATCTTTAACACCAGCATCAATCCAATCATAATACTCTATTGCTGATGTATTGATAACCCAATAGCTTAAATTATCAGTAATACCTGGTTCAGAACCAACAGGCGGGACAGCACTTGTTCCATTATCATACATAATAGTACAGTTAAACCCAGTAGTTCCAACCCAGTTTATAACAGGTAATATACCATCACAGGCATCATCCGCATCAGCTCCTGTACTAGCACAACAATCACATTCTTCCTGACCAGAACCACGATTATTAGTAGTTGGAGAAGCAATTACCACAGGTATAGAATCATAAGTGTTTCTAAAAGTTATGTTATGCCATTGCATCTGCCCTATTGATACTACACCTATCTCACCAATAACTGCATCACCTATACCATCAGCAGAAACAACATATATAGGAAAAGGAACATATAAAGAGAAAAAAAGGAGGGAAACGATAAAAAAAATTATTTTTTTTTTAGAAATCATCATCAGTATCGTTTCCTACGTTTATTACGACGTCTTTTTATAACCCGTTCATCATCCTCATCAAATACTATCTCCTGGGCTATCTGCTGAGGTTGCAGTTTTTTAACAAGTTTCCTAGCACGACGTTGACCGAAGAGGAACAACGAGATTATGATGATTATTACAAAGATGATAATCATGAAGATAGTCTGGAACAAAGACTCCAAAGCTACATCCTGCAGCCCACGTTTAGTATCAGCTTCATCTATATCCTGCTCCATCTCACCAAGTTTTTTATCCTGATCAGTTAGATGCTTGGTTATAATCTGAGTCTGATTCTGACGGTCTAGCTGACCAGATACTGATAACCTGTTTATTCTCTCCTCTAGTTCTGTATAGTTGGTATATTTATTCCATCTGACACTGAACATGTTCGCATCCATATATGTATATCCACAGTCAAACACAGCATAACATACATAGTCGCCTATCACATCAGCTGTGAAGTTATGTATATAGATACCTGGTAGATACTCATATGGATGTGACCCGTTGAGCATTATGGTATCATTTGGATAATAGATATAGCAATATATGTAATCAGCTACACCTGAGACTGGTTCGCCATCTGTCACATTGTTTACCTGTACTACGAAGATACTAGACTCGTTGACAGCTAGTTCAACAGTTGGGACTATCGTTTTTATTATATCTACGCCACCGCCACCTGTCACAGATGTAAATATTCTAAATGTATAGGTCTCCGCTGATTCCTGCGTATGGTTGAACTCGTCTTTACCATAGATATAGTATTCATATGTCCCAGTGAAAAGATATGAATCATTATAATACCAGCAGGTGTCATTATGCTGAGACATGGTTTGATATGTACCTGTGAAGTTTATATGGATAAATGAGACGTTATATTCACTTATGACATCGACTGTTATGTTCACATAGGATCCCTGCACAGCTGTAGATGGAGAAGCTGTTATGTTATAGTACCATAGATGTGTTGTAACATTTACAAATGTACCATTGAAGCTATCGTTGAATATCTGCCAAACCGTAGTATTACTAAAGATACCGCTATATGTATCATTAACCACATACCAGGATGTAGAGTTACTGAAGATACCACTATATGTATCGTTGACAACTGACCAAACCGTGCTGTTGGTGAAGATACCGCTATAGGACTTATTTATTATCTGCCAAACCGTAGTATTACTAAAGATACCGCTATATGTATCATTAACCACATACCAAGAAGTACTATTACCAAATACTCCGTTAACAGTATCATCAACTACAGACCAAAGAGTACTATTTGTAAAGACACCGCTAAAACTATTATTAACTATCTTCCAAACAGTGCTGTTGCTGAATACTCCATTATATGTATCATCTATGACCACCCAGTCTGTGCTATTACTAAAAATACCATTATAGGACTCATCAAGTATCATCCAAACTGTAGAGTTACTGAAGATACCATTATAGGATTCATCGATAACCGTCCAGTCAGTACTACTTGTGAACACACCGCTATATGTATTGTTGATTACCTTCCAGCTGGTGCTGTTACCAAATACCCCATTATATGTATCATCTATGACTACCCAGTCTGTAGAGTTACTGAAGACACCGCTATAGGTGCTGTTTATCACATACCAGGATGTACTATTACTGAAGACACCGCTATAGGAGGTATTAATATCTCTCCACCACATAGAAGTATTTGTAAACATACCACTAAACATATCGTTGATAACTGACCAGCTGGTGCTATTACCAAATACTCCATTTATGGTATCATCAACAAGTATCCATAACACAGTTGTGAAGTTCATATCCTCACCATATGCTATACCATTACCATTAATAGCAAAACTACGATAATGATAAGTTCCATATGTAAGATTTTTTAGATTACAATCAAATTCAGTATCAGACCCAAAACCAATACCATATATTTCTAACGGACAAGTGGTATAAAAAACGCCTTTATAGAATAGAGGACGAGGCGGGCATAAAGTTTCCTCTAAATAGCTTTTTTCCATATATAATGTATCATCTGCAACAGAAAACAGAAAAACCCCTTGATTATATTTCCCGACACCTGTCAGATTCTCCCAGGTGGCAGAATATGTAACACTTGTTCCAGGTAAACTATAGAAATCTACCTCCGACAGTGTAGAGCCATCCCATGTAAACAACCTTACCCCTTTATACTCCGAGAACAATACATATCCATCTATTATAGAAATCCCACTACCACCACCGCCATCATCTGAGTTGTAGTGTGCCTCTTCTGTCAACGTAGAACCATCGAAAGAGAAAATACATATACCATCTATATTTGCAATATAGATATATCCATCATCGATTTCTAACTGCATTTGATCTGGGCTACCAGATGACCATTCACTCATAGAGGAATTATCGACATATGTAAAACTGCTACCATCAAATGAATAAACATATAGATATCCCTTTGCCGTTGCTACAAAAACATATGTATCGTTACAGGCGACAGTTTCAGGAATATCCCATGTCTCAGTATGCCAATCCCAGAAGCTGATATCATCTGCTTCTATTGTATCAATTATGGATATTGTTTCACCGTTGAACCTCATAGCAGAAACATTTGCATAGTTATCATCATCATCTGCTTCTACTGTGAAAAAGACAGACTCGTTTTTAATAGCAATATCATCATAATATGTGTCACCTGATGGAGCATTATAAGAGGTTATAAAATCTAAATCTAGGGTTACTGGGTCTACTATTTCATATATACTTATATTATTACCACTCACTATTACAAACATATAATCTTTACCATCTATCTCCACAGCTTTTATATCAGTTGAAGAAATAGCGGTACTACCATATTTCGTAATCGATGGGAACACATATCGTTCTTCACCATAATCTGTTGTAGTACCATATTCGAAACCAACCGTGCAGTTCTCACCAGCATCATCAGCTAGATATCCATGTACTGTAGCATTATATTCACCTACACCAGTAGATGCATTAGTAGTAACCTCTGGTAAATCTAATGTTGTACTATTACCAGATGCATAACTATCACTCCATTGACACACAGTTGGGTTATACGTCCAAGTACTATAACTCCATGCCTGATAATAATAAGTAGTTCCTTCATCTAAACCTATATCATTACAGCTAGTACCTGTATTGTTATAGACAAATGCTCCCTCACCACGACTCCATGTCTCACTGGTGTTACGTTCGATATATGTATAGTTCGCACCTGTTCCCTTATTCCATGTGAGATTAATCTGCGTAGTATTATATGCTGATACAGTAAAACCAGTGGGCTCTGTTGGTTTAGTTAGAAAAACCATATCGTTACCATAAGCTGTTCCACCGCTATCGTTAGCAAAGGCTCGGTAATGATAAAGAGTTCCATTATCGAGACCTGTTAAATTATAACTAAATTCTAAAGGCGAATTAAAATAATCATACCATGAAGAATTAGTAGAAATTGCATATATACCACCACCGTAATCGCCATATGATTCAGCTCTTTTTGTTTTATTGGAAGGCCATAATTGATAAACTTTACCAATGACATCACCACCAATATATAGATATGTATCATCTATAGCCATAGAACGAATTACGTTCCCATCATATACATTACTACCAGAGCCGAAACTTAAATCTGTTTTTGCAACTCTATAAAGATATCCATTACTGGTACCAACATATATATATGTATCATCATCCACCATTCTACGTGGTTCACCTTGTGGAAAAACGCTACTTTCATCTTTTTTTGTTAGATTTGTTTTCCAATATCTTTTTATTTTATCATCAAGAGGGCCACAAAGATATATATAATCACCAGATTCAAGTATATCTCTTGCTATTCCTCCAAAGCTTACTGTCGTATGTTGTTTTTCTGTTAGATTGCTTTTCCAAAACTGATATATCCTCCCATCAGTACCATATCTAAGTGCATATACATATGTATCATCGACAGCGATTCTATAAACATCCCCAGAGATATATGTTGTTTGGGCTTTTTTTGTTAAATTACTTTTCCAGCACTGCCATATTTGCCCTATTGTGTTTCCACCAAAATAAATATATGTATCATCTTGTTCAATTTCAAATATAACATCACCATATGGATCTGTTTCATCTTTTTTTGTTAAATTACTCGCCCAATATTGGTATACTTTCTGTGCAGCTGTGACAGTGACATATACATATTCATCATCTTCTATTATAGAATATACTGTCCCCGCTGTCCCCGATGATGGAAAATGCGTAACACTGTCTAAATCTTTTTTATAAAATCTATATACTTTGTTTGTAACACTTCCACCGATATATACTGGTTTTGTAAACGGAATAGTTGTTCCATAACTATCTGTTTCACCCCACTGGAAACCGACAGTGCAATTAGGACTATAACCTATTATATATGCTGCCTCAGCAGATGTCACATTATAATAACCGGAGTCATATCTAATGAGGTTTTCATCAGATACCTCATTGTTGCCTTTTCTATGGAATCTTATATAGTCACCGCCGTCACCATCATCATACTCTACTAAGATGTATACCTCTTCATCCACATATACAGGTGTATCAAATGTTCCTCTAACCCATGAACTACTGACATCTAAATTATTTGCTAACCCCATATCTTTACTAGCTAATATTGTGTCATTGCTTGCGTATCTTATCGTATACTCAAAGTTACCATCAGGAGACCCATATTTATATAGATAAAACTCTAGATATTCCACTGTTTTATCAGACAAAGTCAGTTTCTGCCCTACTCTTGTATAAGTTGCTGAATGCATAGTATAGGTTCCATCTTGTAACAACTGTGTTTTTTCTACTTCCCCTGCATCAGATAGGTATCCATGTAGGGTAGCATTGGTCTCCTCTACACCAGTAGACATATTGGTTATAACAAAGAGATTTGACTGTGTAGTATTGCTCGCAGATGCATAATTATCTGAATATTGATATGGATTCCATTCTGTATAACTCCATGCCTGATAATAATAAGTTGTATCTTCAAGAAGCCCCACATCATAACAATATATGCCAGTACCATTATAGACAAGTGACCCCTCACCACGACTCCATGTCTCACTGGTGTTACGTTCGATATATGTATAGTTCGCACCTGTTCCTTCATCCCATGTTAAATATATAGTATTTGAAGAGCTGACCGATGAAAGATTAGATGGAGAGGTGGGCTTGGTGAGAACCACCATGTCATCACCATAACCAGTTCCATTGCTATTACTTGCAAAAGCACGGTAATGATAAAGAGTCCCAGGTGAAAAATTAGAAATTTTAGAACTAAAAGTATGCCCTTCAGTAGTCGTGTTCAGTAAATAGTTGAAACATATATCTATATCTTTTGAATATGCTATATACTGCCCTGGCATATCACCATAATAACTGGCTCTATTGTTATCATTTCCTTTCTCAATGCCTAAAGCATTGCCAGAGGTTGTATCTGTTCGTATTATTACATAAACATTCTCGTTGTTTATATATGGTGCACTTGTAAAATTAAATGTATCCCATCCTGCGACTTTGACAACAGAGGCATCTTTAACCTCGCTTTGACAGATCAATGTATTATTACTGACATAACGGATTTCAGACCATGTATCGCCTGATGGGGAGCCTGTCATGGTTCCAATATTCCAATCAACACTAACTGGCTGACCACTGAAACCAATGTATTTCTCTGCAAATTCTTGACCTTCATAAAGCCACTCAGTAGAGCTTGTTGATGTATAGTTATCCCATCTGCTATCTGTTCCATTGATAGATAACCCATAACTGGTTGTAGTACCATATTCAAAACCAACAGTGCAGCTACCGCCATCATCAACTAGATATCCATGTAGGGTAGCATTGGTCTCCTCTACACCAGTAGAGGCATTAGTTGTAACATTAGGTAGCGTTAGTAGAATATTATAGAATGAGCCATCATATGTGTTATTTATTACAGACCAAACCGTAGCATTACTGAACACACCACTATAGGACTCGCTGACAACTGACCAAAACGTAGAGTTACTAAATATTCCGTTATAGGACTCATCTACTACAGTCCAATCTGTACTACTTGTGAATACACCGTTGAAATCATCAGAGATAACAGTCCAACCAGTGGTATTGCTGAATACACCATTAACGGTATCATCAAGTACAACCCAAGTTGTACCATTGCTGAACATACCACTATAGGACTCATCGAGTACCCTCCAGTTGGTGCTGTTGCTGAAGGCACCATTTATGTTATCATCGACAGCTATCCATGTTGTGGTATTGGTGAACATACCATTATAGGATTCATTAAGTATAACCCAAGAAGTGCTGTTGCTGAACACCCCATTCATTGTATTATCTATACTCGACCAGACCCATGAACAGTTACTAAACTCACCGTTGAAGGTATTGTTAATTACAGACCAAGATGTGCTATTACTGAATACACCGTTATAAGATACATCAACTACCATCCAGTCGGTGCTGTTGCTAAATACACCATTTATGTTATCATCGATAACTATCCATGTTGTAGCGTTGGTGAATATACCATTATATGTATCATTTACCACACTCCAACCAGTAGTGTTGCTGAACACTCCGTTAAACAAGTCATCAATTACTGTCCAACCTGTAGAGTTACTGAAGACACCATTATAGAACTCATCAAGTATAGTCCAATCTGTACTACTTGTGAACACTCCATTAACTGTATCATCGACAACCATCCAGTCAGTACTGTTGCTGAATACTCCATTGAAACTACTGTCGACAACAACCCACTCTGTGCTATTGCTAAAGACACCGCTAAATGTATCATCAAGTATCGTCCAATCTGTGCTATTACTAAAGATACCGCTATATGTATCATCAAGTATAACCCAATCAGTGCTGTTGCTGAATACACCGCTATAGGATTCATCAACCACAGACCAAGCCGTAGAATTACTGAAGATACCATTATAGGACTCATTGACTATCTTCCAACCTGTACCAGTAAACACTCCACTGATAGTATCATCTATAACCAACCATTGAGTAGCATTACTGAAGATACCACTATATGTATCATCTATGACTACCCAGTCTGTGCTGTTGCTGAAGATACCGTTATAGGATTCATCGACTACTTCCCAGTCTGTAGAGTTACTGAAGACACCATTATAGGACTCATCAACCACAACCCACTCTGTATTGTTACTAAACATACCATTATAGGACTCATCGACTACTTCCCAACCTGTAGAGTTACTGAAGACACCGTTAAACGATTCATCTATCACAGACCAAAGAGTGCTATTCGTGAAGATACCACTAACTGTATCGTTGACTATCTTCCAACCTGTAGAGTTACTGAAGACACCATTATAGAACTCATCAAGTATAGTCCAATCTGTACTACTTGTGAACACACCATTAACTGTATCATCGACAACTATCCAGTCGGTGCTATTACTAAAGACCCCATTGTAGGAGTCGTCAGTGATACGCCATTTCGTACCAGAATACTCAAACCGGAGATCCACATCAGAACAATTCGTAGCACCACTATAACCAGATGAAGGAGCTACTGTTATATTGAGCAAACGGTCAACTGTTATCATACTCTCAGGGTTATCAAAATCAGCCCATAGATACAGACACATACTGGTATCAGCAGGTAGACTTGTAGCAACAGTTACAGGTGTAGTATTAACCTCATTGGATGATTCATAATCCTTCGGTATATCCCAATACATCGCTTCTTCTAACAAACATCCGTCATCTGAACGGACTTGTACCCAATCAGTTCCGTTATAATAATAATAAACTGTCTGCATATTAAAAGCACTAGTTTTCATTTGGAACCATAAAGTATCATCACCATAAAAAGCATCTGCTATTGAAAGGTTAAAAGGATTCTCAGCATTTTCGCATGCATGCCAAACAGAAGTATTTAAAGCACCATCAGGAATTGTATAGTTAACCCAAGCATACATCCAATCAAGGTCATTGTTTCCTGTACCTGTAGACCAGTTACCATCCCGCCAGCTGTCATCAGTAGCAAAATCACCAGTACCGCTATAGTTACCAGTATCCAAGCCACCACAAGATGTAGATACATTAGCATGTTCCTGATAACAGCTTATAATCTCTGATGCATTATAATCTGGTGGGTTGAAAGTTGTATTATATTTCAGATGAATATTAGAACCG
>Ga0272441_10009686_pt1 | contig 14807 bp, 16 predicted proteins | sample SSMProp6N_FD_193582 | JGI IMG/M metagenome (GOLD analysis project Ga0272441, IMG submission 193582) | Marine sediment archaeal communities from Little Sippewissett salt marsh, Falmouth, MA, United States - SSM-Prop-6N | ecosystem: Environmental > Aquatic > Marine > Wetlands > Sediment ... | reverse complement strand
CCTGGGGCACACTCCGTGATTCCCAGTTTTTCAAGGATGTCAAGGGTGTGGATGTACACACGCAGACGAGAGCAACTCATTGTGATATCGACGGGAAGATCATCACGGTGCAGCACCTGATCTCCGGGGCAGAAGAGACGATACCCTTCGACAAGCTCGTCCTTGCTACAGGCACCTCGCCCTTCGTACCACCCGGCATTCCCCACGATCACCCGCGGATTTCCACCTTCAAGACGATGGAAGACGCCAAAAGCTGGCACACACGACTGAAGAGGGGGGAACTGGAACGTATTGCCATCATTGGCAGTGGCTGTACCGGTATCGAACTGGTAGAGGCCTTTACCGCCCTGTGGGGTGTCGAGGTAGACCTCATAGAGATGGAAGACAGGATACTCTCACCGATGATGGACCGGGACATGTCGGCACTCGTTGAAGGTCACCTTGAAGAACAGGACGTTCGTCTCCACATGAGCTGCCGTGTGGGGGAAATCAGGGATATCGATGACGGTATCGCCGTGGTCACGGACAAAAAGACCATCGAGACAGAATACGCCATTTTCGCCGTCGGGGTCCGTCCCCGAGCCGAACTCGCCCGGCAGATTGGCCTGGAAATCGGCCCCTCCGGCGGTATTGTGGTGAATGACCGTCTCGAGACAAACCAGCCCGATGTCTATGCCGCCGGTGACTGCACGGAGGTGGAATTCTTTTATGGCAGGCGGGGAATCCTTCCCTTGGGATCTCTCGCCAACAAACAGGGACGTGCCGTGGGAGATCAACTGGCGGGACGGACGACACGGTTCAAAAAGGTGGCTGGAAGCTCCTGCGTGAAGGTATTCGATTACAACTGCGCCGCCACGGGCATATCCGAAACGATGGCCGCCCGCTGCAACATCCCGGCCAGGGCCGTCTGGGGGACCTTCGGCGACCTGGCGCACTATTACCCCGAAGACAGAATAATCTTCATGAAGATGGTCTACAATCCGGAAACGTTACAGGTTCTCGGTCTGCAGGCCATTGGAGAGGGTGATGTGGGAAAGCGAGTCGACGTCATGGGCAATCTCATCCTCAATAATGGGTATCTTGAAGATCTTCTGGATCTTGAATTCACCTATTCTCCTCCCTACTCCCCTGCCCTCGATCCCCTTTATTTTCTGGGAGCGGCCGCACTCAACCAGGAGGAGGGTGTCTGTGCTCTCAATCCTTCTTCCTTTACACCGGAAGACATCTTACTGGATGTACGGACAGCCAGTGAAACTGAAAAGAGTCCCATTGACGGTGCCATCAACATCCCCCTGGAGGAGTTGCGCGGCAGGATGACGGAACTCGACAAAAACAAGACGATACAGATCATCTGTCCGAAAGGTTCTCGCTCCGCCGAAGCGACACGCTGGTTGGTGGAGGCAGGTTTCAGGAACGTCTCCTACATAGGGGGTGGACGGAACATGGTCAGTCGCTGAATCAGTCATCGGTAATACCCGAAGGTATGGGAGACTGTACAATGACATAATGTCATTCTGTACCTGATAAAAGTGATAAAATATCCTAGATGCCTATCAATCGCTCTTTTTTTATGCTATGATATATGGTGTTGCACTGATCTGGACATCGATCTCTTGCTGCACAGTTCTATGAAGGCTCACCGGGAACAACCTGACGACGGATAATCGAACTGGCGGCGGTTATGATATCACAAACCAAGACATGAAAGGTATTCGTTATGGAAAAATTCGGTACAACATTAGTTAAGGCAGGTCTGGCAGAGATGTTGAAAGGGGGAGTCATTATGGATGTTACCACCCCCGAACAGGCCAAAATCGCGGAAGATGCCGGCGCCGTGTCTGTCATGGCCCTGGAACGGGTCCCGGCAGACATCAGGGCACAGGGGGGGGTAGCCCGCATGACCGACCCCGAGATCATAGAACAGATCATGGATACCGTGACCATACCTGTCATGGCAAAGGTGCGTATCGGTCACTTCGTCGAGGCCCAGATACTCGAAGCGATCAAGGTCGACTATATCGATGAGAGCGAGGTGCTGACACCGGCAGATGAGCACTATCACATCGACAAGTGGAAGTTTACGGTCCCCTTTGTCTGCGGTGCCACCAATCTCGGTGAAGCCTTGCGCAGAATCGGAGAGGGTGCGGCCATGATCAGGACGAAGGGTGAAGCGGGGACGGGGAACGTCATCGAAGCGGTACGGCACATGCGCACCATCAATGGTGAGATTGCCCGCCTCAGCGTCCTCCCCGATGAAGAGCTCATGACGGCGGCGAAAGACCTGGACGCGCCTTATGAACTGGTCAGACGGGTGGCACAGGAAAAACGACTCCCCGTGGTCAACTTTTCCGCCGGAGGCCTGGCCACACCTTCCGACGCCGCCATGATGATGCAGCTGGGCGCCGACGGTGTTTTCGTGGGATCGGGAATCTTCAAATCGGACAATCCCGCACAGCGTGCCCATGCCATCGTACAGGCCGTCACCCACTACAACGACCCCGATATCCTCGCCCAGGTATCGAAATCTCTCGGAGATGCCATGCCCGGTCTCGAAATATCCGATATCGGGGAAGACAATCTGCTGCAGGTCAGGGGAAACTGAGGGCTGGTATGGTAATGAATATCGGTGTCCTCGCACTCCAGGGGGCCTTTCGCGAACATATTGCCACGGTTCGTACCTGTGGTGCCGACACGTCGGAGATCAGGCTGCCCGAGCAGCTCGGTGATTGTGACGGTCTCATCATCCCCGGTGGAGAAAGTACCACCATTGCGAAATTGATCATCGAATACGCCTTTACCGGGGCGATCGAAACATTTGCCCGGTCGGGCAGGCCCATCTTCGGGACCTGTGCCGGCGCCATACTCTTGGCCTCACGCATCGAGGGAAATAAAAACACTCTCTTCAATCTCATCGACATAGACATATCGAGAAACGCCTATGGACGACAGGTCGACAGTCGTGAAGCAACGGTGGAAATCACCACGTCTGATCCCTTCCCCTTCAATGCCGTATTCATCCGGGCCCCGGTCATCAGTGACACCGGACCCGCCGTTACCGTGCTGTCACACTACCGGGAACGGGCCATCATGGTGCGTCAGGACAACATACTGGTTGCCACCTTCCATCCTGAGCTGAGCGGCGACAGTCGAATTCACGATTATTTTCTGAATATGGTGCCAACGGCATAATGGCATATCGCCCATTGAAGCTCCCCGCAAGAATTTGCGGGGAATCTCCTACTGGTTAATAAGGTAGATTTTACTTTCCTAAGGGAATTAAAATCGTTACCGCATATTATCCCCCTTATGGGGTCTTGTCCCCCTTGTGGGGACTTATCCACCTTCTGGGGACTTGTCCCCTTGACGGGGGTAAGGAAGTTGCTTGTTTTATATTCGCTCGCTAACCCCGCCGCAAGCAGCGGGGAATACGCTCGCTGTTCAGTTCAGAACGGGCAGTCGATTCATATCTCTCACCGTGCAATACACTCCATTTCACCATTTTACACCGTCGGGCTTGAAAAATACTTGACTTTTTACCTGAAAATTCTATAAAAGCCCTTTTTCCATTTGCTTTTGAGGACAGAGTGGTTATTTAATAGAAAGCGATTATCAAATCTTACCAAGGGAGAAAAACAATGAACCAACGCATTGTTGTCGGGTTGGACGGAACCAAGTATTCCAAGAGTGCAATCAGGTGGGCCTGCGTCAGGGCGAAGATCTTCGGCGGCGTCGTCATCGGCATCGCAGTGGTCGATGCCCCCGGCATCGAAAAATCGGAGGTCGGATCCGGAGTGGGCGGCAACTATTACGCCAAAAAGGCAATCGATTACAAGCTTGAAGATGCCTCAACCCGCACGGCCAGTTTTATAAAGGATTTTGAACAAAAATGCGCCGATGAAGGCGTCCCCTGTGAAACATACCTGAAGATGGGAGAACCCATAGACATATTCAAGGAAGAGGGGAAAACGGCAGACCTGATTGTCATGGGACTGCGCACCTACTTCAAGTTCGAGACGACCAACGAACCGGATGAGGGATTGATCCGGAAACTGCTCCTCGATCCTGTCTGCCCCGTCATAGGGGTTCCGAAAGAGATCGAACCGCACGAGACGATCATTATCTGCTTCAATGGAAGCAGTGCATCAGCCCGGGCCATGCGTTCCTATGCCCTGCTGTCACCCAACATCCCGAAATCTTACAAGGTCATACTCCTGAACGTAAACGATTCCATGGAGGAAGCGGAATATCTCCTCAACCGGGCAGAAAAATACCTGAACACCTACGGCATACACCCGGAAAAGGTATGGCGCCGGGGAAATCCGGAAGATGTCGTCTTCGAAAAGGCGAAGAAATACCAGCCTACACCACTGGTCGTGCTGGGTGCCTATTCCGACAAGGCCCGCTACATCTTCGGGAGAAGAACGACGAAACTGATGGAAGACGGGACCATTCCGATCTTTGTTTATCACTAAGCTGCGGGCGTTTCATACCCCCGACCGTAACAGAACGGACGGAACCGTGGCCCTCTACCGGGGGTCATGGTTCCATTACATACCTGACAGTTATGGTTTCCAGTTCCGCCGGGCAACGCCTCCACCCCGGGCCGCGCCAGCTCTGCTCCATCTCCCTTGATCAATCGCCGCACATCCCATCGACGGCAGAAACCGCCCTCACAGCTTCATAGACAGAAGAACCTGCTTATCGTCGGCAGGCAATGCCCGCTCTAGGGGGATTGGAAACAACGGCCGCACAGAAAGGAACAGCATGACCGGATCGGGATATTTCTTCCCTGTATTACTCCTTATATTGGCCCTCAGTGCCTTTATCGGATGGGGGTTTTCCAGGGGAAGAAGGAGAAACAGACAGATATACCTTTCCGCCTTTCATGACCTGGTACGGATCTTCAAACCCGACGATCAGACCTTTACCAACATCGGGGGCTACGTGGGTCATCACGCCACGTTCTGCTTCCGGGAAAAGGCCTGCGTCTGTGAGATTGACGCCACCCTCACCCTCCTCCCCCGACACGCACCGCTCTACATGCCCGTCTCACGGTCCCTCATGGGAAGCGACCGGCTCTTCATCTCCTTCTACATGCGATATGCGCCTCCCGGCGAGGGGCATCTCATCGAGAAAGGGTACACCCGTTTCAAATGGTCGCGTATCACCAACGCCTACCGCATGACCAGTGAAGACATCCAGTGGGGTGACTACTCCTTTTCCCTTTATTATGAAAGTATAAAACTCCGCCAACTCTTCATGCAGCTCATTGCAAGCCATCCTGACCCCGGTGTGGTACGCCACATTGCCATCAATCCCGAGCAGAAACGGGCCTTCATCTTCATGATTCCCCAAGAGGGACGGGTCGCACCGTCACTGGCCCCGGTCTACGAATGGTTTCAATCTGTCTTTCCACGGTAAGAGGTACGATTCAGGAGTCCCCGGTGGCAGGAACTCAAACGAAGAGTTATCCGTCTGTCTTTATAACGAACTGAAACCCTTGAATCCGTTGCGAAAAGCCCCTGTTCAGTGGTTTCAACATGGCGCACGAGCCCATCAATCCTGCACGTGCCGCCGGCTGAAGGGCCGATCCGGCCTCTATTGCTTCCCGGACTCCGGAGACGGCACAATATCTATTACGGTCACCTCGGGGGGTGCGAGGACGCGCAGGGGCGGTCCCCAGGTCCCCGTGCCGCGGCTGTGATAGAACCACGTCTCCTGAGAGAGCTTCGACAGTCCCAGTTTGACAGGATAGGACAGGCGGGTGAGAAGGCCGAAGGGGAATATCTGCCCGCCGTGACTGTGCCCCGAGAGTTGCAGGTCGAAGAGGGGAATCGATGTCTTCTCAATGACGGGCTGGTGTTTCAGAAAGAGGACGAATCCCTTCCCGGAAAAAGGCTCCAGTATCTCCTGTTCGTTGAAGGGGTTTCCCTTCCAGCGGTGTCCGACGGCGGGATCATCGACACCGACGACGGCGAGGCCATCACCGACGGTGATCCCCTCGTTGGAGAGCATGCGAAAGCCGGCCCGATCGAAAAAGGCATCATGGGTGGACAGCCCCGCATAGACCTCATGATTCCCCATGACGGCATACTTTCCGAGCCGGGGGTCAAGGGTGCGCAGCCTGTCGGCATACCGCCCGATGTGATCGAGCTGCATGTCGACGAGGTCCCCCGTTGAAACGATCAGATCGGGATCGAGATCCCCGATGGTCTCGACGAGGAGGTCCACCCAGGCCTCCCGGGTGATGAGGCCGAGGTGCACATCAGAGATCTGCACGACACGGAGCGGCCGGTGGGACACGGTGATCTTGTCCGTGGGAATGATCACGGATGTCACCCCTACCTGGCGGGCTGCAATGATGCCATATACAGTGACCAGTACCGACAGTCCCATGACAATGAGGGCCGCGGTGCAGGGAGACGAAAGGATCATCCGGGATACGTCGAATCCCCCGAGACGTGCCGTGAGCCCGATGACGAGATGATAGACATCCAGTGTGATGGCGGCGGAAAAAAAGATGAAGGCAAAGCCCATCCAGAGATAGACGATCCAGGCCATCGGCAGGGCGACGGCGGCATGTCCCCGGTGGGTCAGCCAGACAATCAGGACGGGAGCAACAACGAAAAAAGAGAAGAGGAGTATCACCGGCCAGCGCCCCGCCGGCAGAAGGGGAATCATCTTCCTGAATATGTAGGCATGCATCCCCCCGTAGATGGAGAGATAGATGCCGAGAAAGACTGCCATTCGCATATGCATACCCCCTGCACAGTGACAGCGCCTGTTTGACACCCCTGCCGTACGCCGGGATTGGTGTACGCCGCCCTCTTCGATTTCTTGTACATACTAAAAGGCCCCCCCTCGGTGGGGCCGCGATAATCCTGTTACTATAGTCTTTTCTCTCATTTTGTCAAGAAGTTACACTGTCCATACAGTAACAATAGCACTGTTGCCTCTATGGCGGTACAGGGCAGAGGTTCACCGATACAGGCATGCCGTCACACACTACCGGCGATTTGTTCCGGTGTGTTGACAATTATACCTATCGTGCTTTAATAATAATTAAGTACCTGTCAAACGTTTCGCAGGGGGATCATTGACCTGGCGTGAAAGAGTAGTATAGGTGCTCACAGTTGAGCCGGTCACGATGACGGCATTTTCTGTTACTATCGGTTTCCCGAATATTCGGGAGACACGAAAGCACAGGGAGGTGCGTTATGCCCGAAAAAATTTTGATTCCACTCGATGGTTCTCATTTTGGCGAGGCGGCCCTGCACTACATTGAGGAACGGTCGTCTAAACTGTCATTGGGTGAGAAGACAGCAGTTGTCCTCTTCCAGGCAATTACATCATTGACTCGTACGGTTATCAGCGGAGATTCAGGTGTCAGGATTCCCTATAATGAGGATGAACTGGAACAGATGAAGACGGCAGCAATGAACTACCTCAACGAAGCAGGTAAGCGTCTGAAACGTATGGGGGTCACGGTGGAATGTAAAGTGACCTTCGGCACCTCTTCGGCTACAGAAATTCTTAAGGCTGAAGAGGAGGTCGGAGCAGACCTGGTTGCCATGTCGACACATGGGCGGCATGGTCTTTCCCGATGGGCCTTCGGCAGTGTCACCGACAAGGTATTGCAAGGAAGTACGGTTCCCGTATTATTGGTAAGGGTGTCGAAGGAGCCTGGATAAGATCTGCATGGTATCCCTTGTCGCAGCGCGAGTCGGCACTGGTCCGACTCGCGCTGTTCTTTTTACTGCGACGAACCTTCAGACCTCTGTGCCCCGTGCGCTATCGTCCTGAGACATGGCTACCGTTTCTTCGATCTCACGTTACATCCAGTTTCAGACCTTCGGCGACGCCGGTGCCTTCTTCACGATGGGCACCGAAGAAGATCGCCGTCTGACGATAGCTGCTCCGCTGTTGCGCCTTCTTCAATCCTTTTCGTTTTGGGGAAAACCATTCCCTGGAGAAACGGCGACTATCCAACCGCGGCAACGTAATATCCCGAATCGAGGGGGAAACAGGCAGTCCACATCTATGGGGTCAGACCACGGGGATATGGAAGATAAGGAATCTCCACCGCCTTTACAGCACGATCTTTATCGATGGATGACCTGCAAGGGCATGGTAGATCTTCAGGCGAAGCTCTTCGCAGTCAACAACGACGTCGACGTTGAGTGACACATATCGGCCGGCACTGCTTTTTTTAGAATGAGAGATGTGATAATCCGACCCTTCGGCAGCGTGGGCGATGGCCTCACGGAGCGTTGTCTCATCCTCTCCGATGACCTTGTAGGACCACCGGCAGGGATATTCTATAACCGGGGAATCCCCCCCTTTTCTATCTTCTTGCATCTGCCACCCATTGCTCATCAGTCATCGGCATGTCAGCCGAGGTCCCTATAGTACGCTTCCGTCCCCTTTGTCAAGAAATCATAGGGCCCAATCCCTGCCGCCGTCACAGGTGCATGTCACGGTGCAGTTTCTGCCGCCGTGGCACCTCACCGTTGCAGTATCCACTGCCATAGTCGTCACCGATCGGTTCAATCGGATAGAGAGTCAATGACGCAGAAGAATCGTCGGCCCGGTAAAAGAAGGTTTGAAATACTGTACCAAAATAGCTATAAGAAAACAAATGCTTAAAGGAGGGAAGCGTATGTTCGCACCAAAGAAGATTCTGGTCCCCACAGATTTTTCAAAATATGCAGATGCTGCATTAGAACAGGCCATCGATATTGCAGCACAGTATGGGTCAACCATTCATCTCTTGCATGTTGTAGATGAGAGAATCACCTGGGCAGCAGACGACTATGGCAGTGCAGAGGTCGTCAAGCATCTTGATAAGGAAAGTCTCAAGGCAGCGGAAGAGAGGCTGAAAAGAGTAGCTGCTGCCATTATCAATGATAAAAAGATCGACGTCATTGTTGATGTCAAAGGCGGCACTCCCTATGAAGTCATATTGAGCGAGGAAAAAGAGAAGAATATTGATGTCATTGTCATTGCATCTCATGGAAAGACAGGAATTCTGAAACACCTCATGGGCGGTGTTGCAGGTAAAGTGATTAAGGGATCACGATGTCTGGTCGTTGTCGTCAAGCCCTGATATGATGTAACTGCAGTAGCGGAACGTCATGTTGTCAGTATGGTTCATCCAATTGCCGCTGGTTTGCCCCTTGTTAGATGGATGGACATTCCCCCTATCGCGATAACCCTCATATGTCGCAATCCCGTCACCGATTGTCTCATTGTTGCTCTCTGATAATGGTACGTACGCCTTTCTTCTGCAATAATCCCGAGGACCAGCAGGCAAACAATAGGCCGGAATGATTGCATCTCCAGCAGATAAGCTCGCACCATACTCCATAAGCTATGGGGGCATTAATAAAACCAGAAATACCCGACTAGCGCGGCCGACAAAACCGCTGCGATTACTGCCACAAGCCATATGTTGGAGTGACGTCTCTGCAATGTATCGTGGACCGCCGTTGGATATTGTTTTTCATGTCTGGACGCTACACGCGTGAGATGCTGATCATAGAGTGCAAGGATCTTGTCGCCGTCAATATTCAGGACCTTCATATACATCTTCATAAAGGACCTGGCATAGAAAGGATCTGGGAGCAGGTCAAACCGCTGTTGTTCAATAGCCTTAATAATGCGGGGATTGATCTTTGTCAGGAAAGACATGTCATTGACAGTGAGCCCCCTTGACTTTCTGATTTCCTCCAGATTAAAGACTGTGTTTTCCGGACCTGGACCTGTCTCCATCAGTTCCTCAAAGTCCGCGTGTATATCTTCCATACTGGGAGTGGTCTCTGTCAGTTCATCAAAATCTTCATCTATCTCAATTGCCATATCTTCTTCTTTGTTATCCATACTATGTATAGTCCCTGTGTTTCTGAAAATTAAATCTCCCCGCAACAAGTTGGGGGAAATCTCCGACTGGTTAATGCGGAACTTGTCTCTTTGGTGTTCGATAGCTAAACCGCCGCACGAATCGGGGAATGCGCTCGATGTCCAGTTCACTTGTTCCACGGTGCAAACGATAATCTACTGGAGATAACGGTACCTCAGAGTGCAGAAATTATCTATGAATGAATAGACCGATACTGTTTACTGGTAAGGACCGAGGGAACATCCTTTCATACACTGCACTGCATGCTCGCGCAAGAAACCTCAGTACTCAATCTGCTCTCGAACGTCATATTCGGTGTGGATCAATAAAGCTGGAAGGTTCGTGACAGGTAAAGGAAATGTATCCGATATAATATCAATGTACAAATGAAATGAAGCAATAGCATTTTATAGTTTAATTGCAAAAAAATCAAACAGTGGTTTATAAAAGTTGCCCCAGTAGGTAATAGCCACCAAAATAATTGTGGCAACAAAACTTGCCTTGGAATTACGATCGCTGTCCATAAGTGAACTGATGAAATTTACTACGAGTACCAAGAGGAATACCAATTGCGGCAGTGCCTCCTTGAATAATTGAAGGGCTCTCTGCCCGTCTGTTATGACATCTCTTGTCTGAGACTCAGCACCGCTGGCCAGCGTTACCATAGCCAGAATGCCGAGACATGCCAAAAAATTGATAGGTGGCTTCATCTTCCCCTCCATAGTGTTTCAATAGTGCCGGCAGGATGTATCGGATCCCTGTATCGGGACCACACATGACTATCCTGTCTTGAGCACGGTTTCACCTCGGAAATCTGTATCAATAACACTATTGCTTTACGTGGTTATTGTCAAAACAAGAGTTGGGTAAATGTGTGAAATCTATCACACTATGGGTCATTGTGCTTGACAATGAGCGTGGCAATTCTTAAGCTTTCCGAAAATTGGGGGAAAATGCTGAGGCATAGGCACGTCCTTATATGACGCGCAACTTCCTGCTTCACATCACTAAGGCAACACAGTGAAAAACAGCACTATGGATAAGGGTCCTCATTTTGATACCATAGATTTTGCCGACCCAACAGGGCAGACAATGGCACTGGGTGAGACCGGTGTGGATGACATGTACGATAACACATCACGGCTCTCCACGTTACGCCTTAAGGTCCTCTTCATTGGAGGGGCTGTCGTTTTTGTTACCATCCTTGTCTCCCTTTTCATGTTAGTCAACCGTGATGTTTCGAAGGCCAATTTTCATGCCCTGATTGAGCGTGTTACCCGCATCGAAGCGCGAGTGACCGATATCGGAAAAACCGATGGGAGTCGTATCGATTCACCGGAGGCACAGAAACGTGTCTCCGGCAAGAATGGAACTGCGAGGGTGAGCAGAACGGCACAACAGGTCGATGCGCTTGCGCGGAAAGTGACGGCGCTCCAACAAACTATCATCGGCATGAACGAACAACTCCAGTCCATCAGGACCGGTAAGGGGGAGAAAGTTCATGTGAGACAGGCCAGATATCATATGGTAGCCCGCGGTGAAAATCTGTATAAAATCGCCGGGAAATATGGACTTACCGTGGATAAACTATGCAATTTCAACAACATTACACCACGTCAGTCAATTTATCCCGGGCAGAAACTGCTGGTTTCTCGGTGAACAACCGGTGGAGGATTGGACCTGAACGTGGAACTGCTGAGGATCTTTTTCATAGTGACTGACATCCCGAATATTTTCATTAATCGCGAAGCTTTCATCAGTGCATGAAAGGGGTCGCATACCGGCTGTACAGGGCCGGGGAGACGAGGCAGCCGGTTAAATCTGGCCGGTACTACAGAAATGACCGAACAACCACACGAGGTAATTGTTTCATGGCAAAAGCGAGAAATATGGGAAAAACGACGTTGTTAGTAATCCTCATGGCACTACTGTCATATGGATGTGCAGGCCCCAATGCGACGGGAAGACTGAGCAGTATTCAATACCTGGCCATGGGGGAGCATTATCTCGAATCGGGAAAATATAAAACGGGGATACAATACTTTACAAAAGCCGTCACCATAGACGCAGCCGATCCCCGGGCCAACTACTACCTTGGACGGTGTTACCTTGCAGAGCGTCAGTACCCATCGGGCTTGCGGCATCTCAAAACTGCCGCAGAACAGGCACCTCATAACGCCGATTTTCAATTCTGGCTCGGCGTGGCCTATGCCGCCACTGAGCAACCCACGCGTGAACGGGCAAGCTACCTCCGGGCACTGTCGCTGGACAAAAAGCATACGCAGGCCCTGTGTTATCTCGGCCACAACCAGTTCGATAATGGTGAACTGACAACCGCCCTTGCCACCTATACCAGGGCGCTGACACTGTCACCGTCCAATGCCCAGGTCCTCTACAACAGGGCGCTTATTCTGGGCACACTGGGAAGGACACCGGAGGAAATCATCGCCTGGCAGATGTACCTGGCCCACTACCCGGCCGGGAGTTTTGCCCGGAGGGCGGTTGAACGCCTCAACGCCCTGGGGGACTTCGAATACCGGAACTATCTCATCGGGAAAAGAATCGTCACGGTGGAAAAGATATTCTTCCAGCCCTTTACCGCCCGGTTGTCGGAATATTCTCATCCCTCTCTGGATCTCATCGGCCATATCCTTACCAACAATCGAACTATCGTCCTGCACGTAATCGCCTATCAGAAAAACAATGCCGGACTCGCCGAGGCCCGTGCAAAGGGCATCAAGAAATACCTGATCAATGAATTTCCTGAGATTGCACAATCCCGCCTTATGGTGAGCTGGTTCGATGTGCCGGCACAGATACGAGTGGGGAAGAAACGTCTAACTGAAGACGACTCCATCAGTTTTATCACGGCGCAATAGGAAACCATGACTGGTGCCTGTTTGCCCGCTCCCTCCGCCGCAGGCAGCGGTACTGCCCCTGCCGTGCCGTTCATGATCTCCGGCATTTCCCGGAATGAATCGCCGGAGGCCTCCGGGTTTCCCCGGCCCTGCCGATGCATGCATGCAGCGCACGTGACGTGCCTTCCCTCTTTCCATGCATCAAGAGGGATAAAAAATATTGTGACCACTGCGCCCCGGCATACGTATATCCAGATAAGGCCTCTATAATGCATGCAGTTGACGATAACACAATTATTTCCCAGGTTCTCAAGGGTGATACAGAGGCCTTCGGACTCATTGTCAAACGATATGAACGGCCTATTTTCAATCTCATGTATCGTACAACGGGTTCCACCGAGGAGGCAGCGGATCTTTCGCAGGAGACATTTATTAAGGCCTATAACAAGATCTGGCTTTTCAAGCCCGACAGGGCATTCTTTCCCTGGCTCTATACCATCGGCGTAAATCTGGCCAGGGACTATGTACGAAGGAAGAAACCGGACAATTACTCTCTAGAGGAGGACAACGACCATGGCAATCCTGATAAGCATCACCCTGTGTATGACTATGATCCTGCTGACAATCTCGACATACAGAAATTGTTCGAGGCCCTCGCGGGACTTCCTATTGATTATCGTGAGGCGATTATACTCCGATACAGGGAAGATCTATCAACAAAGGAGATCGCCGAGGTACTGCAGTTATCGGTGAGCGGTGTGAAAATGCGGATACATCGCGGCCTTGTCAAACTTCGTGAATTGATTTCCGGGAAAGACAACAATGGACAGCAGCAGTAAAAATAACATCAATGTATACTCGACAGGGAGTGAAACCAGCGAACTCATCGCCATGGTCCGCTCACTCCCGGACAGGGAACCCCCGGCAGAGCTTATGCCGTCTGTCATGGACGCCCTGAAACCCCGGAGATTCGCCTGGTGGCAGAGATGCTACCTCTATCTTACACGGCCCCACACCGTTACCGTGACACCCCTCACATGGGTCCCTGCTACGATATGTATCGTTGCCCTGGTCCTTGTATTTCAATTTCATCATCCCGCGTCCCGTCAGTATCCGGAACGGCGCGCCGTCAGCGCATACACCGACCCTGTGGTAAATTATTTCAAGGGACGCAGTTACCTCGCCATGAACAATCCCGAACATGCCCTCCCCTTCCTGGCAAGGGCGGTCCAAGACGCCCCTGAGGTGGCCGATTATCACTTCTGGCTCGGAGTCGCTTACTGGGGGGTTTCGGAATTCGAGAAGGAGCGGCACAGCTATCAACAGGCCATCGCCTCTGATCCGGACTACGTTCCCGCACAGCTATATCTCGGGCATAATTACCTGGACAGGGGTGCCTGGGGGAAGGCACTGGAACAATATGACAGGGTATTGAGCAGTGATCCGGACAATCCGGCCGCCCTGTACAACCGCGGATTGTCGCTGATGCACCTGGGACAGGTAGAGGAAGAACGAAGGGCCTGGACGGCCTACCTTTCGCGGTTTGTAACGGGAAGAAAGGCCCGAACAGCTGCGGTCCATCTCAATACCCTGGGTGACTTTTCCTACCGGACCTTTTTGTTTGGCCGGCGCACCGTAGTTCTGAAAAGTATTACCTTTGCCCGGGGAGACAAGAAACCGGACCGCGAAAGTCTCCCTTCACTGGATACCGTTGGCTCACTCCTTGAAAACAACAGGACCATCGTCCTGCACATCGTGGTCCATACAAAAGACGATGCGAGACGTGCCGAAGTCCGTTCAAAATACATAAAGAAATATCTCCTGACGCATTTTTCAACAATCAATCCCCGGAGACTGAAGGTGAGCTGGTTCAGCGTTCCCGAAACCCTCCGTTCAGATGGGGAGACATATACCCTGAACACTTCCGTACGTTTTATTACGGAACCATTTAACGCAGTTTAAAAGAGGAGGCTCGTATGTTGTTATGCAAATGCAATAAAATCCCGATGGTTATCCTGGTCCTTATCATTTTCATCGGCGTGGGATTGACG
>Ga0272441_10009685_pt1 | contig 14808 bp, 17 predicted proteins | sample SSMProp6N_FD_193582 | JGI IMG/M metagenome (GOLD analysis project Ga0272441, IMG submission 193582) | Marine sediment archaeal communities from Little Sippewissett salt marsh, Falmouth, MA, United States - SSM-Prop-6N | ecosystem: Environmental > Aquatic > Marine > Wetlands > Sediment ... | reverse complement strand
TTAAATAACAAATTGTTTTCGGATAAAGAAAAAACAATATGGATTACAAAGAGCTACTCAAAAAGTATAATCATTTATTAAATGAAAACAGTCGCTTAACTGCAGAAAACAATATATTGAAAGCGAAACTTGAGATAAAGAATTTTGATTTCTCCCAGAATAGTCTTATAAAAAAAGCGACAGAAAATACCCATCTTGACGGTGAATCGATTGACAGGAACTGCTTTTTAGATGTGAGCAGGAAATCGGATACTTTTTTAAAGATCCGTCTTTTCATGTCACTTTTCAAAGGTCGTGATGATGTGTATGCGAAGCGATGGGAGAATAAAAGTAAAGGCACATCGGGTTATACCCCTGTTTGTCTGAATCAATGGCAACAAGGGGTATGAGGCAAGCCAAGGATTTCCTGTTCCAAATGTGAGCACAAATTATATGAGCCTTTGGATGAAGGTGCTATTGAGAAACATCTGAGAGGGGATATCATTGTCGGTATCTATCCAATGCTGCCGGATGAAACTTGCTGCTTTTTGGTTATGGATTTTGACGAGGCAGACTGGCAAAACGATATCTCTGTGTTGAGAGATGTTTGCATTGATTTCAATATTCCTGTCGCTGTCGAACGGTCACGATCCGGAAAAGGCAGTCATGTCTGGTTTTTTTTCGAAAGCCGAGTATCTGTTTCTTTGGCACGTAAATTTGGCACGGCCCTACTCACTTATTCCATGGGCAGAAGGCATAAAATCCAGTTTAAATCATATGACCGGCTGTTTCCCAGTCAGGACAACATGCCCAAAGGCGGTTTAGGAAATTTGATTGCACTGCCGCTGCAAAAGGCAGCAAGGGAAAAAACAAACAGTGAGTTTATCGATGAAAATTTTCAATCTTATTGCGACCAATGGGCATTCTTATCCACAATTCAGAAAATATCCGCCAACCATCTTGACTATCTCATTTCGGAACTTTGTTCCGGCCATGAACTGGGTATATTAAAAATCGATGAGGAAGAGGAAAAACCTTGGGATGTGCATATAGACAAAATTGAACTGCAAAAAATTGATTTTCCGAAGCAACTCGACATCGTCAGAGCAAATATGCTGTTTATTCCAAAGACGGCGATTACCCAAAGGGCATTGAATCGGTTAAAACGGCTAGCATCTTTTAAAAATCCAATGTTTTACAAACAGCAAGCCATGCGTTTGCCGACCTACGGGCATCCGAGAGTCATCTCATGTGCAGATGAAACAAAAGAGTACTTGTGTTTGCCTAGAGGATGCGAGCCAGAGTTGTCTTGCGAGCTTGAAGACCTCGGAATTGATATTCGGTTTATCGATAAAACTTTTAGCGGGAAGGGAATTGATGTGGAATTCAATGGCCATCTAAGAGATGAACAGTCCTTGGCCCTAAAACAATTATTGAACCACGATACCGGAATACTTTCAGGCACAACAGCCTTTGGCAAAACAATCGTGGCGATTAGGATGATTGCCGAGAAAAAAGTAAACACGCTTATTCTGGTTGACAAGGTCAGCCTACTGTCGCAATGGAAAGAAAAGCTGTCAGAATTTCTCATTGTCAATGAAACATTGCCGGACCAGTCGATGGCCACAGGAAAGAAACTTGGACGAAAGAAGGAAATAAATATCATCGGTCAATTGGGCGCAGGCAAAAATACTTTAAGCGGCATTGTGGATATTGCGGTGATGCAATCGCTAAGCCGACAGGGAGAAGTCAAGGAATGCGTTAATAATTACGGAATGATCATTGCCGATGAGTGTCATCATGCTTCGGCATTCACCTATGAACAAATTCTGAAAACCACGAATGCGAAATATATTTATGGCCTGACCGCCACACCAACAAGGAAAGATGGGCATCATCCGATTCTGTTCATGCATTGCGGTCCTATTCGATACCGGGATAACCCAAAAAAACAGGCGGAGAACAGACCCTTTGACCATTATATAGTTCCGAGATTTACCTCCTTGAGGGTCCCTATGGAAAGCGACAAAAAAGATGTTTCCATCCAGGAATTATATGCAGAAATTATGGATAACGGCTTCAGGAATCAGCAGATTATTGAAGATGTGCTGAAAAATTATCATCAAGGCAGAAACTGCATTGTTTTATCGCTCAGAACCGCCCATGTTGAATTGCTTGCCAAAAAATTAAAAGAAAAGGTTCCAGATGTTATAACATTGATGGGCGGCATGGGGAAAAAATCAACCCAGAATGCCTTTCAGCGCCTCACCGATATTCCTTCTGATAAAAATATCATCTTGGTGGCGACTGGTCCTTTTATCGGGGAAGGTTTTGACGAGCCACGTCTTGATACGCTGTTTTTAGCCATGCCGATATCATGGAAAGGCACGCTGCATCAATATGCCGGGAGGCTTCACCGACTGTTCAAAACGAAAAAGGAAGTGCGGATCTATGATTATGTGGATATCCAGGTAAGGATGTTAGAAAAAATGTATCAAAAGCGGCTGAACGGATACGCTTCAATGGGATATAAAGCCAAAGGCGAGGATGCCATGGATGCATCCTTGGATATCATTTTTAATAAAGACAACTTCTTACATGTTTTCAATCAGGATATCGTCACCGCTAAAAAAGAAATTTTGATTGTAAGCCCGTTTGTAAGAAAAAGACGCACCCAACAAATGATACAGCACCTGAAAATTGCAATCGGTAACAATATCCGTGTCATTGTCGTGACCAGACCGAAAGAGGATTTTAAATCGAAGGATCCTGCCGCTATGCAAAGGACGCTGAACCTTTTAACAAATGACGGAGTAAAGGTCGTATTTAAATCAAATATCCACCAAAAATTTGCAATTATGGATCAAAAAGTTGTGTGGTATGGCAGTATCAATCTGTTAAGCTATGGGAGTGCGCAGGAAAGCATCATGCGCATTGAAAGTTTCAATATCGCGAATGAATTGATGCAAAGCATAGAAGATGCAAGACCTCGAAATAAGGTTCTTTAGTGTATAAGGTGATTGTTTTTGTGTGAAATAGATAGCTGATTGATATAAAGAAACCCGGCCAGAATTGACCGGGTATTGTTTTCTGGCTCCCCGGGAGGGACTTGAACCCCCAACCTAGTGGTTAACAGCCACCCGCTCTGCCGATTGAGCTACCGAGGAAGAACAATGGTTTTTTTATCTATGATGATTGATTGCAGTTGTCAAGTGATAAAGATTCTCTGCAATGTATGGAAATACCTATTTAATATAGCTGAGCCATCGATCATATCTGCTGGTTCCTGCATGGAAAACCTCGTGGATTTTCTCCTTTATGGCAGTAGTGATTTGTCCGGGGCAGGTAAGGAGTGTATCTTCGATTCTGCATATGGGCTGCACGAAGTTCAGGGTGCCGGAGAAGAAGGCCTCGTCAAACCTGGAAAGCTCCTCGGGCCGAATGTAATTTTCCCTGATCGGATAGTCCAGCTCAGAAAGGATTTCCATGATAACGCCGCGGGTAATTCCGGGTAGCACATTTTTTTCACTGGGCGTCTCGATGGTTTGTCCGTTGACGAAAAAGATATTGGCGGTCGGTCCTTCGGCGATATTGCCGTGAACATCCAACATGAGGGCTTCATCATAGCCCTTGCCGACAACCTCGGTCTTGGCTAGAAAGCCGTTGACATAATTCCCGACAACCTTGGCATGCAGGGCCGTGGTATCGGGGTGCAGTTTCCTGTAGCGGGAGATCCCCACGGAAATCGGGACATCCAGTTTCTCCTGGGTAATTCCCATCTGCTCGTAATCAAGGCAGTAGATGGCAACCGAAACATCTCTACCTGCAGGCATGGTACCCAGGGTGATGTCCGGATAATAGGCAAAAATCTTGGCAGCGCCTTTTGAAATGTGATTGGTTTTTGCTGTTTGGTCGAGGGCATCGAGGATTTGTTGTTTTGTGTACGGCAGATTCATTGAGATTGCATCTGCGCTGAAAAAGAGCCGGTCTACATGTTCTTGCGGGCAGAAGTATGCCGGGCCCCGTCGGGTTGCTATTATCGCAAGCACATCAAAGATAGCCGAAGCCCTGCTGAAACTGTGGGAAAGAGGCGAAACCTGAACATTGGGCCAGTCAACCAGTGTGCCATTCAACCACACCTTGATATCATTATTCATAGTGCTAATCCCTATACGGCCTTGAACACTATGTCAACACTGGGAGTTTTGTTCTAAATTGGATTATCACAAAATCCTCTATGCTTGACAAACACTGTTGTATGCAATAGTAGCTGTTGCAATCGTTATGGAAAAAATTCAATCGATCGAAGACATACGAATATCAACCGCTACGATCGGGGAAGCGGGTATTGAGCGCGAGGTCAATATTCAACCCGAGAAGTTTGAAGAGATCCTTTGCAATGAGGACCTCCAGGTCAGACAACCGCTTCATATCCATTATGTGCTGACAAGAAAAGGCGACACTATCCATGCTGCAGTGCATCTGGAAGGTAAAATTCACACTTTTTGCTCGCGTTGTCTTGTGCCGATGACGTATGCTTTTAAACGGAATTTGAATACTGATTATCTGCCGGCACCACCTGATATCCCCGATGATTATGAACCGGAACGGCAAAGTGCGGAAATCGGTTATTACAGAAAAGATATAACCCTGGGAGAGTATATTATTTCGGAAATGGTCTTGGCTCTGCCATTGAACTATGTATGCTCTCCCGATTGCAAAGGATTGTGCCAGCATTGCGGAGCCAACTTGAATCAAGGGCCGTGCCGATGTGAAAAGCCACTCGATCCAAGGCTGCAGAAGTTGGCGGAAATAAAGAACACTATCAGGAGGTAGAATATATGCCTGTACCCAAGAGAAGACATTCCAGTACTCGCAGGGATAAGCGCAGAGCTCACGATGCAATCAGCTTGCCCGCCATGTCCTATTGCTCCAATTGCCAGGAGCCCAAGCTCCCACACCGGGTCTGTCCGAGCTGCGGGTATTACAAGGGTAGAGAGGTCATTAAAGCTTCAGAAGAAGAGTGATGTCATACTGCCTGATATTCCCGGGTCAAGGGACCCAGTTCCCCGGTATGACGCAAGGTTTGGCTCTCGAGGATATTCTTGAGCCGGGGTTTGTTCGCTTGATGCAGGAAGGTCCTGAATCCGATCTTTCCCTAACCGTTAATGCCCAGCCTGCAGTGCTGGCATGTAGCATAGCTCTCTGGAATAAATCGGGTCTGGAGAAACCGGCCATGGTTATGGGCCATTCCCTGGGCGAGTATTCGGCCCTGGTTGCAGCGGGAGCCATCTCTTTTGAGGATGGGCTGGCCCTTGTGAGGCACAGGGCGGCCTTCATGGCAGATGTTCAGTCAAGACAGACAGGTGCCATGGCAGCCGTGCTTGGGATGAAGGGCGAATCTGTACGAGATGTAATCGCAGGCATGGACGATGTCTGGATTGCCAACATCAATGCCCCGGATCAGGTGGTTATTTCCGGGAAAACAGAGACCATCAAAGCTGCCAAAGAAAAACTGAAAAAAGCAGGCGCCAGGCGGGTAGTTCCGCTCAGAGTACATGTTGCATCTCATTGTCCGCTCATGGAGTCAGCCAGACAAAAACTGGCTGGCCATCTTCAGGAAATAGAGTTGAAAAGTCCGCATACGCCGATTGTATTCAACGCAACGGCGCAGCCGGAATCAAATCCATCCAGTATAAAGAATCTGCTTGCCGAACAACTCGTATGTCCCGTTAGGTGGGAAGAGTCGGTGCAATATGCCGAATCCCGGGGAATTAATAAATTTATTGAGATTGGGCCAAAATCCGTACTTGCATCATTGGTGAAGAAGAGCGCATCTGAAGCCCAAGTGGAAGTGAGGGTGGTCAAATGAATATAGATCTGAGCGGCCAAATAGCGGTTATAACCGGTGCCAGTCGCGGTATCGGAGCTTCGGTGGCCGGATTGCTGGGAAGCTGCGGCGCGCATGTAATAGTGAACTACAAGAACAGCCTTCAGATGGCAGAGGCAGTTGTTGAAAGTATACAAACTGCCGGAGGCTCGGCAGAGGTTATGGGATTCGATGTGGCTGATGAAGTCCAGGTAAAACAAAGCATTAAGAGTATTGCAGAGCAGCATTCACGCATCGATATTCTGGTGAATAATGCCGGGGTATCAAAAGATTTCCTGCTGCTCAGGGTTAAGTCCGGTGATTTCCAGGAGTTGGTCGACATTAATCTCAAGGGGGCGGTTTTCTGTGCTTCTCATGCAGCACGATATATGATAAAGCAGAAACGTGGGAGAATTATTACAATGTCGTCCGTTGTTGGTCTGGGGGGAAATGCCGGACAGAGCGTGTATGCCGCAACCAAGGCGGGTTTGGTCGGTTTTACCAAGAGTCTGGCAAAAGAGTTGGGTCCCCGGGGGATCCTGGTGAATGCCGTAGCGCCTGGTCTTATAGAGACTGACATGAGCAGAGACATTGATAGGCAAGCAATAGAACACATGATTCCGCTTGGAAGGATGGGCATGCCAGAGGATGTCGCCGGCGCAGTTCTTTTCCTCTGCTCCGTGCTTGGTTCATACATGACAGGCCAGGTACTTGTGGTTGATGGTGGTCTCTATACGTGATCGCCGCTAGCATATCATATAGAGAAATGTAAAGGAGGACTTGAGGATGGTCGATGTTCAACAGCGCATTATAGAGCTCATTGCCGAGCAGTTGGAAAGAGATGTATCTGAGATATCCCCGGAGATGTCTTTTGCCGACGATCTGGGCGCGGATTCACTTGATCTGGTTGAACTCATTATGAACGTTGAGGAAGAGTTCGATGTTGAAGTCCCGGATGAAGATGCTGAGAAAATAAAGTATGTTAAAGACGCCATAGAATACGTCAAATCAAAACTATAGCCTACGGCATGGAAAGAATTGCGGTCACGGGTATAGGGGTTGTCTCTCCGCTCGGATGCAAGAGAGAAATTCTGTGGAACAACCTCTTGCAAGGTAAATCCGGTATTGAAGCAATCGAATCGCTGCAAGATCTTCCGGTGTCCTTTGGCGGGCCTGCCAAGGATTTTGATCCTACTGCGTATGTGAGTTCAAAGGAACTGCGTCATTTAGACAGGTTCTCGCAGATGGCTCTTGTCTCAGGCTTGGATGCCGTTTCTCAGGCAGGTATCGACTCTGCAACCTATCCCGAGGAAAGAATTGGTGTGCTGATGGGATCAGGCGCCGGTGGCATCGCAACCCTTGAACAGCAGATAAAAATATTCAACGAACGTGGCCCGCGGAGGATTTCGCCGCTTACTGCGCCGATGTTTATCCTGAATATAGCCTCGGGTGTTCTGGCGATGAGAATACAGGCCAAAGGGCCCGGGATGGGAATTGCCTCTGCCTGTGCCACCGGAGGGCATGCCCTGGCTGTAGCCTGCAGGCTGATTCAGGCCGGTGATGCGGATTGTATGGTTGCGGGCGGAGTGGAAGCCTGTCTTACGCCGTTTGCAGTCAGCGCATTTGCCGCTATGCGGGCCCTTTCAACCAGGAATGAAGAACCTGAAAAAGCCTCCCGGCCGTTTGACAGAGATCGGGATGGATTTGTGATGGCAGAGGGTGGGGCGGCCCTGGTGCTGGAGAGATATTCGGCAGCGAAGGACAGAGGCGCCGTGATTCTGGCCGAGATTTGCGGGGTAGGAATGAGCCAGGATGCATATCATATGGTAGCTCCCGATCCCCAGGGGACTGCGGTGGCGTATGCCATGCAAAGTGCTCTTGCCGATGCGGGGCTGGCCCCGCATCAGATAGGCTATATTAACGCTCACGGTACCTCCACGCCACTCAATGATCCGGTTGAAACCAGGGCCATAAAAGAGGTCTTCGGGCATCATGCCTATGAACTCTATGTGAGTTCAACGAAATCCATGACAGGTCATCTCATAGGCGGTGCATCCAGTTTAGAGACGGCCATATGCATCCTGGCCATGAACAGTTCTATGTTGCCTGCGACCATTAATTATGAAAACGCAGATCCTGAATGTGATCTTAAGTATATTCCAAATACAGCAATTAATGCCGAGGTGAATTATTGTCTCAATAATTCCTTCGGATTCGGGGGTCAGAATCTGGCGCTGGTCATCGGAAAGGGAGAGTAAGTGAAGATAGCGATTGCCTGTGATCATGGTGGATATGAGCTCAAAGAGTTCGTCAAAGAGGTTGTAAACAAGACAGGACATATTCTCACTGATTGCGGTACGAACACCACTGAATCGATCGATTATCCGGATTATGCCGTGAAAGCTCTGCAGGAGTTCAAACGGGGTGAATGTGATCGGATAATCCTGATCTGTGGGACTGGTATTGGAATGTCAATATGTGCCAACCGGGTCCCCGGTGTGCGGGGTACCCTGTGTCATGATGCCTATACCGCCCGTATGGCCCGCGCGCACAATGACTCCAATTGTTTGATCCTGGGCGGAAGAACAACCGGTGTGGCTGTTGCCGAAGATATTGTGAATATTTGGCTGGAGACGCCATATGAAGGTAGCCGTCATCAGAACAGGCTGGACAAGATAGAAACAATCAACAAAGCGCTCGCCTAGACCTGCGAAGTCACATCTGGTTAATTTATCAGGAATATAGCCCATGCGATGCCCTAAATGTTCAGGAGTTGAAGACAAGGTTATCCAATCCCGGATAAATCGGGAAGGTACTGCAATCAGGCGCAGACGGGAATGTATCCACTGCGAATACCGTTTTACAACGTATGAGCGCATTGAAGAATTCACCCCGGTAATGATCAAGAAAGATGGCACCCGCGAGGCCTTCAATCCTGATAAAATAGTCGCCGGTATCATGAAGGCCTGTGAAAAGCGGGCTGTCAGCATGGAAGATATAGAATCAATCAGGGAATCAATCATTCAGGATATTCATGCCAGGGGTGACAAGGAGATCCCGACTTCATATGTTGGTGAGAAAGTAATGCAGGCTCTGCATGGACTGGATCCGGTTGCCTATGTCAGATTTGCGTCGGTATACCGCGAATTCAAGGATGTTAGTGATTTCATGGATGAGATCAAGGGTCTGGTAAAGAAAAAGCATGGACAGTGATGCCACCTTTATGCGGCAGGCCATCTCTCTGGCCAGGCAGGGGCTGGGGAGAACAGCCCCGAATCCTCCGGTTGGAGCAGTCTTGGTCAAAAATTCAAAGGTTATCGGCCAAGGATTCCATCCCAAGGCCGGTATGCCCCATGCAGAAATCTACGCCATCCAGGCCGCCGCAGAAAATACCAGGGACGCCACCCTCTATGTGACGCTCGAACCATGCAACCATTATGGAAAAACCCCACCCTGCACCCGGGCCATACTTGAGGCGGGGATCAAAAGAGTCGTTGTGGCCCAGAGAGATCCTAATCCGATTGTGGCAGGTCAGGGGATCGAAACATTGCGGCTTGGCGGCATCGAAGTTGTACTTGGTGTTGAGCAGGATGATGCTTACGAGTTGATACGCTACTACGCATTTTGGATGAAGCATAAACGGCCATACGTAATTCTCAAGGCCGCCATGACGCTCGACGGCCGCATCGCCACGGCCGGCGGCGATTCAATGTGGATCAGTTCCGAAGAGTCCAGACATCTGGTACATGAAGTCAGGAACCACATCGATGCAGTGCTGGTAGGAATCGGCACGGTTATCAAGGATGATCCCAGGCTCACCTGCCGGGTCAATGGCGGCCGTGATCCCTTGCGCCTTATTGTGGACAGGGATCTGATAATTGATCCTGCTGCCCGCTGTCTCGGACAGAACTGTCTGGTACTGTCGGCCAGAGGGGCTGAGGCTAGGCCCGATCTCAAAGAGAAAGGGGTAAAGGTCAAACAATTTTCAACCGATCCCAACGGCCGGTTTGCCTGGTCCGATATTTTGGGCTACCTGGGATCAATTGGGCTGCATGCCCTCATGGTCGAAGGGGGCAGTTCAATCTATTCCTCGCTTATTATGTCCCGTTTGGTTGATAGATTGCTGATTTTTATAGCACCAAAAATCCTTGGGGGCGGTATGCCTATCCTCGAATGGGGGTCACCGCAAAGAATCGCCGATGCATTTGCACTTGAAATTACAGATACAAAAATGGTAGGTGGCGATGTGCTGATTGACGCACGACCGGGGGAATAGATGTTTACGGGGATAATAGAAGCGGTTGGCTCAGTTATAAGTGTGCGGCCGTTTCAGCAGGGAATTGAGATTGAGATTGATTCGAGGCTGGATCTGAGCCAGGATCAACTCGGTGACAGCATGGCCATTGACGGGGCGTGCCTAACGATTACAGCCAAAAAGGGCAATGTTTTCACCGCAACAGCTTCAGCCGAAACCTGTTCGCGCTCAACTCTGGGGCAGGTGAGGGCCGGATCAAAGGTTAATATCGAGCGGGCTTTAACCCTTTCTACGCGTCTCGGCGGGCATATCGTGCTCGGCCATGTCGATACCATATCATCTGTTGTCGAAAAAACACCTGTGGGTGAGTCGATTCGTATGCGGTTTATGCTTGAAAAAGAATTTCATAAATATGTTGTTGAAAAGGGTTCCATTGCTGTTGATGGTGTTTCGCTGACCGTTAACATGCTAACGGCGAGAGCTTTCGATGTTAATATTATTCCCTACACCACCCGATCCACTTTCTTGACACTCAAAGGCCCCGGTGATAGGGTGAACCTGGAATTTGACGTATTAGGAAAATACGTGGAAAGACTGCTGGTTAAAGAAGAAAATAAACAATTTGAAGATTTACTTCGAGAAAAAGGATTTCTATAAGGAGTATCGAAATGCCTACCTGCACCGTTGAAGAAGCAATTCAAGATTTGAAACAGGGGAAAATGATTATCCTGGTGGATGATGAAGATAGGGAGAACGAGGGAGACCTGACTTTGGCTGCCGAGTTCGTTACCCCGGATGCCATCAACTTTATGGCCAGGCATGGGAGAGGGCTGATTTGCCTCGCTTTGGAACCGGGGATAGTAGATCGTCTGGAACTCCCCCTTATGGTACGGGACAATACCAGCAAGTTTGGTACCGGCTTTACCGTAACCATCGAGGCCAAGCGGGGAGTGACCACAGGAATTTCCGCTGCTGACAGGGCGGTAACCATTCAAACTGCAGTTGCACAAGGTGCCGTCTCTGAGGATCTTGCCCGCCCGGGACATGTGTTTCCCTTGCGGGCCAGAGAAGGCGGCGTCCTGGTCAGAACCGGGCAGACCGAAGGATCGGTTGATCTATGCAAGATCGCGGGTCTTAGGCCCGGTGCCGTAATCTGCGAGGTCATGAATGAAGATGGTTCAATGGCCAGGCGTCTTGATCTGGAGGTGTTTGCCAAAGAACACGATCTGAAGATTTGCACCATAGCTGACCTTATTGCCTATAGAATCAAGAATGAGACACTTGTCAAAGAAGTAGTGCGGGTTAATCTGCCCACCGAATTTGGTAAGTTTGAGCTTGTAGGTTTTGAAAACGATATTGACCACAAGGAACATGTGGCTCTGGTAAAAGGTGATATTAATCCTGATGAGCCTGTTCTTGTTAGAGTTCATTCCGAATGTTTGACCGGTGACGTATTTGGTTCCCTGCGCTGTGATTGTGGTGATCAGTTGCATAGAGCCATGGAAATGGTAGATGCTGAAGGCAAAGGCGTTATTGTCTATATGCGGCAGGAAGGCAGGGGAATCGGTCTTTTAAACAAGGTAAAGGCCTATGATCTGCAGGACAATGGTCGCGATACGGTCGAAGCAAACGTGGAACTAGGTTTCGAACCTGACTTGAGGGATTATGGATTGGGCGCCCAGATTCTGGTATCGCTGGGTGTCAAGAAGATGCGTATTATGACCAATAACCCCAAGAAAATCATAGGTCTTGAGGGGTATGGGCTGGAAATTGTGGAAAGGGTCCCGATCGAGATTCCCCCGACCGAGCAGAACGAAACCTATTTGAAATGCAAGAAGGATAAAATGGGTCATATTCTGGAGGTGGTATAGATGGCAAAATTGATTGAAGGAAAGCTCATTGGAAAGGGAAAAACCGTGGCAATTGTTGCCAGCCGTTTCAACGATTTCATCACGGCCAGACTTATTGAAGGAGCCATTGATGCCTTGAGTCGGCACGGAGTGCGTTCGGATGACATAACAATCTATCGGGTGCCGGGTTCATTTGAAATTCCATGCGTTGCCAAAAAGCTGGCACTCAGTTCAAAGGTCGACGGTGTAATCTGTCTCGGCGCCGTCATCCGCGGCTCAACACCGCATTTTGACTATATCGCCGCCGAGGTCAGTAAAGGTGTCGCCCAGGTTGGCCTGGAGGCAGCATGCCCGGTGGTATTCGGCGTCCTTACTACAGACACTATCGAGCAGGCAATTGAACGTGCAGGTACAAAAGCCGGCAACAAAGGATTTGATGCAGCCATGAGTCTCATGGAGATGATAGACCTGTATGCACAGATCTGACATGAATTATGAGAGTCAGAACACGGGCAAGAGAAATCGCACTGCAGTACCTTTATCAGGTAGATATCACCAGTGAACATTCAGAAGAGAAACTCTCTGAATTTATTGAGCATTTTGTCAAAGATAAAGACATCGTCCCCTATGCCGGAGAACTCATCGGGGGCGTCTATAAGAATCTTATCGAGATCGATGAGCTGATCGACAAGTCTTCGAACAATTGGACGGTGAGCCGTATGACCAAGACGGACCGGAATATTCTGAGGATTGCAACCTTTGAATTGGTCTACATGTCCGAGATGCCCTATAAGGTGGCCATCAACGAGGCGATTGAACTTGCCAAGCGCTACGGTTCGCCCAAATTTCCGTCCTTTGCCAATGGCGTGCTTGACCGGATTTCATCCGGGGGCCACTGATATGGTCAGTCATGAGAGATTTTATATTCTTACAATCGTTAGATCTCTTGATCACAATGTGAACCGTCAGGGCAATGGGCGATGGTGGGATATGAAGGGTAAGCTGATTACCGGGTGAGACCATGAGCGTGTTGATAATCGGTGCCGGCGATGTCGGATTCATGATCGCCAAACGCCTCAGTGAAGAAGATATCGATGTTTATGTAGTTGAAAAGGACGAATCCAAGGTATCGAAACTGTCCCAGATGCTTGATGTCCAGATTGTCCACGGCAGCGGCTCCAGCCTGAAGACCCTGAAAAGGGCCAACATTGAGCATACCGACATGCTGATTGCCGTAACAGATTCGGATGAAGTCAATCTCGTAGCGACATTTATTGCCGGTTCCTTTTCGGAAATTCCCACCAAGATTGTCAGAATCAGGGGCAAGGACTATGAATCGGCCAAAAAAATATTCGAGAAAGAGTACCTTGATATCGACCTGATCATCAATCCCGAACAGGAAGCCTCCAATACCATTGAGAACATTCTTGATATTCCCGGAAGCCAGGATGCGGTGCAGGTCGCGGACGGCCGGGTTCGCCTTGGAGGATTCAAAGTCTCTAACGGATCGCCCCTGATAAACCGTGAGCTCAAGGATATTTCTCTGAGTTTCGATGAGGTGCATTTTCTGATTGCCGCCATTCTCAGAGAGGGTGAGCTCTTGATACCCAGGGGCAAGGATTTGATCCTGCAGGGCGACAGGATTTATGTTGTGCTCGATCAGGAAGATAACCGGGAAATTTTAGCCTGCCTGGGTACCAAGGGAAAACCGACTCAGAATGTCATGATCTATGGAGGCAGCATAACCGGGGAGATGCTGGCAAGCAGGCTTGAGAGCAGGGGCAAGAATGTAAAAATTATCGATCATAATGAGGGTCGCTGTGTTGAGTTAAGCGAAAGGCTGAAACGTACCACTGTGCTCAACAGTCCCACCATGAACAGAGAATTGCTGGAAACAGAGCGGATCGCCGGACTGGATGCTTTTATTGCCGTATCTGATGATGAAGAGGCCAATATTCTCTCTGCGGTGCTGGCAAAGCGTATGGGTAACCCGCATGTGATTTCTCTGATTAACAACATTGATTATATCTCACTGGTGAGCGATATCGGTGTAGACGCGGTTATCAATCCGAGGATGGTTGCCGTGGGAAAGATCCTGCAGTTTATCAGGAAAGGCAAGATATTTTCCATTACCAGCCTTAGTGATATCGAAGCAGAAGTGCTGGAGATTGAGGCCATGCAAACATCCGACCTGGTCGAGCGGCCGATAAAGGAGATCAAATGGCCCAAAGATGCAATCATTGCCGGCGTTGTCCGTAAGGGACAGGGAAGACTGATCGTGCCGGCGGGTGATACCGTCATTGATCCTGGTGATCGTGTGATCATATTTGCCAAACGAGGAGTGATGCCCAAGGTCGAAAAGGTCTTGAGCGTGAAATTGAATTACTTTTAGCATGTTATGAATATTCGACTTGTATTGAATCTGCTGAGCAGGGGGCTCATATTCATCGGAATCGCCATGCTCCTTCCGCTCGCTGTTTCCTGGTTCTATCATGATGGCGATTTTGTCGCCTTTATAATCGGAATTATATGTTGTCTGATTGCCGGTTTTATCATGCTTCTTTTCTGCGGCAAGTCCAAGGGAGAGCTCAGACACAGGGAAGGCTTTCTTTTTGTCACAATGGCCTGGACAATGGCAGGTTTGTTCGGAGCAATTCCATTCAGGATAAGCGGGTATTTCCCAAGCTATCTTGATGCCTTTTTCGAGACAATCTCTGGTTTTACCACGACCGGAGCATCGGTACTCATTGATATTGAAGCGCTTCCACATGGCCTGCTTTTATGGCGTTCGATGACCCAATGGATTGGCGGGATGGGTATCATTGTGCTGACCATTGCCATTCTGCCGTTTTTAG
>Ga0272441_10009683_pt1 | contig 14809 bp, 7 predicted proteins | sample SSMProp6N_FD_193582 | JGI IMG/M metagenome (GOLD analysis project Ga0272441, IMG submission 193582) | Marine sediment archaeal communities from Little Sippewissett salt marsh, Falmouth, MA, United States - SSM-Prop-6N | ecosystem: Environmental > Aquatic > Marine > Wetlands > Sediment ... | reverse complement strand
CGGCGGGGGCAACGGCGGCGGTAATGGAGGGGGCAACGGAGGGGGTAACGGCGGCGGAAACGGGGCATAGTCTAGCCCCGGGCCCGCACGACGGAGTACCATGGGACACGAGGCTTCAGAAGTCATAGGAATTGACGTAGGGACTCACTCGGTCAAGTGCGTCCGGATACGCAGGAGTGCCGGGAAGGGCCCCACACGTCTGGAAGCCGTATCGATTCGCCCGGTGGAGCCGGCAGGGGCGAACGCCGCGGTACAGGGCTGCCTGTCCGACGTCGGCGGCGACTGCCCCACGGTGATAGCCTACGGCGGCGATCAGATGTCGCACAAGGTGGTCGATCTCCCGCGAGTCCCACGCCGCGAGCTTGTGGATACGGCGCGCTGGCGGATCGCCGAGGAGATGGCTTTTCCGGTCGACGACGCGTTGATCTCATGCGCCCCGGCCGAGCGGGCCGACAGCACTTACCTCGTCAGTGCCGTCCCGCGCGACACGGGCCTTCCCATCTGGCAGATGGTCCGCGAGTCCTGCTCCGGGGCGGCGATGCTCACACCCGGTCCGGTGTGCTTGGCCGCTCTCTCGTCGGCGGGTGCCGATGAGCCGCCCACGGCCTTCGTGGAAATCGGCGCATCCTCGGCCTCGCTGGTAATCGTAAAGAACTCCCGCTGCGTATTCGTCAGGCTCCTCGGGGTGACGGCGGCTGACCTCACCCAGGCACTGACAAGCGTGATCTCGACGGACTCGGGGTCGGTCCAGCTCTCCGACCAGGAGGCCGAGGACCTCAAGCGCACCGTCGGCATCCCTGACGAAACAGCCGGGGAGTGGCCAAACCCCACTGTCTCGCGGTCGCATGTGCTGTCGCTGATGAGACCGGTTCTGGAGGATATGCGGCGACAGATCATCCGCTCACTGGACTACGCCAAGCGTAAGCACGGCTACGAGGTCGGCTCGCTGACCCTGTTCGGCGGCGGCGCGGAGCTACGGGGTCTGGCCAGTTTCCTCTCAGGCAGCATCGGCGTGCCGGTGCGGATCGGGGACCCGCTCATCAGCCTGGAGTGCGAAGACGAGTTGCCGATTGCGACGGACAGGCTGCCCGAGCTGGCGCTCGCCGTGGGCGCGGCCGTCCTGTGGCCGGAGGTACCCGATCTGATACCGCCGGAACTGCACCCCAGCGTCGCGCGCCAGGCCAGAAGGGGCACCGTGTACGCGGCGGCGGCGGCGATCGTCAGTATACCTCTGCTTCTCTGCTATGGTCTCTTTCTCAGGCTCGCGGCCGCAAGGGAGGAGGCGCAGGCGGCCGGGCTAGAGTACAAGGCTCTCCTGCCCCTGGCCGGGCAGACTGCCAGCTACGACTACGTGGCGCGGCTTCGGACGTCGCGGCCGGACTGGCGGGCCGGTCTGCTTGCGCTGTCTCACGTGACGCCCGATGAGGTCACGATCACCGACGTCTCCCTGCTGGAGGGAGATCTGCTCATATCCGGCACTGTCAGCGACTGGGCGGAGGCGCCCGCGAAGATGGCAACGGACTTCGCCTATCGCCTTGAGCGCAGCGCGTTCAAGAACGTTAGCCTGAGCAGGCTGGACTACTCGGACACCGGTCGTGTCAGCTTTCAGATTCGTTGCGGAGGAACTCGCTGAATGGAAGGCCAAGAGCAGACACAGGGAGGCGCACCGCGCTCAAGGAGCTTGCCTTTCCGGCGCATAATGCTGTTCGCGGGATCTTTCGCGGCCGTCGAGTTCGCTCTCGCACTGATACTGGGCCACGCCCTTGGCCAGGCGCGCCGGGCGAGTAGCACGGTTGAGACGGAGATCCTCTACGCCCGCGTCTCCCCGGCGTCGATCGGCGCCAGGGCGGGATCGGGCGTTCTGCCTCCACTGTCCGAGGAGTCGTTGATCCTCCGGGATCTCATCGACCTGGCCAGCGCCGAGGGCCTCTCGCCGGTGAATTTCACCCCGGGCGAACTGCGCTCGGCGGAGGGGGACGTCGTTTCGCACAAGGAGGTCGAGCTGGTCGTCGAGGGCGAGTTCGACAGGCTCGGTGAGTTCGTGGAGGCGCTTCGGAGTCTGCAGGCGGCGCCCGTCAGTATCGAGAGTTTTCAGCTCTCCCCGGCCTCGGGTGGTCCTCCCCTGCTACGCGGTACCTTCCACGTCACGGTCGCCTTCGGCGCATCATAGGTGGTGCTGTGATGAAGTTAAACAAGCACGCGGTGCTGGCCGTCCTCGGGGTGATCATCATCGTGATCTATGGCAGGGCCCTCTTGCCCTCAAGTGCTGAGGATGGCGCGGATGAACCCGATGCGGCCGACGGTGTACGGTTAGTCTCCACGCGTTCCCATGCCGAGGGTGATGGCGCGCGTGTGGAGCTCCCGGAGGGCTGGGGCCGAAACCCGTTCGTGCCCGTGGAGAAAGACCGCGACCTGCAGACGGTAACCATGATAGCCATTGGCAGCGACGGCGTTGGGTCGGCGATGGTGGACGGTCAGTTGGTCCGCGCCGGACAGCGGATAGGCGACAACAGGATCCTCACAGTCGCCCCCGGCTCCGTCGTTGTGGAGAACCGCGGCCGGCGGTACGAACTGCATCTGCGCCGCGAATCCGGAATGTAACTCGGTCGTCCAGCCGGCTCCAGGGCGGGTGCGGCTGACCGGGCGCCGGACGGACGGGCGCCAGCGAGCGCCCGGCGGTTTGCCGATGGTGTCCACTGCTCCGGCCGACGCCCCGGGTCCATGCTCACCCCCTCACCCCCTCACCCCCAGGTAGGTTCCGCCGACCCCTATCATATCCCTCCGAGCAACCTGTCCGATGGTCTGGACACGCGTCCAGTAATCTGGACACGCTGCCGGCGCTGAGGCCCAACCGGGGCGCTTACCCCGGGGTTCATCCACGTGCGCACCAACGTGTTGCGCTCGCCTTGCCCTTGTGTATATTGGTGGCATGGAAGTTGCGGAACATCCGTTTGGGATTTTGCCCTCGGGGGTCGAGGGCGACCCACCCCAATGAAACCGCACAGCCTGCCTACACACTCGGGCAGGAGGAGGATGTCAAAAATGCGCAAGGTCCTGTGTGCAGTGTGCCTCGGGGTCGCGGCGGCGGCCGCGGCGGCGGTCACCTACGTCGACCAGCGGAACACGGCGGGGCCGTGGACTGGCGAGACCTGGCAGGAGGCATATCAGACGGTCAGCGAGGGCATCACCCGGGCTCAGACCGATGACGGCGACGTATGGGTGGCCTTTCTCGCCGACGGCTCGACCGCTTACACGGAGAACGTGGACATACCCGACGGCGTGTGCGTATACGGCGGATTCGAGGGCGTCGAGCTCAACTTCGGAGACCGTGCCGGCTACGAGGGCACCCTCCAGGGCGACGGCACGCGCTCGACGGTGGTCCTCAGCGGCAACGCCACGCTCGATTGGTTCCGCGTCACCAACGGTGCCGACACATATGGCGGGGGCGTTTACGTCTCGCCAAGCTCGTCGGCCACCATCACCAACTGCTACGTTTTCCTCAACTCGGCCACCGATGCCGGCGGCGGGATATACGTCGCCGGCGATTCCACGGCTTTGATCCAGGGCTGCACGATAGAGGAGAACGCGGCGGCCTCCGGCGGCGGCGTGTACTTCGAAGCGGCCCCGCCTCCGAAGGCCTACGCCAATCAGATCATAGACTGCATCTTCCATATCAATGACGCCGTCGGTAACAGTGTCGCCGGCGGTGAGGGTGGGGGCTTGATGTTCCTGGCCCCGTGTGACGTCTTCGGCTGCACGTTCCAGAGCAACCGGGCGTTGGGCGCTCCCGCAGGGACGGACGGCGGCGAGGGCGGGGGCATATACGCCGGGGCCGACTGCGATATCTCGGACGATTGGGGCGGCTACTCCCCCAACACGTTCAGCTCCAACCTGGCGGGTCCGGGCCTGCAGGCGGACGTGGACACGAACGGCGGCAAGGGCGGCGCCGTATACTGCGCCGGAGGCCCCACGGGCATCTACATTGCCAACAACGAATTCAACGGCAACGACGCGAAGGGCGGCAGCGGCAACTGGGACGACACGCTGAGCGGCTACGGCGGCGCGATCTACATCGCGGATTACGCCGAGGTCCACGGCAACGGTTTCATCTCCAACGCCGCGCTTTCGGCCGTCGGTCGCCCGAATCCCGTCACCGGATCGGGCGGCTATGGCGGCGGCGTGTGCTGCGCCGACAACAGCTACGCCTACGTCCACGACAACACATTCGATGGCAACACCGCCGACTACATGGGAGGCGGCGTCGCCTGCATCTTCGGGTCGACCGCTCTCGTCCAGACCAACACATTCCTCACCAACGCGGCGGAGTGGGGCGGCGGCATAGCGCTGTTCGAGTCCGCCGCCACGGTGGACGACAACGAGATCGGCCCCGATAACGATAGCCCCAGCGGCGGCGGCGGCATAGCGGCCGTAACGTCAGGCGACTTGCGGAAGCAGGCCGACAATGAGGTAACCCTCAACTACATCCACGACAACACGTCAGGCATGGGCGGAGGCGTATACATCGAGGGGCCCATGGGAGGCTGGGAGTCCGGCCCCAAGATCGGCGAGGGAGACCAGGTCACGGGCAACACGATCGAGTACAACACTGCGAGCTGGAACGGCGGCGGCATACGGGTCAACTCCGGCACGCCCAATATCGAGGACAACGACATCCAGTACAACGATTGCCCGGACGGCAACGGTGGCGGGATCTCCACCAACGGCGACACGGTCATCAACAACAATCGCATCCTTTGGAACACGGCATACTGGGCCGGCGGCGGTATCGACGCCACCTCGGTAGCGTTCGAGTATTACACTCCCGAGATAACGCTGAACGACATTCATCACAACTCGGCCGGAGAGGGCGGGGGCGGGGCGATCCTGAACTACGCCGATCTCGGCGGGGCTTTGATCGACCAAAACCAGATCTACGACAACACGACCTCCGGGCCCGGCGGCGGCATCTGCATCGAGCCGTGGACGGCGCCGCTCATCACCGCCAACAACATACACGACAACCAGGCCGACCTGGGCGGCGGCGGAATACAGATCAGGCCAGAGGCCTACGGCGAGATAAGCGGCAACACGATCCAGGACAATGACTCGCTGGTCGAGGGCGGGGGCATCAACATCGGCTCCGGCTACGCCCCGACGAAGGACGAGACGAGCTCCAAGCAGGACGTGATCCTCATCCAGAGCAACGACATACTCAGCAACGACGCCCCCAAAGGCGGCGGCATCCACTGCGCGCCGTTCCAGGCGATCTACTTCGGCAGCGAGGTCCACATCCTGGACAATACAGTCCAGGACAACCAAGCAGACGACGGCGGTGGAATCTACTTCGACTGGGGCAACGAGGGCATTCTGGCGGAGCAGAACATCATCACCGGTAACACTGCCGTTGCCGATGGCGGCGGGGTCTGCATCTCCTACACCGATCCACCCGGGGCCAAGCAGGACGACGTGGAAGGTCTCAACCTGGTCGACAACGACATAACCTATAACAGTGCGACCAACGGCGGCGGCGTCTACTCCGAGACTGGGCCCACCTACATAGACACTTTCATAGAGCTCAATGACATAGAGTGGAACGACGCCACCAGCGGCGCGGGCGTCTACCTGGCGCTCAGCGACGTTCAGGTCAAAGGAAACAACATCAACAACAACACGGCAACGGCAGGCGGCGGTGGTGTGGCTGTGAGTTACCCCGACATCGTCATCGAGCCCGAGGCCAAGGACCTTACAGGCATCCTGATCGAGGAGAATGCCATCTCCGGCAACTCCGGCTCGGAGGGCGGCGGGGTATATTGCTCCGTGGGCGAGGGCGGCCCGCCCGTCCTCATCGATGACAACAACGTCGAGCTGAACTCGGCCGATGGCGGCGCCGGTTTCTACTTCGTCTACGGCCATGCGTTGGTGACGAACAACATTCTGACGGACAACATCGCCACGGGCTGCGGGGGCGGCGCTTTCTTCGGCTGGGACTGTCATCCCGAGTTCCACAACAACGATCTATACGCGAACACGGCCTCCGACTCCTGCGGCGGCGGCGTGTTTATAGAGGAGGCACCCCCACCGAAGACCAACGGCGGCCCGTCCGTGGTCAACAACATCATCACGGACAGCTCCGGCGACGGGGCCACGATACAGGCCGGAGCCGCCGGTACCTTTGCCCACAACGACGTGTGGAACAACGCCTCGCTTGACTACACCTTCGCCGATCTGACGGGCATGGCGGGCAACATCAGCGACGACCCGGACTACCTGAATGCCGGCTTAGGCGATTACCACATCTCCGGCGGCTCCCCGTGCCGGGACGTGGGTGACTCGACGGTGGCACTGCCGGCTCTGGACTACGACGACGAGCCTCGCGTCGCGGGCATAGTCGACATCGGCGCCGACGAGGTCCAGGGCTACATCTCGCCGGCCGGCTGGTTCAAGGACGGATGGAACCTCATCTCCGTCCCGGTCGACCCGTTTGACCCCGAGGCCAGTGCGGTCTTCGACGACCTGGTCGCTGCCGGCAACGTGATCAACACCAACCTGTTCAACTACTCGCAGGCCACGGGCTACCTGATGTACAGCACCGGCTTCACCGCCGTGGAGCGCAAGCGAGCTTACTGGCTGCGCCTGACGGTCGCGGGGCAGGAGACGTTGACGGGCACCGAGGATACGGCCGACCCGATGACCATACCTCTGGACAACGGCTGGAACATGATCGGCCATCCGCACCCTGAGGCCGTCGCGTGGGCCGACTGCTCCATAACGGACGGCGCGACCACGTTGTCGATAGCGGACGCCTCGGCGGCGGGTTGGTTGCAGGCGACGGGCTACTATTACGAAATCGGTTACTTCGAGATCACGCCCGCCTCAGGCGATCTGACGGCCTGGTACGGCTATTGGATCCTGACTTACACGGACGGTCTCACGCTGCTGGTCCCGCAGCCTTAGAGGCTGCCCGGGCGGCGGCACGCCGGGGTGCCACCCCCTTGCTGAGGGGAGGTGGACATATCTGTCCCTGAGCGGGGCTGTGATAGCTTCCGACCGGCCCGTGGCGTCATCGACGGTCTGGCGAGCACGCCCTACCTGTCTAGGTTGACGCGAGAATAGGCGGCGGCCCCACCCGGGGCCGCCGCGTTTCCCTACCCCGGGCACCCCCTTCCCATGCATCCAGATGGTGCAAACCGCGATCTTAAGGTGAGGTCAATCACAAGGGGGCTGCGCCCATGAGGCTTATGCGAACACTGGCGATCTCCGCAGCGGTCGGCGTGCTGCCCACCGTGATTCTATGGCAGATGGCGCGAGCTCCTGCCGTGCGCGCCGTACCCAGGGGGGCTGACGCGATGGAGAGATCTGAGCTCGAGGGCGATGTCAGGGCGCCGGACTTCCCGGACGGCTTGCAGTGGCTGAACGCGGAGCGCCCGCTGTCGCTGCGGGATCTGCGCGGCAAGGTGGTCCTTCTCGACTTCTGGACCTATTGCTGCATCAACTGCATGCATGTCCTTCCGGATCTGAAGAGGTTGGAGCGCAAGTACGGCGATGCGCTGGCCGTAGTGGGCGTACACTCGGCCAAGTTCAGCGCCGAGCGCGACACCGAGAACATCCGCCAGGCTGTACTTCGCTACGACGTCGAGCACCCCGTGGTCAACGATGCCTCCATGCGCATATGGCGCGATTACGGCGTCCGGGCCTGGCCCACGCTCGTCCTCATCGACCCGCGGGGCCGGGTCATCGGCGCTAATTCCGGCGAAGGCGTCTACCTGACGTTCAATGATCTGATAGGCCGCGTGATCGGCCACTTCGAAGAACAGGGCCTCATCGATCGCACTCCGCTGGCGACCAAGTTGGAGCGCGACGCCCTCCCGCCGTCTGCGCTCTCCTTCCCGGGGAAGGTATTGGCGGATGAATCGTCCGGACGCCTGTTCGTCGCCGACTCCGGCCACAACCGCATAGTGGTCGCCGACCTGTCGACGGCCGCCCCCGAGCATATCATCGGCACGGGCGAGGTGGGCATGGACGATGGCTCTTACGAGGAGGCCACGTTCAACCACCCGCAGGGGCTGGCGCTGTCGGGCGATGTCCTGTACGTGGCGGACACGGAGAACCACGCGATCCGCGCGGTGGATCTGTCCGCGGGCAGGGTGACGACGATAGCCGGCACGGGCAGTCAGGCCGTGGCGCGTTTCTCCGGCGGCCCTGCCGGGCTCACGCCCCTGAATTCGCCCTGGGACCTCGTTTTCCACGACGGCCGGCTCTACATAGCCATGGCCGGGCCGCATCAGCTCTGGGTGATGGACATCCCGCGGGGCCGCGTCGAGCCCTATGCCGGTTCCGGCCGCGAGGCGCGGGTTGATGGGCCGTTGCGGAGGGCCGCCCTGGCTCAGCCCTCGGGGCTGGCGACCGACGGTCGACTTCTGTACTTCGCCGACAGCGAGGTCAGCTCGGTCCGTTCGGCGGATCTGGACCCCGTCGGAGAGGTACGGACGATAGTGGGCGGGGATCTCTTCGACTTCGGCGATCGCGACGGCGTCGGGCTCTCGGCGCGACTCCAGCACCCGCTGGGCGTGGCTTGGCACGACGGCGCGCTCTACGTGGCGGACACTTACAACAACAAGATAAAGCGTGTGGATGTTGCGCAGAGTCGTATCGAGACGCTGCTCGGCACGGGTGAGGAGGGGAGCACGGACGGCCTCCGCGCCACCTTCGACGAGCCGAGCGGCCTTTCGGCGGCCGGGCGCATGCTCTACATAGCCGACACGAACAACCATGCGGTGCGCGTGGCCGATCTGCGCACGCTCGAGGTGCGCACGCTTCGGTTCCCGGGCTTGCGGCCGCCGGTCGCTGGCGAGCCCGAGCCCGCGGTGGAGACGGTGACGCTCACCGAGGAGATGGTGGCGCCGGGCGACGTGCGCGTGACGGTTTCCCTGACGCTGCCGGACGGTTTGAAGCCGGCGCCGGGCGCCCCCACTTCGGTCGCCGTCTTCCTCGCGGAGCCGGGCGCCGACGTGGACTACGGCTCGGCCGAGGCCGTCCCCGTGGGCAGCTTCCCTTACGCGACGACACTGACGGTCCCGCGGGGTAGTCACGAGCTGATCGTGGATCTGTGGATATACGCCTGCGGCGTTTCGGATGATTCGGCATGTTTCCTGCGGCAGGCGCGCCTTGTCGTGCCCCTCTCGGCCGAAGAGGGCGCGGTCGAGCGAGAGGTGGACGTGCGCTTTGCGCCGACGGACTTCGCCGCGCCGGCCGGCCCCTCCCCCGCCGTCCCCTGACAGCCAACCTGCACCTCGCCGCCGACGCTACCCCCCAACCCGCGCCATCCGACCTTTGACATCTCGACACCTCAGCGGATAGAGTGTGTCGGAGGGACCCCCGACTCATTCTGGAGCACGCGATGGAATATGCGGAGGGCCGTGCCGGCCGCGTCTTCGTTGCGCGCATGCACGAAGGCGAAGATATCTACGCCTGCCTCGAGGGACTGGCCCGCGAGGAGGGCGTCAAGGCGGCCGTCTGCTATCTCGTCGGCGGTATAGCGCGCGGCAAGGTCGTGGTCGGTCCGGAGGAGCGGGAGCCGCCGCTTCGGCCCGTCTTTCGCCAGTTCGACGATGCACGGGAGCTGGTGGGGGTCGGCACCATCTTCTGGAATGACGCCGGCCCCAAGCTTCATCTCCACGCGGGAATAGGCCGCGGCGACGACCCGATAGTGGGCTGCCCGCGCGGCGGCGCCGAGGTATTCCTCGTCCTCGAAGCCGTCATCATGGAGATACTGGGTGTAGGTGCCTCCCGCGCGGTCGAGCCCGGGCTCGACTTGGCCCTGCTTCATCTGACCGATGCCAAAACGCTGAAGGGCAAGGAATGAACGTAACCTCGTTCTGCGCGTTGTGCGTGTTGCTGGTGCTGGGCAAGTACCTACGGGTGAAGGTCCGGCTGTTTCAGCGGTTGTACCTGCCGTCGTCGGTGCTGGGCGGGCTCCTCGGCCTGGTGCTGGTCCAGCTCGCCGGACGCACGTGGCCGGGGCCGGGATTCGTCGAGAGCGTCACCTACGGCTGGCGCGGCCTTCCCGGCTTCTTGATCTCCATCGTATTCGCCGCACTCTTCTTGGGTGTGACAATCCCACCGGTCCGCTCGATATGGCGCAAGGCAGGGCCTCAACTCGCCTACGGCCAGATCGTGGCATGGGGCCAGTACACGGTGGCCATATTGCTGGCGGCCGGGGTCCTGGCGCATTTCGTGAGGCCTGGCGGGGAGCCTCTGTCCCCCGCCTTCGGTGCCATCATCCCCGTGGGTTTCGAGGGCGGCCACGGCACGGCCGGCGGCATGGCCGAGGTCTTCGCCCGCTATGGGTGGGAGGCCGGGAGGGACTTCGGCCTTGCATCCGCGACGGTCGGCATAGTCTCGGCGATCGTGGTGGGCATGGCCCTGGTGAACTGGGCGGTCCGCCGCGGCTACGTCAGCAAGCTCCGCCGGGTAGAGGAGATGTCCGAGTCCGGCATCGTAGGGTTCTACCCGGTTGACGAGCGGCCCCCTGCCGGGCGCCAGACCGTCTCTGCAGACTCCATCGACACGCTTGCGCTCCACCTGGCGATAATCGGCGTGGCCGTTTTGATAGGGTATTTCATCAAGGAGGGCCTGCAGTGGCTGGAGGTCGCTCTAAGTGGCCAATCGGTCTTCTTCACGGGCTTCCCCCTTTTCCCTCTGGCGATGATCGGGGGGTTGCTGGTTCAGCTGTTCCTCTCCCGCGTGCCGAGGGTGAACCCGGTCGATCACGGCCTCATGCAGCGGATATCCGGCACGGCCCTGGACTTCCTGGTCGTGGCCGCCGTGAGCACCATCAGGTTGAGCGCGATAACGGAGGGGTGGCTGCCTTTCGTCGTCGTCATCTGCGGCGGGATATTATGGAACGTGTTCTGCCTGATGTGGCTGGCTCGGAGGCTCCTGCCCGATTTCTGGTTCGAGCGCGGCATCGCGGAGATGGGCCAGTCGATGGGCGTCACGGCCACGGGGCTTCTTCTGCTGCGCGTGGTGGACCCCCAGAGCGAGACCGAGGCCCCCAGCGCGTTCGGGTACAAGCAGTTACTCCACGAGCCTTTCATGGGCGGCGGGTTGTGGACGGCGTCGGCCGTGCCCCTCATCTACCTTTGGGGCCCGTGGGCCGTGTGGCTTGTGAGCCTTGGGGCCTTGGCGGGGTGGCTGGTCGTCTGGGCCGCCTGCTTCCGCCCGCGGGGCTCGGCCTAGCGGCTCGACTCCAGGCTGATCCTCAGGGCTCCTGGGGCGGCATCCCCCGAGCGGCCGGAGACGTACGATGCCATCCCGCGCCACCCACCGTGCAGGAAACGGGCGGATGAGGTATACTACACATGGGTTGTTGTCGGGGGGCCGACACAGATCCCTTAAGCAGGCCTAAGGTACTGGCCAATAACTAGTTACGGGGCGGAGCTCCATCGGCGTGCGACCGCCGGCGACCCCTGCCCCGACTGACGCGGACGACCAAGCAGCCGAGGGCTGCTCTAGCAAGCTTCACGGGCAGCAGCACAACACCCTAACAGACGGGAGGTCTTGCGATGAGAAGGCTAGGCGTTGCTTTGGCCATCGTCGCCGCGGTGGCCACAGTACCGGCTGGGGCGCAGACGGTTCTGAACCCCAGCTTCGAGGACTACACCGATACCGATGTGTACATGCACACCGGCGACGATGGTATCTGCAATACCACTGTCTCGGGGGATGACGTTCAGGTTATCCCGCTGGGCCAGGGTGAGCCCAACGCGATATGCATCGGGCCTGGCCCCAACGGTACCCTGGAGACGACACCGGTGATGTGGGAAGACGACAAGAAGGTCGGCGAGTACATCAACACCGGTCTGGACGGTGTTTGCGACAACAGCGTCCTCTTCGGCACTGACGACGAGCAGATCATCCCCAAGTTCCAGGGAGAGCCCGAGACAACTTGCATCACGGCCGGTGGCAACGGTGTCGTGGATTCGCTGCCCGTCGGCGATGATGTGCTCGTGGGCGCCAATCTCTGCGACAACTGGATCGGTTACGAGACCACCGATCCTGATTGGAACCCCACTTGGTTCGTGTCGGACGACGATGCATTCTTCATCACGCAAGACGACCCTCGTACCGGTGACCGTTACGGCTTGGCTGACAGTCATGGCAAGCCAGAGGGTGTGACTTGCACGGGTGGCATCCGCCAGACGGTACTGGTCCCCGACGCCGGCGAGTATCACGCGGTGGCGTGGATTCGTACAGCATCGCTCTTCACCGAGACCAACGTGTGGTGGTCGGATGAGGTCGGCGTGCGTCTTGGTGTCGACATCTTAGGGGGCACTGATCCAGCCGCGGCTAGTTGGGACAGCAGATGGCCCGACGGGTGGGCCTATACTCCCAGCGGTTGCGGCAAGAGCAATCTGAACCCCTGGCTGCGGCTGCACGTCAACTTCACCACGTCTTCTGATGACCAGAACGTCACGATCTTCTTCGAGTACAGACAGACCCCGGAGGAAGATCACGGTAATGTCCTGGTCTGCGCGGTGGAGGACGTGGGTATCCAGCCGGGCAGCGCGCTCGAGCAGATGTACTGCACATGGTTTGCGTGGGCGGCCGCGATCGGTTACTACGACAGCGGCGATTCCAACGGGCCCGGCGTCTACCATGACCAGAGCAGGTATAATGTGGTGGCTTGGGCGAGTCTCGACGATAGTAACTGGTCCTATGACGTACTAGGTACGGACGCCAAGGTGGAATGGGGCACTGAGGACGGTGGCCCGTACCAGTATACGTCTTACGATCCGGACCCTGACCGATTCGGCGACCATCACAACACTGCTTGGTGGGACGGCGAGCAGATCACAGCTGGTCCGAACGGTCTGTGCGACTCCACCGCTGCCAACGACGATGCTCAAGTGATTGCAGTCGGCAACGGCGAGCCGGATCTGTTGTGCATCGAGCCTGGCCCGGACGAGGTCCTTGACACGACACCGGGTGGCGATGACCAGGTCGTAGGTGCCACGGTGACCACCGGTGCCGACGGCGTCTGCGATTCTACAGCCGCGAACGACGACGTGCAGGTTGTCGCGGTCGGCCAGGGTGGCAACCCGGATGCAATGGTGATCCACTCAGGTCTTGACCACACGCTCGACTCGGCCGTCGCCGGAGACGATGGCACGCGGGGCACGTGGATCCAACCGATGTTCCCGAACCAGACGTACTACGCGCGAGCGACATCGACAGCCGCCGGTTACGCGGACCTCGTTGTTGAGTCGAAGGGCGTCAAGATGCCTGTGCAAATAGAGAATGTCTCGGCCGCCACCAAGACGTATGGGAGCAGCCCGCCCTATGATGCGGAGTGTACTGTAACCATTGAGCACAATGCCAAGGGCAACGCAGAGAACGATCAGTACATCGTGGAGTGGGGCGTGAGCCCTGTGGATCCCGGAGTGGGTTACAGCTACGACACCGGATGGCAGGAGATAACCGACGACGAGATAAGTGTGCTGCTGGAGGACAATGTTGATCCTGGTGTGACGTATGATGCGCGAGTCAGAATCAAGCTGGATGATCACCCGTACGATCAGGGCGGCAGCCCGCCGCACAACTGGAATCCGGACTACTTCCGGGTATTCTCATTCACGCCGACTGCGACTCCGCCTCCCAGCAACCGCTGTCTGCTGAACGGCGATCGTTACAGGCGGACGCTGACTGACGGAACAGTCGTTGACGGTGTGCCAGATTCCGGTGCCGTCGCGGACTACTGGAAGATCGAGGGTGGGAGCGCCTGGTATAGTTTCCATGACCAGTGGTTCTCCGTCCCGCGGCCTGTCACTGGCACGACAACCTGGGACCAGCCGATCGTGCATGGGTCCGGTGTTGATGCTTGGTGGGTCTACCAGATCTTCGACACGGTTCCAGGAGAGGACTACCGGGTAGGCACGTGGAGCTGCGGCCACAACGGCAACGACCCGCCCGGCGCGGATCTGACCTCCGATATCTGGCTGGACCTGTTGGGAGAGACTAGGCCCTCCGCACCAGAGACGGCTGTGTCGTCCGGGACGTGGTGGTGGATGCCGGGCGGCTTAGAGTACTACGCTCCACAGATGCGCGACGGCGAGACCGGCGGGCCTTACGGCGACGGCTGGTACTACGATGAGCTGGGCGCCGAGGCCCTGTCGTACCAGATGACGTTCTTCGGCCACGTTCATGCCGAGCCCGGCGGCTGGATGGCTACGGGCTGGACGGACACGCAGCTGTGGGGTGCGGCGGAGGTATCCGTCGCTGCCGGTCCCAAGGCCGCCGGTACCCTGGTCAACGGCTGGAACCTCGTCTCGGTGCCGCTGTACTACGCGGCGGACGACGTCCAGATCTTCGCGGTCGGGACGAGCAATCCGACCGGCGTGTGCATAGGCCCCGGCGCCGACGCCACGCTGTCGGACTACAGCCTTGACGTCCAAGGCGACGACTCGTTCCAGGACGGCGCGGTCACAACCGGCTTCCTGGGCGTGTGCGACACGGCCGCCGTCAACGACGACGTGCAGGTGGTCCCGGTCGGTCAGGGCGTGCCTGACGCCGTGGCCATCACGGCTGGCGGCAACGCCGTTCTCGACACGACGCCCGCCGGAGACGACCAGATCGTCGGCACCGACATCACGACCGGCGCGGACGGCGTCTGCGACACGAATGCCGCAGGCGACGACGTGCAGGTCATCTGGTTCGGTTACGGCGAGCCGGACGCGATCGCTATCACGGCCGGTCCGGACGGCTGCCTCGATACGCACATCAGCCTGTTCTACGACGACCTGATCGTCGG
>Ga0272441_10009682_pt1 | contig 14810 bp, 12 predicted proteins | sample SSMProp6N_FD_193582 | JGI IMG/M metagenome (GOLD analysis project Ga0272441, IMG submission 193582) | Marine sediment archaeal communities from Little Sippewissett salt marsh, Falmouth, MA, United States - SSM-Prop-6N | ecosystem: Environmental > Aquatic > Marine > Wetlands > Sediment ... | reverse complement strand
AATCCGTGGCTAAAGGTGAGTCATCGAATCACTCCGGCTTGGGAGAGGGTGGAGATGGTCAGGCTCGCTATCGCCAAGCATGAGCGGTTCGAGTTGTGTACGGTTGAAGTAGACAGAAGTGGACCGTCGTATACGGCGGAGACTCTCACGGTTCTGCGAGAAAGGTTTCCTGATGATGAGTTCTACCTCATCTTTGGGCGTGACAGCTTCACAGAGCTTCCCCTGTGGAAGGAACCTGAGAGAATCGTTGCGATGTCGAAGCTGGTGGTGGTTCCCAGGATTGGCACAAACCTGCCGGAATTGAGCAAGGTGGCAGCGAAGGTGACGGGACTGTCCGAGGATGGTGTGGTGACCCTGGACAGCCCCATGATAGGCATCAGCTCGTCAGGGATTCGCGATAGGGTATCAAAGGGTCTTCCCATCGACTACCTGGTGCCTGGTGAGGTCGACAAATATATCGTCGCTCACGGGCTTTACAGGGGCGGGCAGGACAGAAAGATCGCAGAGAACTAGACGTCGAGGTTTTCGACGTATTCTGCGTGTTCCTGGATGAAGTTCTTGCGAGGCTCTACTTCGCTTCCCATCAGCATCTGGAATACCTGGTCGGCGGCAGCGGTGTCCTCAATCTCGACCTGTAGCAGCGTACGGGAGTCCGGATTCATGGTCGTCTGCCAGAGCTGCTCCGGGCTCATCTCGCCGAGACCCTTGTAGCGCTGGATATCACAGCGCGTTCCAAACTCGGCAACCACCTGGTCCTTCTGCTCGTCGTTGTAGACCCAGGCTTCCTTTCTCCCCGAGCTCACGCGGTACAGGGGAGGCTGAGCAATGTAGAGGTGGCCTTCCTGGATGAGTTCGGGCATGTGTCTGTAGAAGAACGTGAGCAGAAGCGTCCTGATGTGGGCGCCATCTACATCGGCGTCGGTCATGATGATTATGCGGTGATACCGCAGCTTGGTCAGGTCAAGTCCATCGGCGCCGGCTCGGAGGGCAGTCGCAAGAGCCCTGATTTCCTCGTGGGCAAGTATCTTGTCTTTGGCAGCCTTCTCAACGTTGAGAATCTTGCCTCTCAACGGCAGGATTGCCTGGAAGCGCCTGTCACGGCCCTGCTTCGCGGAACCACCTGCCGAGTCTCCCTCAACGAGGTAGAGTTCGCAAAGTTCCGGATTCTTCTCGGAACAATCAGCCAGCTTGCCCGGAAGCGTAGAGGCGTCGAAAGAACTCTTTTTGAAGACCAGTTCGCGAGCCTTGCGGGCGGCTTCCCTGGCTCGGGCCGATACAAGGCACTTCTCGATGACGCCGCGGGCCTCATCCGGGTGCTGTTCGAGATAGAGGCCCAACTGGTCCGCGACAACCGATTCCACGTGGCTACGTGTCTCGGGGTTTCCCAGCTTGCCCTTGGTCTGTCCTTCGAACTGAGGGTTTGGCAGCTTGACGCTGATAATGGCTACGAGTCCCTGGCGCACATCGTCGCCGGTGAGGCCGGGGTCGCTGTCCTTGGTCAGCTTGTTCTTGCGGATGTAGTCGGTGAGAACTCGCGTGAGGGCGGCCCTGAAACCCGTAAGATGCGTACCACCATCCCTGGTGTTGACGCAGTTGGCAAACGACAGGGTGTTCTCGGCCATGCCGTCGTTGTATTGGAGGGCTACCTCAACGGCAGTAGAGTCCACGCTGCCGCTGATAAAGATCGGTTCGGGGTGGATGATGTTTCTACCGCGACTCAGTCGCCTGACGTAGCTGGCAATGCCGCCTTCGAAGTAGTACGTGCGGTTCTCGCCGTTGCGCCTGTCCATGAACTCGATGAGCACGCCTTTGTTGAGGAAGCACATCTCCCTCAAGCGCTGGCATGTGATGTCAAAGTCGTAAGAGATGTCCTCGAATATCTCTGAGTCAGCCAGGAACGTGGTCCACGTTCCTGTCTCATCTGTCTCGCCGATGACATGTATGTCACATGTGGGGACGCCGCGCTCATACTCCTGGCAGTAGACCTTCCCGTCACGGCGTACTTCGACCCGGGTGCGGCTGGAAAGAGCGTTGACCACCGAAGCGCCAACGCCGTGCAGACCGCTGGATACGTTGTACAGGTGGTTGCCGAACTTGCCGCCGGCGTGAAGGCGGGTCATGACCGCCTCGAGAGCGGTGATATCAGTTTCAGGTATCAGGTCGACCGGAATGCCGCGGCCATTGTCCCTGACGGTTATGCTGTTGTCTTCGTGAATGACGACCTGGATGAGGTCACAGTAACCGGCAAGAGCCTCGTCGATGCTGTTGTAGGCAATCTCGTAGAGGAGGTGCTGCAGGCCCTCAAAGCCTGTGCCTCCAATGTACATGCCCGGACGAAGACGAACAGCTTCGATTTCGTCCAGAATGCGGATATCGCCCGAGGTGTACTCTCGGCGGGGGGCCTTTTCGCTATCGAGTGCAGCCATATAGAAGATTTACCTGATGACTAGCGGGACGTTAGCGCTCGCAGAAACGAACGTTCACTCGCACAGAGATACAGCGCATGGAGTGAAAACGCCCTGACTGGAGACACTACGAAATTATAGCACAGGAACGGGTCTACTCATACGTGACGTTCGTAGTGCCGTACTACGTGCGGCAGACATACTCGCCGAGAGTGTCACGGCCAACGGTCTCCTGGGTATTGTCGGCCATGCTCTTGACCAGCGCCTGCCCCGCTCGGACCTCATCTTCCCCGAGAATTACAGTGTACGTGGCGCCAAGCGAGTTCGCGTGGCGAAGCTGAGCCTTGAGGCTCTTGCCGCCGGTCGACGAGACCACGGACACCCCGGCCCCTCGGAGTTGAGCGCCCAGGGCAACAGCCGACAATCGGGCCTCTTCGCCCATGTGGGCAAGGTAGACCCGGGGTGCCGTAGTACCCGACACCCCGAGCCCCTGTTCCTTGATGTTGAGTATGACTCGTTCCATTCCCATAGCGAAGCCGACGCCGGGAGTAGGTTTTCCGCCTATGGCCTCGATGAGGCCGTCGTAGCGGCCGCCACCAACGATGGCGCTCTGGCCTCCCTCGCGTTTGGGCTGGATCTCGAAGACGGTTCGTGTGTAGTAGTCAAGGCCTCGCACCAGCCTGTGGTTTAGCGTGTAGCCCACGCCGAGCGCAGCGAGCTGTGCCTTTACCTCCAGGAAGTGAGCCTCGCAGTCCGGACAAAGGTGGTCCGAGATGTGCGGAGCCTGGTCGATGATGGGACGACACGACCTCTCCTTGCAATCGAGCAATCGCATCGGGTTCTTCACCATCCGGACCCGACAGTCATCGCAGACCTCGGCCGCACGCGGCTGGTAGTAGTCCTTCAGGACCTGCACGTAGCCCGGCTGGCACTCTCGGCATCCGATGCTGTTCAGCACTACAGTCAGGTCTTGCAGCCCGAGAGACCCGAGAAAGCGCAGGGCCAACTCGATGACTTCAACATCCAGGCTTGCAGATGGGTCGCCAAGCGCTTCACAACCGAATTGGTGGTGCTGTCGAAAGCGACCGGCCTGGGGGCGTTCGTATCGGAACGCCGACCCTATGTAGTACAGGCGGACCGGTTGGGCTTGATTGAACATGCCGTGCTCAAGGTAGGACCTGCAGACCGGCGCAGTATGCTCGGCTCTCAGGGCCAGCTTCTGACCGCTTCGGTCCTCGAAGACGTACATCTCCTTCTCGACCAGGTCAGTGCCCTGAGCGTCTGTCCGCGCGAACAGACCATAGTCTTCAAACACGGGCGTATCCACGCGCTGATAGCCATAGAGACGACATGTCTCAGAGGCTCGCTCGGACACGTGAGCCCAATAGGGCTGGTCCGCGGGCAGTATGTCAACAGTTCCTCTAGGGGCCTTGTACACGATTTTCAATCACTCCATTCGGTTGTGCGGTGCTAGCTGATGGCCTGCATGCCTCGTTCGAGAGCGGTCAGGTTCAACGCGAGGCGGTCCGGAGGCAGGGTCTCCTTGAGTTCGTTTGTCATGTCCTCAGCGGTAAGCTCGAGCTGACCCGTACCGATCAGAGCGCCGGCCATGACGATGTTCATCGCGATGGGGGCGTTCAACTCTAGTGCAATGCTGGTTGCATCGATGAAGTACGCCTTGGACGAGAGATCGGTGATGGCCTTCTTCAACTCGTCGTTGTCCGGGTAGCTCTCCTTGTTTGCAGAAACGCTGGCCGGAATGACCGGGTACATGTTCGTGATGCAGACGATGTCCGGGTTGCCGTACTTCTGCAACAGTCTCATCGTCTCAATCGGCTCCAGGCCGAGAATGAGGTGCGCATGGCCATCAGGAATGAGCGGGCCATACTCTCGCTTCTTGGACACTCGCACGGCGCTGAAGACCGCGCCGCCGCGCTGGGCTGCGCCAAACGTCTCGCCGATCGTGGCGTAGTATCCCTTCTTGAGGTATGCGCCGCCGACAGCGCCTGAAAGCAGGATATTTCCCTGGCCGCCGACGCCACAGATGACGAGGTTCAGGGGATCCGCAGAGATAGCCATTATGCTCGTTCCTCCTTCATGATCGCCTTGCCCGGACACAGGTCCGCGCAGAGACCACATTCGGCGCAGAGAGCTTCCTGGATCTTGGCCTTCCCGGTTGTCTTATCGTATCCGATGCCAGGGCACTGGAGTATGCGGTAGCAGAAGCCACACTTGTCTCCGATGCACTTCTCCGTGTCGACCCACACCTTGTACGGATGCTTCTTCTCCTGCCTCTGGCGAAGCAACTCGCACTTGCGGCGGAGGAAAAGCACCTTGACGCCATTGTCGTCCTTCAGCAGTTCCTGGACCTTGGCCGCGGTTGCCTTGGTATCGAACGGGTCCTCGACCTCTACGCGACAGCCGAGCGAACGGCAAAGCGACTCAGCGTCCACGGTGGGCGTTGCCTCCTGCGTCGCGGTCCGACCACTACCGGCGTGAGGCTGGAATCCGGTCATCGCGGTGATGGCGTTGTCCAGGACGATGATGGTCATGTTGGACTTGTTGTAGATGGCGTTTACCAGTGGTGGAATCGACGCATGGAAGAACGTTGAGTCGCCGCAGATGCCTATCACGGGTTGCTCGAAGCCGAGAGCGGCCAACTGACCGAAACCACATGCCTCGCCGACGCCGCCGCCCATGCAGTGGAGCGTGTTGGCCACCTGTGGGCCATCGGGGAAGATATCCATCGTGTAGCACCCGATGTCGCTGGTCACAACCGCATTGCGGCCGTCCCGCTTGATGGCGTTGCCGATGGCCAGGAAGCTTGCCCTGTGAGGACAGCCTGGGCACCAGATGAGGCCGCGGCTCGCAGTCATGGGCTTGGCGATATCATTGATCTTCTTCTCATAGTCGGCGGCTCTCGCTACATAGGTGAGGCCGAAGACGCTGGCAAGAGCGGCGATGACCCTGTCTGGGTTGTTCTCGCCCACATAGCTGATGTGGCCCGAGCCTCTACCCAGAATGTCGACGGCATCACCCATCTTCGCATCGGCAACGGCTGCCTTTGTGTGCGTCTCGACATACGGGTCGACCTCTTCGACGATGAGTACTTTCTTGGCCTTCTTGATGTGCGAGACGACCAGTCTTGACGGGAATGGCCAGAGAGTGCCGAGCTTCAGAATACCGACCTTGCTCTGGAGATTGAGGTCTTCCACTGCGTCGCGAGAGCACGGCACCCCACTGCCGCTGCAGATAATCAGCAACTCCGGATTCTCGGGACCTTCATACGCGTTGAAGGACGACTCCTCGAATCGGTCGCGTATCCTGGCCATCTTTTCAACAAGGATGGCATGCTTGGGTGGGGCGATATACGGAGTGAAGACCTTGGATCTGTCGTACTTGGGCTTCTTCGTTGCTTTCTTGTACTCTCCGACCTTGACCGCACCTCGCGCGTGCGCCAGGCGGGTGTAGTCTCGCAGCCAGCAGAAGATGCCGAACTCTTCCGAAAGGTCGAACAGATACTTCGCCATCTCGTATGCTTCCTGGAAACTGGAAGGCTCCATGAGAGGCGCATTCGCCATCTGGGCTACCCAACGAGTGTCCTCTTCATCGCCGCTAGCGTGAGACTGAGGGTCGTCGGCAACCACAACGAGCATGGCGCCGTTCTGGTCTCCGAGCGTTGCCAGGTTGATGTGCTGGAGCGTGTCCATGGCTACATTCAATCCGGCGTTCTTCATTGAACTGACAGTTCGCAGCCCTGCGTAGGCAGCGGCAAGCGCGGCCTCCGTGGCTACCTTCTCATTGCTGGACCACTCGGCGTGGATACCGGTCTCCTTGGCCACCGATGCCAGTGTCGTAAGGATCTCGGTGGACGGCGTGCCGGGATACGCAGCGGCGTACTGCACTCCTGCTTCAAGGGCGCCGCGGGCTATCGCCTCGTTACCCTGGAGGAGGTAGTACGCACCCGATTCGAGCTTCGCGATATTCGGCATAATTCCCCCTATATAATCGTCAGGCTAATTCTTAGCCTGAAGTGACTACTCAAAGCGTACGGAAACCGGGCCCAGGTGGTCGAAGGTTGCTTGCAGGAAAGACCCTGCTGTGACCTTCACAGCGGCCACGAGACTACCGGACATAATGAAGTCGCCCTTCTTGCAGGTGATTCCGAACTCGTAGAGCTTGTTGGCCAGCCAGGCGACGGACTCAGCCGGATTGCCCAGGACTGCCGCACCGGCACCGGTACTGACAACCTCGCCGTTGTGTTCGAGAACCATGCCAAGGAGTCGCATGTCTAGGTCCTTGACAGGTGTCAACTTGCCTCCGAGAATCATCACACCGGCGGATGCGTTGTCTGAAATCGAATCCTTCACGGTGATTTTCCAGTCCTTATAGCGGCTGTCTATGACCTCGAATGCCGGGAGGACACCTTCCGTTGCCTCCAGTACGTTGGCGACGTTGATGCCGGGACCTTTCAAGTCCTCCTTCAGGAGGAAGGCAATCTCGGGCTCAATCCTGGGGAGGATAAGGCTGCTCATGGGCAGCGGTTGGCCTTCACGAACGACCATCTTGTCCGTAATCATGCCGTAGTCAGGTTCGCGAATACCGAACTGCTCCTGCATGCCCCGGCTTGTCAGGCCGATCTTCTTGCCGACGATGACTTCGCCCGATTTGACCCTGGTATCGAAAGTCTTGAGCTGGATCGCATATGCATCCTCGTAGGAGACATCACCTTGCTGATCCGTCAGAGCCGTTATCGGATTGCAGGTCTTCTCCGCCTCCAGGAGTGCATTCGAGACTTGTTCTATCTGTTCCTTTGTCAGAGCCATCTGGCCTCCTTCATCGCTGCGTCGCAGCGAAGCAATGCGCGCGTATTCTATCAGAGGGGCGAAGGTGGAATACATAAGCTACGGAGACGACAAGAGGCCGCCCAGAGGAGCGGCCTCTTGCTGTATTGGACTCCAGTCTATTCCTCGTAGCAATAGGGATAGACGGAGCTGTAACTTTCCTTGGGAATCTCATGATGGGTCTCGAAGACCTCACCAAGGTGCACGGCAACCGGATACGAGTGACCGGTCAGCCATGTGTTCTCGAGGCCTTTGATGAAGCGGTCCCACTGTTTGATGTTCACCGCGAGCGCCAGGTCCATATCGGTCATGCCGCCCCAACGGCGGGAGCCCATGCACGGGAACGCGACCACGGAGACCTTGGATTCGTCCACATAGGCCTTGGCCGTTGCTGAAGAGCAGATGCCGGCAAGGCTACCGTAAGAGGTCGTGTACGGACCACCTGTGTACCACAGAGACGCGTCCATTATGCGGTTGACCATTCCGGGGTACACCGCGGCGAATATGACGTCGGGCTCCACCTTGAAGTCCTCAAGCGCGCCAACCGAAATAGCATCCATGCTGTGGGGAGCAACGCTGGGCAGTGTGTCCATCGTGCTCTTGGCCAGCTCCTTGGTTTCAAAGTGGATCTGCTCCACGTGCTCGCCACTGAGAATGCTCTCGAGTTTCTCGGTGAGCCCAAGCATCCCCGGGCCGATGAGACAAGAGAAGTCATCCGGCTTGAGCAGGAACGAATACCGAAGGTCGGCGGCATAGGTCCTGGCCATGGTCAGGTACTGGCAGAACGAGTGTTTCTTGTTGGGTCTCTCCCCCGCCTCCGCGGGAATCTCCTCGCCCTTCTTCCAGAGGCGAACACCGACCGGCATTGTGGTCAATCGGAGATGGCGCTCGATCTGTCGAGCCCTCTTCCTGTTCGTCGCTTGAATGTCGCTCAACTTTCTTCTCCTTAACATAGACTAAAGGCCTCGAGGGCCATGTGGCCCCCGAAGCCTTCTATTCCGTTGGGTTTCCAGGGGCGGAAACTAGACAACGTATGCAGGGAAGTACTGAACCGTACCGTCAGGAATGACGGCTACCTTGGCCTTGTCGCCGTAGTCAGCCTTGAGCTGCGCGATAGTCTGCTCCCAGGTACGCGTCCAGTTGATCTGGTCATACGGGGCGAGCCAGTCGCCGCCCGTGTAATCAGGGTAGGGCTGCAGCACCGTGAGCTTCTTCGTGCGCAGGGGAAGCTCGGTCTTGGGTTTGAAGGAACGGCCGCCGACCTTCTTGCCGAAGCTTCGGCTCCAGTAGTGATTGATCTGACCCTCGGGGGTGACGTCAATCACGACCATGTCGCCGCCGGACTCTTTAAGCAGTGGCCAGGCAACGTTGGGAGACAGGAGCATCTCGTTAGCCTTGGCGAAGCAGTTCGCGACTACAACATCGCAGTCATCGCACGCGTCGGTTGCAAAGAACTCCCTCGCTACCTTGACGCCTGCAACGTGCTCATCAACAACATCGCCGACGAACAGATGGCAAATCTCCCTCTTCAGGTTGAAGATACAGTCGACCTTCACATCGAGGCCGGCCATACGGGCAGCATCGTTCATATCCATCTTGAGGGTGTTGCCCTCATACTTGCCGATGCCAGTCGTCTCGTTGGGGCAAAGCCTGGTGTGGTTCAGGTCGATGGTGGTGATGGAGGCGATGCCGGGGAGGATAATCTTGCTGCCGCCGCCAAAACCGCTCATCGGATGGGGGACGATGGCGCCGAGGCCGATCTTGAAATCGCACATCATCACGCCAGCGTTGAACTGCATGGGAGTCCCCTGCGGGCTCGGCCCAACCGATGTGCAGTTCTCATAGGGGTTGTGGTTGTAGACGCGGAAGCGGCTCATCACATCCACGCCCAGCTTCTTGGTGAAGTCGATGGCCGTCATTGAACCGTGTGCGCCGATGGCCGCGTAGAATGCTATCTGCTCGTCCTTGATGCCCGCTGCAGCAAGCTCTTCAAGAACGTAGGGAACCATGTCGGCGGTAGGTGTGCCTCTCGACATGTCGTCGAAGAGAATGGCTACGTCCTTCTTGCCCTTCGCCATCTCACGGATGGTTGGAGTGCCGATGGGGTTTGCGAATGCCTTGCGCATGCCCGCGTCATCCAGGGCGGGCGCATTGGCACCCTTCATGCCGCAAACGGTGACATCCCACGAAGCCGGAAAATCCAGCTCCATTTCCGTGTCGCCGTAGAAGGCCAGGATCGGGATGGTTACTTTCGTGGTATCGCTCATGTCTCCTCCTGCTGCCTCGCGTCGCTATGCGAGTGGGCCAATTATGAATATGCCGTTGTACAAATCCTGGTTCAGCGTCTCGGCCTTTGTTTGTCTGCCGGACGCGACCTCAAGCGCATGTGCATACAGCTCTGCGCCGACCTCACCCATGTTCCCTTTCCTGGCGAGGTCGACGTAGAAGTCGATATTATCGTTCATCTTCTCGTACGTGGCGCCATTCGCCGTAACCTTGATTACGGGAACGAACGGGGAACCCAGGGGCGTGCCCCTCCCCGTGGAGAAGAACATCACGTTTGCACCGGCCGCAGCCAGGGTAGTCAGTGAGGGCGCGTCGAATCCGGGGCCGTCTGTGATGGTAAGGCCCTTCTTGGTCGGGCGCTCGCCATACTCGTACATCTCCTGGATGGGCATCGTGCCGCCCTTGGAGATGGCGCCGAGAGACTTCTCCTCGATCGAAGTCAGCCCTCCCTCAATGTTGCCCTTGGTAGGGTTCATGCCGCGCATGTCGACGCCCTTCTCAAGGAAGATCTTCTCATAGCGGAGCACCATGTCGGTGATTGTCTTGCCGACCTCGGGAGTGACAGCCCTGTTCGCAAGCAGATGCTCAGCGCCCACGAACTCGGTCGTCTCGCTAAAGACGGCACTGCCGCCCTTCTGGATGACTGTGTCGAATGCGGCGCCGATGGCTGGATTCGAGCCCAGCCCGGACGTGGTGTCGGAACCTCCACATTCTGCACCGAACATGAGATGAGAATCGTCGAACTCCTCGCGGGTGATGCGAGTGGCGTCGCTGACCATCTGACGCGCGATTCGGGTCCCCTTTTCAACCGTTGCCACAGTGCCCCCGACGTCCTGGATTACAAGCTTCTCGACTGGCTTGCCTGCCTCGGCGATGCCTTCGGCAATACCATCGATATCGACGGGGTCACATCCGAGGCTGACAAGCACAACCGCCGCTATGTTCGGGTTGAGGGCAAGGTTCTTGAGCGTCCGATTCACGAGTGCAAGGTCGTTTGGAGTGAGCGCGCAGCCCTGGTGGTGAAGGAAGGGAACGGAGCCCTTCACGTTCTCACTTATCTGCCGCGCTGTGGCCGCAGCACAGATTACTGTGGGGATGACGGCCACATAGTTCCTCGTCCCGACGCTGCCGTCGGGACGGGGATAGCCGAGAAAACTCACTGAGCGGCTGCCTTTGCCACGTCTCCGCGGCCGCGAGTGCTCGCCACGTTGTGCACGTGAACGTGCTCGCCCATGGCGATGTCCTTTGTCGCCTCGCCGATGACCTCGCCGTACTTCATTATAGAAGCACCGCTCTTGATGTCCATGAGGCTGAACTTGTGTCCAAACTGAATGGGGTTGACGAGCTTGACCGAAACAGGGTTCTTGTCCACTTCGAGGGCAACGGTGTCGCCTGCTGCCAGATCTGCAAGGGCGGTTGCGACATTGTCCTTAGCGTTGAGTACGATAGCCTTTCTCTCCATGTGTCTCCTTTCGGGCAAACATTATGTTTCAAACAACCACAGCATTATATCATTCACATTTGTGCCTGTGGGGCCCGTCATGTTCACAAATTGCTGTCCTGTCCGCGATTCGAGCTCACGGAAGAAGCCGTACGAATCGTATGCTTCAGCGTAAGGCTCAGGCGCAAGTCCTACAGCCTCTGCCTTCTCAAGCGTTCTGCCGTCGATAACCGCCCCGGCGGCGGGAGCCGTACCATCGATTCCATCAGTGCCCGAGGCAAGCACAGTGATATGGCGACCTGCAATGAGTCGCACGGCAAGAAGCGCGTAGTGTAGCATCCTTCCACCTGTGCCAGTGGCCTCCTCTGGCACACGCACGACGGGCTCCCCACCGAACAGAACGAACGCCGGCAGATTGGAATTGGCCGCTACAGCCGATGCCTGTTCCATGTTCCGCTCGACGGCCTGCACTACTGGTCCCAACACCGGTTGGTGCTCAACATGGATTGAGGCAGTTCGCCCTTCAATATCTATACTCCCCAGCTCATCTTCAAGTGCGTTCAGGATGACCGCGTTGGAGGCCACTATGAGGTTGTGCGTGTGAGGAGCCAGAACGTCGGCCCATAGAGTGGCCCTTGTGGATTCCTGAGCGTCTCCCTTCAGAAGACAGTCGTGGACAGACGCGGGAACAGCATCCCAAAGGGCGTGCTGGCGTAGTACTTCGACTGCCTGGGCGCAGGTTGTGGAGTCGGGCACGGAAGGGCCGGATGCGATGCTCGACAGGTCATCACCAATCACATCCGACAGTACAAGAGTAACGAATCGAGAGTGGGGCGCGGCCTCGCGGAGACGCCCTCCCTTCACCTGCGACAGGTGCTTGCGGACGGTGTTTATCTCCTGGATGGTTGGGCCGCCCGTTACGAGAGCCCTGTTCACTGCCCTGAAATCCTCCAGGCTGATGCCCTCCTGCGGCAGGGCCAGTAGGGATGATCCGCCGCCGGATATGACCGCGACAACCAGGTCGTCCTTGCCGGCCTGCTTCACCAGTTCGAGTGCCGCCTGGGCTCCTTGAAGGCTGGCCCCATTCGGGTTCGGATGGTCTGCGGAGAACAGCGTCACCCCGGGAATGGACTCGGCAGCCTGGTCCCTGTACACGTTGACCGTGCCGCCAGCGTACTTCGCCCAGAGAGAGCTGTCTTCCCCCAAGGTGTCGACTATTGCCCGAGCCATGGGGGCGCCGGCCTTGCCCGCGCCAACCAGGTAGATGTGAGAGATGCTATCCAGGGGGTATAGCTCGTCGCCGACAACCATGCTGCGTTGTTCTGGAGACCAGCGGAATCCTCGCCGTGTGGCGAGATAGGAATCGGCGAGAGGGAGGACTACGTCCCTATAGAGGGAAAGCAGACGTTGTTTGCTGTCGCCTTCGCACATGTCAGGAACCTTGCCGTGTTCCCCGGGGGAGCCCTGGTTCGCCCGTGGTCACGATGTATCGCCAGGACAATCACGCACGAACGGGCAGACCGCGGCCAGTATAGCATGGGGGAGTGCCCGATTCACGATGGCTCCCCACGAGCAGAAATCTGTCGTATCAAGCAAGAAGGGGACTATAGTACCAGTACCTATTGACAAACAACCGGGTCGGGCCTAGTATGTCGCCGGCTTTACATCGTTTTGCGATATAGCAGTGCTGGAAATCCGCGGAGGTGAGGCTTATGTAGCAGCTTCGGTGTCCAGGCGTCTCTCTCAATTCCCACATGTCTTCCTTTACCTGTACACGTATCTGGAAAGGAGGTGAATCCAGTTGAGCACGACCTTGATGATCATCCTGGCGGCGGTCATCTATATCGCGGTCTACTTCCTGTATGGCAAGCGAATTGCGAACAACGTCGCCAAGCTCAGTGACTCAAATGAAACTCCTGCGCATCGGTTGTACGACGGTGTGGACTATGTGCCAAGCAAGTGGCCGGTGGTCTTTGGCCACCACTTCGCCTCTATCGCGGGCGCTGGCCCCATCGTCGGCCCCATCGTTGGTATTACCTGGGGTTGGGGTGCAGCCATTCTCTGGATCTGGTTCGGCAATGCCTTCATTGGCGCCGTGCATGACTTCATGGCCATCGTTTCCTCGGTGAGGTACGACGGCAAGTCCGTACAGTGGATAGCCGGGGAAGTCATGAAGCCCAGGGTATCGGTGATATTCGGCATCTTTGTCTACATTGCGATGATACTCATCATCGCCGCGTTCGCGAATGTTGTGACGGGTCTGTTCGCTGGCAATGGCTCAGTCGCGTCGGCTTCCATACTGTTCATCGTCATTGCTGTCATCATGGGCTACTTCCTCTACTGGAAGAAGCAGAGCCTAACGGTATGGACCATTATCGGTCTGGTTCTGCTTGTGGCGGCAATTATCGGCGCTCAGTCAATGCCGATTGCGGCAGAGGCGACGACCTGGATGTGGATAATTCTCATCTACATCATCCTCGCAGCCGCGTTGCCGGTTACTATTCTGTTGCAGCCTCGCGACTACCTGAACTCCTATCTCCTCGTGGCATTCCTCGCTATTGGTGGCGTGGCCTTCCTAATTATCAACGAGCCGTTGACGTGGCCGGCCTTCGCTGACTTCTCGGCCTACACCATTGGAGGCAAGCCTTCGCCGTTCTGGCCAACGGTCCCGTTGGTAATCGCGTGCGGCTCACTGTCCGGCTTCCATGCCGTGGTCGGAGCAGGCACTACCTCGAAGATGCTGGACAAAGAGACTCAGGCCCTGCGTATCGGCTATGGCGGTATGCTGACCGAGGGTTTCCTTGCCACCATCGTGACGGCCTCTCTTGCCGCCTTCGGCCTTGAGATTGCCGGCGTGAAGGCTGCCGAGGTCGGTGCAGCTGGCTGGACACCTCTGGGCATCGGCCAGTTCAGTCAGGCGTATGCCATGGGCGCGAACCAGGCGTTTGGCATGTCCATTGACTTCGGCGTGACTTTCGCCTCACTCGTTGTCTGCGCTTTCGCGCTTACATCACTTGACACGACGTGTCGTCTCGGACGATTCGCCTGGGTCGATCTGTGGGCGCGGATCATTCCTTCGCCCTCCGCACAGTCGGGCGGCGGCTACAAGTTCCTGACTAACCGCTGGGTGGCCTCGGCGATTGCCGCCGGACTCGGTGTCTACATGGCCACTACGGGAGGCGTGTTCTCCGCGATCTGGGCGGCTTTCGGTGCAGCGAACCAGATGCTTGCTGCAGTCGCACTCATCGCGGCCTGCGTGTTCTCGACGAACGTCCTGCGTGGCGGACAGAAATGCTGGGTCACTCTGATTCCGGCGTTCTTCCTCTGGATCACGGTGTTCGCAGCGATGGTCTGGTACATCGTGGCCATGGCTGGCTCGGCCAGCCCGCTGACGATCGGATTCATGGCCATCATGGCGGTCCTGGCCGTTATCCTGCTCATCGAAGCACTGGCCGCACTGAAGCGTGGCCCACAATAATAGAAGAAGCAATAGTTGAAATTCGGCGACCTTGTTGAGTTCATAAAGGACTTCGGAAGCGGGCTAAGATCCCACTCCACTGAGTACATCGAGTTCGAGCTCAGGGAGCAGGAGAACATCTTAGCCCTGCTTCTGTTCTCGTCGTTCCTTGGTGTCCCCAGCCCGCCATCCGACCTCGCCCTGCGGCTCATGCCGCACATGATTCGTGAGTTGTATGTCATGGGGAGCCGGGCGAGAGAGATGGACGACATCTCGGGCCAGATAGCGAGCCTGTTCGTGGATTGAGAGAGCACGCCATGAGCACAGCAGTTGTATATTCGATAGGCAAGGGTGGGGTAGGCAAGACAACTTGTGCC
>Ga0272441_10009681_pt1 | contig 14811 bp, 11 predicted proteins | sample SSMProp6N_FD_193582 | JGI IMG/M metagenome (GOLD analysis project Ga0272441, IMG submission 193582) | Marine sediment archaeal communities from Little Sippewissett salt marsh, Falmouth, MA, United States - SSM-Prop-6N | ecosystem: Environmental > Aquatic > Marine > Wetlands > Sediment ... | reverse complement strand
TTCGGGACAGGCTCCCGTCCCATTGATTATACCATCGCAGCCGTATTACTGCTGGATCAGCAGGGCCTTCTTTCCCTTGAGGACAGTGTTACTGAATTCTTCAGCCATGTGCCCCGGGACAAGCAGGCCATAACCATAGGGCATTTACTGACCGGACAATCGGGCCTTCCTGATTTCTTTCACACTGACGATGACTGGGATCCCGACCTGGCGTGGATTGACCGGACCTCTGCGGTTGACCGGTTGCTGTCACAGAATCTTCTTTTTGAGCCAGGCGCCATGACAAAGCATTCGCACGGCGCATTCGGACTGCTGGCAGCAGTCATAGAGAAAGTTACCGGAGAAACCTATTACCGCTTTATTCATGAAAATTTTTTTGATCCGGCAGGCATGAAACGGACTGGCGAGTATGGAGAAACATTGGGGCTGGCTTTGTCTGACTTTGCCGCGGGCAGCGGGCCGCAGCGTGTGGGCCTGCCCAATATACCGCCCAACTGGGGCCCGGTATCGTGGCTCATAAAAGGAAGCGGGGGCATGTATTCAACCCTGGGCGACCAGATAAAATTTTACGAGTACATCCGTTCCGGCAGGGTTCTGGATGCCGGGCACCGCAGACAGTTCCTTCAGCCGGCTGTAAACCTTGACGGATCAGACCGGGGATTTGAACTGTTCAGCGCGTTTTTCCCCCCTGACAATGAAGTGTATCTTCTCCTCAATGATACAGGAGACCGGGGCAAGGCGCGGCAGGTGTACCGCGCCCTTGAACGCCTGGCCCGGCCCGGCAAAAAGTAAGTGATCCTGCCGCATTCCAAATCACAGTGGCAGTACCAGTGGCAGGGGACATGTTCAATCAAAAACAGTGCCATTCTCTGAATATGCCCGGCTCCAGATACTGTTCTTCATACGGCCGCGTCAGGATGAAAAGAGAGCATTGAACACCATGAATACAGATGCTGCCAAGGTTGTATAGGCAAATAGTTTCTTCAGTTTTACCGGTTTGGTTTTTAACGCGACCTTCCCCCCTATAATCCCCCCCACAACAGCTATCAGGGCAAAAGGGATTGCCGCTTGATGGTCAAAATGGCCCTGGCTTGCATGGCCGAAAAAACCCATAACAGCTGTAGCTGCGACCATGGCCGACGACGTGCCCACAGCAATACGCATGGGAACGCCGCAGAGCAGCACCATCAGCGGAATTTTGAAAGAGCCGCCTGATATTCCCACTGCCCCTGCAGCCAGCCCGGCAAGAGCTGTTATGGGAATGGTAAACCATAGATTTACCACATAGGACTGACCCTGAAAATTCCTGTGCCAGTATCCGAATTTTTTTTCTGTGCTGTACGGCCGCTCTTTCACCTTAATCAGCATCATAAACCCGGCCAGCACAAGAAGCCCCGCCAATACCAGTTTTAATGATACACCGCTGGCATACTCGGAAAAGAATCCTCCGACAAACGCCATTATATCTGTCGGCGGATCAATAACCAGGGCAAGCTTCCAGTCAACTGTCCTGTTTTTCTGAAAAATCAGCATGCTGGTAAAGGCCGTTACCATCAGAATAAACTGAGCCGAAGTTGCTGCCTGATGCATGGCCTGGCCTGCAGCAACCAGGACCAGCACATAAAAATTCCCTCCTCCCCGGCCGGTCATGGTCATCACTACTGCAATGGCCAATATCACACCTGACAGAACCCACACATTCATCAGCTGTTTCCCCGGACTCTCTTATGGATTTTCCCGGGCATGAGCCCTTCAGTCAGTCCTGCATACCCGCCGGGCAGCACTTTAACCCGCTTGTACCCTCTGCTTGTCAGATATGCAAAAATAATGACATTTCTCACTCCCGAAGAACAGAACACGCCGATGAGTTTATCCTGTGGTATTTCATGTAAACGTGAGGGAACTTCGTTGACCGGAATATGCAGAACCCGGCAATGGTGAAACAGTTCTACAGACAATGTTTCTTTCTCTTCCATTGACCGGACATCCAGCAGCACCGCATCATCGTTTGACAGGAACGTACCCACATCGATTTTATGCTGGCCTGTTCCAAAATAGTCAAAATCCATGGCACTGATCACTTTCTCCAGATCATTCACGGTATTCTCCTTTTCGGTTCTATTAATCATCCGTCAATATAATACAGTTACTTCTTTAACACATTTCTCGCGCATGTCATAAAATCCAGTACGCATGGTATATTCAGCGTATAAAACACTCGGTTTTTTTCTTTTTCTCCGGTAATAATTTTATGCCGTTTTAATAGATCGAGGTGCTTTGACATTGTGGAAATATCAATGCCGGCCCTTTCCGACAGCTCTTTTACAGAAAGACGCTCTTTTTGTATGACATGAATGACAAAGAGTCTTACCGGGTGAGCCAGCGCCTTGAACACTTCTGATTCATCCTGAAATATATTCACACTATTTTTATGCATGATGCTCCCTGAATTGTAATTCCAACTATTTACTATTTGGCAAATTTGCCAAATACAAATATACAACCCGGATGTTCTTTTGTCAAGATAAATCTTGCCATTATTTCTATTGAGAACTCTTACATACGGAGTGGTTTCATGTATGCAGTTAAAACTGATACGTTTGGAATTACTTCCAACAACACCGTCCTGCCGGTCTCGGCATTTGTGCAGCAACAGCATAATCCGGCAAACTGAATATTAATTGTTATTAACAACATTTTCAGAATCAGTCTGTTTTGTATTAATACCCCATGCAGCACAGACAGATCAGGCCTCACATTCTGTTCAATGTAATCTCTACAGCCTCTGCGCGTATCACAAATCAGGTAAATATTTAGTGATGGAAAAAATCTATCATGCCTGGTCAGCACGTTTTATTGGCTCAATATTGAAATGACCGGGTAATCAAAAACAGTCATCCAGACGAAGCCGGGTGAGAAAAAAATTTTATGCCCACAGGAACAGCAGTATCCCCAGCAACTTTTTTGGTGTTAAACTTTGAGTCGTGCTGAGCGGAGTCGAAGTGCGGCGTTCAAAATTGCAGTGCTCACAGGATACCCTGCAAAGTAAAATTTATCCATTACTTCAGAGCAGTACCAATGAGCACTCCTGCCCCGATTTCAACCAGATTTTTAATTGCTACTGACAACCTTATGCCGTGTCCTCACTCAAACTGCCTGCATTCGAATATTTTATCAGCAAGCCTGCAAGCGCACCAAAACCTGCAGAAAACCCCTCTCAGGGACACATGTAAAGCCTCTTGGCTGAATTTTTCTGCGTATTTTAAGAACACACCCTATTTCTGTTCCTCAATCTCAACAGTATCTACCGCAAAAACCCGTTATTCTTGAATGTATTTTTTAGTTGCTACCAGCAATTTTTATCTGCCGGCATAAAAAAGGTGCTGCCCGATAACGGCAGCACCTGTATCAATCATACCGGGCCGGTTATACGGGATACTCCCGCTGCTCCTGCCCCTTGTACTTCACCTGGCTGAAATTAATCCGCCGCATAGGTGACTGGGTAATGATCTCTTCAAAGTAGTGTGCTGACAATCCGCACATTCTTCCGAATATGAACAGGGCCTTTGCCAGCTTAGCGTCAAATCCCATATCAGCGATGATAGAGCCTATCACACCGTCAACGTTTATAGGCAGGTTCATGCCCCGAACCTGTTTAAATACATCGCCCACAATCCGTGACACTTCCACACATTTGTCCGATATGTTCAGCTGATCCGACAGAGACCACAGCACATCCCTGCGCGGATCTTTTGTGTGGACCCGGTGTCCCATGCCTTCTATACGCCGTCCCTGTTCCACATACTGTTTCATGACCTTTTTTGTGGCATCCTGCACATCCATGCCGCTCTTTTCGGCTTCTTCAATACAGAGCCGGAAAAACAGAGCAGCCTTTTCTCCGGCGCCGCCGTGCACATCGGTTATGGCACCCACACCATGGGCCAGAGCCACTTCGTAGGAAGCCCGCACTGTGGCAGCGATGAGCGCGGCCTGGGCTGACGGCGGTGTTGCGCCGTGGTCAATGGATGCGACAACCATGGCTTCAAACATACGGGCATGATCGGCATTCACGTTTTCGCTGCCTGACACCGCGTAATATATCATATCGGCAAATGAGCCCTTTGCCTTTTTGAAAACCTTCTGGTTGTTGTGTATAGCGGCCAGATACGCTGCGAATCTGCCCAGGGCGAATACTGTTTTTTCTACTTCCCGTTTTTTACCTTCGGGATTGAAACATGCCAGTTCTTCATCATCAAGAATATATTTCTGCAAAGTTTTGGAAATATCTTCTTCAGGATTCCTGTACACATCAGGCACGTCCCGTTTTGCCGCGTCAAGAGCAATTGATTCAAGACGCTTCTTTTCATCATCGGCAGGAACCTCACCGTGCACGATAATATGCGCGGCGGTAATTATGTCGGCATGAGCCACGATATCCTGTAGTTTATATCCGCGCACAACCAGGTTATTGGGCTGTACATTGGTAATGAGTGTGCCCCATGACGGTTTCGGAGGCGGAGCCTCCCATCGCTTGCGCATCCTGGCATAGTAATGATCGGGCTTGAAATACTGCTTATTGTCAAGGCTCTTCTTTACAGCTTCGATAAGGTCATACTGGCTGTTCACAACCGTCACACCGGCAGCTTCCAGCGCAGCTTTCTTGGACCGGAATGTGCCTGTCTCCTGTCCCGGTGTCACAATAGCGCCGGCATGGCCCATGGTTTTCCCTTCAGGGGCGTGCGCCCCCGATATCAGGGCTACTACAGGTTTGGGATATTTTTCAGGATGGTTCTGAATATCCTCGGCCAGCACCTCTTCCATGCACCCGCCGATCTCACCGGCTACCACCACAACATCGGTGTTCTCATATCCCATGGCAAGGGGAACCAGGTCTTTAAATGTAGACCCGATGGCTCCGTCGCCTCCCACGCCGATAACCGCGTTCTGCGCAATACCGACACTTGCCATAGCATCGCTCATGTGGTAAAGGATAGCGCCCGACCGTGAAATAATGGTAACGCCTTTTGATCCGAATGTGCCGTCAGCCTTCTCTTCAGGGTAGAACACATCAGGCAGCATGCCTATTTTAATGCGTTCCGGCGGGAAAATAAGGCCCGGTGTATTTCCGCCGATAAGCAGTGTTCCGTGCTTCCTTGCCGCCACCAGAATATCACGCACATCTTTTAAAGGAATAAACTCGGATATTAGCACAATAAGGGGAATCCCGGCCTCTATTGCCTCTATTGCCGCCTCTTTTGCTGTAGAATAGTGACGCCATATACTTGCCGCCACAATGGCCGGATGCTCTTCCAGGGCTTCTTTTACTGAATCATACACAGGAATCACTTCATGCACTCTCCTGCCGCCTTTGCCCGGAGCCACTCCTGCGCTTACTGTAGTGCCGAAATCATTCATGAGGCCGGCGTGCTTGGTTCCCTGGCCGCCCAGCCCGATAATCATGGTTTCGAGCCGGCCTGTCTCATCAATAGTCCGCGCCAGGTCCGGCCGTATCTTTTTTACAATATAATATAACATGCCGTCAATAGCATTGATTCTGTCTTTCATCTATCTGTATCCTTTCATCTGTAATACAAAAGCACACCTAACTGGACTGCTACGCCTCTTTCCGCTTCATGGCTTCGCCCACACCCTGCCGTATCACCTCTGCCATTATTGTCCGGTTGCCCACTATTATTTCCATTTCTTTCAGCTCTTCGGGTGTTTCAGCCTTGGCTTTGTTCAGGAACTCCCTGGCGCTGGGCAGGTCTGTGCCCACCATTCTGCCGTACACAGGAATGATGCGCCGCCCGTCTTTGAACCGTTCACGGAAGCACTGGATCAGGCCGCGGATATAGGTGTCACAGCTTGAAATGCCGCCGAAGCGCGATGTAATAATGAGGTCTACTATATCGTAATCCATCAGCAGGTGGAACATCTCCGCCACCTTGTCGCGTGACGGCCCTCCGCCCGAATCCATGAAATTGACGGGCACAACTTTCCCGTTAAAGAACCGTTCACCTACATTGGCGACTTCATCGATAGAGAAAATACCGTATCCGGCTCCGCCCGGCACAATACCTACATAGAGTTTATCAGGATCCTTGTCCGTGCCCTCAGGCAGCAGGTCTACATAGGGGAATCCGGCAGCCCTGGCACGCTTTTCATTTTCAGTAGGTTCCGACACATCGTGGCGCATTCCCTTAATGCCCAGAAAGGTGAACAGCTCCTTGTGCCTGAACAGGGCGTTGTCATCAAGCACAATCTTGGCGTCAGCAGCCACAGGCCCGTCAGGTGTAATGATCAGAGGGTTGATCTCGGCGACTTTACAGTCATATTTCTGGAACGTGCTGTATACCGAAGCAATAACCTTTTTGATCCCGTTTTTACACTCTTTTCCGCCGGGCAGGTCTCTGCACAGAAATTCAGTAATTTGTTCAGCCACAGTATCAGGGAGCTCTTTTTCATTCTGCTCCAGCTCTATCTTGATAATGGCATCGGGATTATCCCGGGCAACGGTCTCAATATCCACACCGCCTGACGCGCTAGCCATAATAATTGTATTGTATGTAGCCGGGTTCATGGTTACTCCCACGTAACAGGCGCCCACTTCCTGGACCGCCTGTTCAAGCATGAGTATGTCTACATCATATCCCCGGAGGTTCATGCCCAGCATTGCACCGGCTTTCTCTTCGGCCTCGGCAAGGCTGCCGGCCTTTTTGATACCTCCTGCCTTGCCCCGTCCGCCGATAAGGACCAGGGACTTTATCATCACAGGAAACTCGGGATTCATCTTTTCAATCTGGTCAGGCCGGCACACCAGTCCGTACTGGCGGGGTACCGGAATCCCCTCTTTGTCAAACACTTTCTTCGCTTCATTTTCATATAATCGCATAGCTACCTCAACATGTTACCATTGGTTCTCTATTTTCTATGTTTAAGTTTATTCCTTGTATATGCCAGCAGTCCTCCCGACTCAATGATGCCCAGCATCTCCGGCGGGAGCTTTGGAAACGAATATTCCCTGCCTCCTACTGTAATAATGCCGTCGGCCGGATGTATTTTCACATCATCACCGGGTTTGTAATTTTTCACTGCTTCGGCATTCTCTATGAGCAGCAGCCCCTGGTTCACCGAGGCCCGGAAAAATATCCTGGAGAAACTCTGGGCCACGATTGCCTGCACTCCCACAGATTTGAGCCCCAGAGCCGGCTGTTCCCGTGACGAGCCGCACCCGAAATTCTTTCCCGCGAAAATCACGTCGCCGGCCTGCACGTTTTCTGCAAATTCAGCATCAAGGTCTTCAAGAAGATGCGGTTTTATCTCTTCGGGTGTCGAGCATGTATAGGTGTATTTACCCGGGAAAAGCATGTCTGTATTGATGTCATCACCGTATTTCCACACACGCATCACGACACCTCCTTTCTGGGGTCGGTTATTTTTCCGTGAACAGCCGAAGCAGCCACAGTTGCCGGCGATGCCAGAAATATCTTTGCCTCCTTGCATCCCATGCGGCCTTTGAAATTCCTGTTGGCTGTTGACACACAGGTTTCTTCAGGAGCCAGCGCTCCCTGGTGCGCGCCCAGGCAGGGCCCGCATCCCGGAGGAAGCAGCAGCGCGCCTGCCTCCAGCAAAGTGTCAATATACCCCTTTGCCATGGCTTCACGGAGAATGCTTCTCGACGCCGGAAGTATCAGGAGGCGTGTATCAGGTGATACTTTTTTCCCTTTCAGAACTGCCGCTGCTGTCTCAATATCCGATAACCGGCCGTTGGTACAGGTGCCTATGAGGCACTGGTTAACAGCAATACCTTCTGCGTCCTTTATGGGCAGCAGATTATCTACAGTATGGGGCGCTGCTGTAACCGGTTCAATGGCGCTCATATCAAAGGTAATTTCCTTCTCATACACGGCGTCATCATCAGCCCATACTGTGTCATCGGGGCTGACCTCCACACCGCGGGCCTTGAAAAATTCCATGGTAGTACTGTCAACAGGAAAGGCCGTGACCTTGGCTCCCATTTCCACACCCATGTTCGCCATGGTAAACCGTTCATCCATAGTAAGGGCCTGTACATTGCCGTGGAACTCGACAGCCTTGTAATTGGCTCCGTCAGCGCCCAGTGTTCCTATAATTGTGAGGATCAGGTCTTTTGCCATGGCAGGATACCGGAGTTTCCCCGTCAGTGTTATCTTGATGGTTGACGGGACCTTGAGCCATGTTTCGCCGCACAGCATCAGCGACGCAGCCTCGGTCCTGTCGATACCTGATGAGAAACATCCCACCGCCCCGTACGAGCAGGTGTGGGAATCAGAACCGAGGATGATCATTCCCGGCCTGGCAAATCCCTTCTCATACACAATCTGGTGACAGATGCCCTCTCCCACATCAAAGAAATTTTTCAGATGATGTTTCCCGACAAAAGCACGGATCTTTTTGTGTCCCGCCGCATTCTTTTCCGATGCGGCCGGAATCACATGGTCCAGCACGATCACAGAAAGGTCGTCACGCACAACACCGTACTCATCGAGCTCTTTGCCTATCTTGCCGATAATGGCAGCGGTGTTATCATGGGTCAGCAGGTGATCGGGCTGTACCGTGACAATCTGTCCCGGAACAACATGAGTGTTCCCGGATTTTTTTGCCAGGACTTTCTCAGCAAATGTCATTCCCATTAGTTACACTCCTGTTTATTGATGAATAAATTTCTATTATTTAACTCCCGTATGCTCCTACTTGAGCAGCCCGCCTTTCTGATAGATATCCATTTGCACTTCGGAAAAGGGCTGGGCCGAAAAGGTTTCACCGGTTGACTTCCTGGTAATTACACCGGTAGTAAAATCTGCTGCTATCTCCTCACCGTTCTCAATGCCCCTGCCCGACAGATCGCACACAAGTATGGGAAAACCGGAATTGACTGCGTTTCTTTCGTAAATGGAACCGAAGGACTGGGCGATGATAAGCGACACACCCAGGCTGGCAAAACAGTCAACCGCCTGCTGCCGTGACGAGCCGGCTCCGAAATTATTCCCGGTAATGATAATGTCGCCTTTTTTCGCCTTTTTCGCAAAATCTTTCCACCCTTCAAGATTATCAAAAGCGTACTGCCCCATTTCCGCGATATCGGTTATAGACAGATACCTGTTATGGTAGATCATGTCCGTATCGATATTGTCTTTGCTTACCACCCATACACGGCCTGAAACCTGTACAGGTTTTTCCGATGATTCCGCCTTTTTCCGCTCCGTTTTCTTATGCTGTACTGCTTTACCTGCGGTAAAGCGTACCGGTTCATCAGGAATATTGGAGGAGCTGGTAATGATGCCCGCCACTGCAGAAGCCGCCACTGTTGCCGGAGAAGCCAGATACACTTCACCCTTACCCTGTTTCCCTGCAAAATTCCTGTTACCTGTGCTTATTGTCACCTCACCGGGCCCGTTCTGCCCGATCTGGCCTGCAGCACATCCTGCGCACCCCGCATTACCCACAAGAGCGCCTGCATTCATGAATATCTCTATAATGCCTTCATCAAGGCACTGCTGCCATACTTTACGGGTCGCCGGCACGATCTTCAGCACTACACCGGGAGCCACATGCCTCCCCTTCAATATTTCAGCAGCAGCTTTCATATCATCAAATCGTCCGTTGGTGCAGGATCCGATGAAACCTGAATCGATCTTTTTCCCTGCTGCCTCATGCACAGAAATAACATCTTCCGGGTGGCCGGGACGTGATACCATGGGAGTAATCCCCGAGATATCAAACTCGAACTCTTTGCCGTAAACAGCGTCAGCATCGCTTAAAACCGGATCGATATCTTTTCCCGTAACCGTTTTAAAATGGTCCATCACAGCCTTGTTCGGCGGGAACAACGCAATAATACCGGCCATTTCCGTTGCCATAGACGCCATGGTTATACGCCCGCTCAACGGCAGCTGGTCAACATATTCACCGTACAGCTCGGCAGCATAACCCAAAAGCCCTGCTGCTCCCAGCTGCTGCAGCAGGAAGAGTACGACATCCTTGGGCAGGACATCGGGCCCCGGCATGCCTTTCAGAACTATTTTTGCTGATTGCGGCACCTTGAACCAGATCCTGCCCGAAGCCCATGCTGCTGCAATGTCCCGGTCTCCCATACCCTGGCCGAAAGCTCCGATTGCGCCGAGTATATTTGCATGTGAATCTGTAGAAATTATCGTACCTCCCGGCAGCACAAGGGCGTCGTCAATAGCAGTATGGGTTCCAATGCCGTTATCAATATCAAACACACGGATGTTGTTGTCTCTGGCAAACATCCGGCAGGCCTGCTGGTTTGTCGCGTACTTCTGATCTGACCCTGTGGGATTACAGTCAAAGGTGAAAAATGTCTTGTCAGCATCAGCAATACCGAGGCCGTTATTCTTCAGGTTTTTCACCACATTGGCACCGCCGAAATCCCGCGCCACACGGGCGTCGATCTCAATGTCGGCGATATCGCCTGGTTTGAGATCCCGGCCCGAATGACTGGATAATATTTTTTCGATCATTGTACCTGGCATAACCACTCCTCTCTGTTTATTTACAGTACTATCTTCATTGATTTCTTGTCCATATTGAGTCCTCGTGTCTTATACCAAAAAAGATGGGTACCACCTTCCTGGTGTACCCATACTCTTCCCGCTGCTGTTGCTGCTGTGCGCCAGAAGCAATCATGCATTATTCCATAACACTTCGACTCCCGTGTTTCACATTCAAACATACACTGCTCCTTTTTCGGAGAGGCCGGGTGCCGCCGTATACTGCTTTTCAGCAGAAAAAGCAGGCTGTAGATCCGGCAGCATGTTCGAAATCTCCATAAACATATACAGTAATTTTGATGAATGTTCTCTAATTCCGGCAGGACAGCAGACCGGGGGAAAACTCATATCCTTATCTGCTGCGCGAATAGTATATTGTATATCCATAGCGTTATAAGCCTGGTTTTGCATGACACAGGCACCTAATCTTCGATTAAAAGGCCCTTTCCCCGCATAACCAGAGGATTGAATGTTGCAAAATCAGCCTGATGCACCAGCACAGTCTCAAGAACCTGCGGGCGCCCGTCACCCTCTTTTGCATGACACGCTATAGTATTAAGAATATCATCGGAAAGGCCGCATTCCTGGGCAAGCAGTGTTCCGGAAATGGGGTGCCTGGTATATTTGCCCGACAGGCTCTTCCTGTAGCCGCCGGATCCGTCTTTCTCGATTTCCAGGAGTTTTCCCACATCATGCAGCAGGCCGGCCGCAAAAAGCCTGTCCATATCAATAGCATAGGGAACCGATTCATAATAGTCAGCCTGAGCCCTGGCCAGTCCTGCAGCCCCTTCAGTAACAGCTATTGTATGTTCAATAAGATTCACGCCTTCAGTGTTCACCAGCAGAGAAAACGGAATAGAACGCAAATCTTCGACACTCTGCCACCCCCCTCTTTCGCACCCCAGCACCCACGTATCAACCACTTTTCTTCTCAGCCCTTCATCTTTGATACTGTTAAGCTGTTTCTCAAACAGTATGCTGATATCATCTTTGGTGATCATAGTATATCTCCTTTTTATGCTTGAGAATGCACCCGTAAAGATATAAACTTAAATCTTCAAAAGCAAGATTTCCTTTAGCCCTGTCAGGTATTTTTTAACAACCTTTCCTGACTGACACTTCATACAAAACACCCCGGCCGGTAATAATTTCCGGGTTGCACAATGAAAAGGACTCACTCGGGCCAGACCCTGTGCAGTGCAGCCTCCAACATACTGTTATTATTGTGATTAAAATTTGATTTTCCTGAATAATAGAAAATCGTCTGCCGTGGTATGGATTATGCAACATAACTATAAATAGTACATCCAGGAAGGATACAGATTTATCAGGGAGTTTTATATGAGGCATCAATTTCTGAAGCCTGTATTGGCAATGTGCGGTATCATGCTGTGTCTGCACAGTATAACGGCCCAGGAAAAAGCAATATCCCGGCATAACCCCGGATCCCGGCAGGACATTGCAGCCATGCTGCCCTCGCTCAATAATGACAACTGGGAATCAAGTTTCAGCCTGCCCGGCGCCGATAATACAGTCAGAGCCCTAACAGCCTATGGGTCCATAGTGTATATCGGCGGGACATTTCTGACTGTTGAACGCAATGAAGTCAATTATATTGCCAAGTGGGACGGATCTTCCTGGTCTTCGCTGGGCAGCGGCATGAATTCAACTGTCAACTGCCTGGCTGTAGACGGAAGCGGTACATTGTACGCCGGAGGAAGCTTTACACAAGTAGACGGGGAAACAATAAACCGTATAGCCAAGTGGAACGGTTCAACATGGGAGAGCCTGGGAACAGGAATGAACGGCACAGTCAACGCTGTTATTGCCAATGGAACAGATGTATATGCCGGCGGAAGTTTTACCGATGCCGGCGGGAATACAGCCCACCACATTGCCAAATGGGACGGCTCGGCATGGTCCGCTCTTGACAATGGGGGAAACGGTACAAACGGTGACGTCTATGCCATGTGTATGCACGGGACAAATCTCTACATCGGCGGCGATTTCACCGACCAGGGCTATCATATCGCCTGCTGGGACGGCACCACCTGGGACAACTCCTACTTCGCTTCCGGTGTCAATGACATTGTCTGGTCCATGGACATGCTGGAGGACACACTCTATGCCGGCGGAGATTTTACCGAGGCGAACTCAAGCATTGCCGCTGACCGTATTGCGCGGTGGGACCCCGACATCGGCTGGGCCTCATTGAGCAACGGTGTGAGCCATACGTCGACTGCCAGCGCGGTTAATGCGGTGTTTTGCAATACGTCTGACAATACAGTGATCATCGGAGGTGTTTTTGAAAAAGCCGGCGGCACAACCGTCAACAACCTGGCACAGTGGGACGGCACAGCATGGTCGGGATATGGAACCGGAACCGACAACCGGGTCATGGCAGTATTGAAACATAATGGGCTCTTGTATGCCGGGGGATATTTTTCACAGGCCGGCACAAAAGCGGCTATACGTATTGCCTCATGGGACGGATCCCAGTGGAGCGCCATGACTAGCATGGATAATTTCGGCATTAACGGTACAGTCAACACCATAACCAATTATAACTCCAACATATATATCGGAGGCATCTTTTCAACTGCCGGTGCAGTAGTTGTAAATAACATTGCCGTGTGGGACGGCTCAAACTGGAGCGCATTGGGAGACGGAGTCGATAACGGCACTGTCAACTGTATGACCACTGATACTGACGGAACCCTGTACATCGGCGGCAGTTTCACCGAGGCCGGCGGCAGTGAATCAAATGCCTATCTGGCAAAATGGGACGGCAGTTCCTGGTCTTCAGTGGGCGGCGGTGTTGACAACACAGTACGCGCCCTGGCCATCTATCAGAATAAACTCTATGTGGCCGGCGATTTCATGCATGTGGGAGCCGGTGCAGAGGTACCCCTTATTGCATGCTGGGACGGTTCTTCATGGTCCTGGCCCGACAATGGTGTTGACAATGTAATCTACTCACTGGTTGTGAAAGAGGACACCCTGTTTGCCGGAGGCGTCTTCACAACTGCCGGCAATGATAATTCCATACAGTATATTGCCAAATATGACGGCTCTTCGTGGGCAGCAGTAGGAGGCGGCGTAAACAATGGTGTCGGCGCCATGTCTGCCTCAGGTTCATATCTGTTTGTGGCCGGCTCGTTTACGTCAGCCGGAGGATCCGCCGCCCAGAAAATCGCGCTGTGGAACGGCTCGGCATGGTCAGCCATGGGCAGCGGCACAACCGGTGAAGTCAAAGCCCTTGCAGCCAGCGGAAATACCTGCTATGCCGGCGGCACATTCTCTTCCATAGGGGCAGCCAGCGCCGCAAACGTGGCTAAGTGGGACGGCACTGCATGGACTGCTCTGGGTGACGGCACTGACGCGGAAGTAAAAGCCATCTGCCTGGGCAGCCTGTATGCCGGCGGCGGATTTGAACGTGCCGGGGGCAAGATAAGCTATGGTCTGGCTAAGTGGACCGCTGAAAGCTACTCTGTCCGCGTAGAGACAAAACTTTTTCTTGAAGGCCCCTACAGCACCGTATCGGGAGAGATGAGCACCGCCCTTTGCAATGACGGCCTCATACCATCGACTGCGCCCTATTCCAACGATCCCCGCACAGCAGGCGTTCCATCGGATATTGTCGACTGGGTGCTTGTTTCCCTGCGTGTTACACCTGACGGGGCAGCCGTCGCCCGGAAAAGCGCGTTCCTGAGAAAAGACGGATGCGTAGTAGGCGACGACGGCTCAACTCCCTATATAACGCTTAATGCAGCTGAAGGGGACTACTACATTGTAATCGAGCACCGCAACCACCTGGCTGTCATGAGCAAAACCGCCCAGGCCCTGTTGTCAGCATCATCAGTGCTGTACGATTTTACAGCCGAAGGTACACAATACTTTCTTACAGACGGAGCCACTCCCGACATGGCAGCCAAGCAGATGTCTGACAACTCATGGGCTCTGTTTAGCGGTGATATTGACCAAAACGGATTTATTACCGCCGCTGATATGAACCTGGGGTGGAGGCCTGACAACGGAACATATGGATATAAAGCAAGCGATGTAAATCTTGACACCTTTATCAACGCCCATGACAAACGACAATTTCTCATCCCCAATAATGAGAAGTATTCACAGGTACAATAAAACCAGAACCCAATGATGAGAAACAATCCTTACAAAATACAAATAACCCTGATCCTGGCTGCTGCCCTTGCTGTTCTATGCGTCAGCAGCGGATATTCAGAGCCCGCGGAAA
>Ga0272441_10009680_pt1 | contig 14812 bp, 18 predicted proteins | sample SSMProp6N_FD_193582 | JGI IMG/M metagenome (GOLD analysis project Ga0272441, IMG submission 193582) | Marine sediment archaeal communities from Little Sippewissett salt marsh, Falmouth, MA, United States - SSM-Prop-6N | ecosystem: Environmental > Aquatic > Marine > Wetlands > Sediment ... | reverse complement strand
TCGGAAATTTCTTTCAGGGTCATTCTTTCAGTGTGCGGTATCGGGGGCTGGCTTTGCGGTTCTTCCCATGATTCCGAAAGAGATTTTCCGAAATCAATTACCGCGGAGAATGGCTGAATTTGCATGAAGGTGCCGATCCCGAAAAACATGGCGAGCAGAAGAATGCTGAAAATTTCGAAAGGTTTACCAAGTCCCGCATGAGTCTTTGCGGCAATATAGGACCAGAAGGCTTTCCAGTTGATGGAAAAGAGATGGAATATCGAGAGTAGTGCAAAGGTAAAGCTGAATATGGTATGCTGATTCTGCCAGGCCTGTTTGCTGAGTCCCAGTAACTGCCAGTCTGTCCAGTTTGCGACTCTGCCGGGAGGAGCCAGATACAATACGATTCCTGAGACGATCAACATGAGAAACGACACGAAAAGACCGAGGCTGATAAAGGCTCTCCAGCTGAAAGGTTTCATTGTTGTTGTGTTGATTGTTGCGCAGGTTCTTTAGTGCGCATTCCACGTTTTTCAGATGAGTCTTGTTGAAGAGGTGAAAACTCTATGCGCCTGAGCAATAATCTTCTTTTCAGTTTGAACGGTTTTGCCGTTACTTTTTCAAGTACTCGCTGTAGAGAGTCTCTCTGTTCAGGAGTGCAGACCTTGGAGAGGCTGTTGAAGTGCCAGGCAAGCCTGTATTCTACAATAGCCTGTTGCCTGCCGATTTTTCCGGCAAGGGTTTTCATGGAAAGCGTATCAGGCTCGACTTTGAGCGCTTCCTGTATGAGTTGGCGTTTCAGCCCGGAGATCGCGACAAGAGCCGGCAGCGTTCCCTGAAAGTGCTGGCGTCTGAGTTCGTTGAACTGTTCGCTCTGTTCCTCGGTTAGCTGGAGCTCTTTTTGGAAAAAAGACTGTTTGTTTCTGTATTTGTGATTGACCGTATCCCTGCCCTGCTTTTGAGACGAGTGTGTGTTTTGCCATAACAGTGTGCCAAGCAGAACAAGATTTAAGACAACCAGTATTGCAAGTACTATTGAGATAAAACGTTTGGATGAAAGAAAATCCATTCGAAAGATAGTTGATTGATTTCTGCCTTTATTGCAACTGTCGTTAATCTCTGACGGTCAAGGCTGTTTGGTTTTTCTCTTCGTTCATTGCTTCTGCGATCAGTCGTTTTTGTCTTCAACGCTGTCGTTATCAAAGTAATAGGAAAGTGCCGGACTGTTGTATTCATTCGTCAGGCTCTGGATAACTTCCTGTTTGCTCAGCATCTGTTCATTGGTGTTGGATTGCATGAGAACAAATACTGATCCGATATTGATAACGAAGAGAAATGCCATCAACGCAAACTTCAAGCCGCCTGCAGTCGTGTGGCGCTCGTGATACGCCCCGGCTGTTTCATGCTCGATCCTTTCAAAAAGTCGAGCCCTGAAAAGGTAATGTGGTTCCAGTTCAGGAAGGGTGTCCAGAAGAGCGAGGGTTTCCCTGACTTCGGTCTTTATGTGATCGTTTGTATGCATTGTGTTACTTGGCTGTTTTCAATTAGTTTGACGTTTCTGAGTCGAAAACCTTGCACGAAAAGGCTGAAAAGTATACCGGGAGCGATCGTTCAAAGCCTTGACGTTGTTGGTAAAACGATGAATAATAAGGTGATAAGTCATTGTTTTTTGTAGTGCTTTTCCAGTTTGTTCTGAAGGCTTTTTTTTGCCCGGTGAACCAGAGATTCAACCGCCGAGACTGTTGTCTGCATGATATCGGCGATTTCCTGATTGGAGTAGCCGTCGTATTTGCTGAGAAGAAAGGCCGTTTTCTGATTGTCAGGAAGTGAACTGAGCGCGTCCTGAAGAATCTCTGTTCTTTCATTTCCCGAGAGTACTTCCTCAGGTGTTGCTGTAGATGAAGGAAGCGCAAGTTCTTCGGTCGGGTCATGCAGACCGATTACCCGTTTCAGAGAGGAAAATCTTTTTTTTCTTTTTTTCTTTCGGAGATGGTCAAGCGATTTGGTGACGGCGATCCTGTAGAGCCAGGTTGATAGCTTTGATTCCTTTCTGAAGTTCTCAAGCGAGCGATACGCCTCAATAAACACTTCCTGAGCGATATCTTCAGCGTCTTCCCTGTTCAGCACAAAACGAAAACAGGTATTGAGCACCATATCCTGGTGCTCAGCCACGATGGTACTGAAATCATCTTCCTGTATTGAATGCCCGTTTCGCTTCAATCTTTGTTGATTTACCTGCTCTAAGGAAATGTTACTGCTCTCACATGCCCGAAGCATGAGTATACCGGAAAACATCATGCGGTTGTTTCAGAAAATCCAGGCTCAACGCGATATTCGTACTATCATCTTTTGCCTTTTTGCATAAAGCTATTGGCACATTTGACGTTTGACGATTTTTTTTCGGATTTCTTGCGACGCAGTCTGGTTTGCCGGCAGGTTTATGATTCTGTAGGCAAAGCCACTTTAAGCATGATGGGCCATTCTGCCTTTTTAATCTCCTCCGGATTTTTCCACTGCATGCGTAGTTCGGGAAGAATGGTATCCAGCGGATTTTTTTTCTGTTTTTTTCGGCAGACGTTGAGTGCAGACCATGTTTCCAGATAACCGATAACCTGATGGAACGACCACGCTGTCGTTATACTGAAGGAGGGATGAGATAGTTCAGGGAAAGGGAAGAGGAGTGTCCTGTATTCGGACTGGATGTGTCTGATCTCTTTTTCCCAGAATTTTCCGAGTGTCACGCTATAGAGTTGATGGATGATCCGGTCGATTTCAGGCTCGATTAGCGGTAGATGATAGGCCCATGCGGCAAAAATGCCGTTGTTTTTCAGAACGCGGCGTACTTCACGGTAGAAAGATTCCGTATCAAACCAGTGAATTGCCTGAGCGACAGTGACCAGATCAACCGATCGGTCCGGCAGAGATGTTTTTTCTGCCGGCGAAACGCTGTACAGGATGTTGGGTTTTCGTATGGCATGTGCTATTTGTCGCTTACTTGCGTCAGTTGCATACACCTGCCTGAACTTTTCCGCCAGTGAAACAGCTGACTGACCATTTCCCGTTGCGCAATCCCAGGCGGTATCTCGCTCAGGTACGAGCGAGACAAGATAGCTGAAGAGCGCTTCAGGGTAGTGAGGCCGGTAGAGAGAGTACTCCGCAGCCTGATGGGAAAACCGGTCTTTGAATGCATTCTTCATGGCGTTTTAAGGCTGAACGATACTGTCCGGCGACGGCAGTTGTTCAAGAAATCTTGATTTGATTTCCGGAGTGGGTATCATGCAGCTTTCTTTTTTGCCGAACCACGCATACCTGTTCCAGGCAATGACATCATAGATCTGATCACGTACAGGTTGCGGAATCAGTGACAAAACCTGCAGGAAGTTCCATGGTATGTCGAGTTCCGAGGCGATTTCAAGCGCGGCTGTGCTGCGCGTATATATACGGTTATGTTTAACCAGAACGACAGTGTCCAGTGTGCCGGTATTGATCTGGTAGTGCTCCAGCAGCTTGCTGCCGAGAGTCGACTGGGCGGGTGTAAAGGTGAATTTCCCTTCGACGTCTCTCTGGTAGATGAAGTTGACGGAAAATTCGCACAAATTGCAGACGCCATCAAAAATGACGATTCTTTCCGGTAGTGCGTGGTGTTTCATGATTACGTGGATTGCATTCAGCCAAGCGCCATGGCGTAGTCAAGTGCCTCATCAACTTTTTCAGGTGAATCAGCCTCGCAATAAAGCCTCAGTACCGGTTCCGTACCGGATAGTCGTATCAACAGCCATCCCCCTTCAAAATGATACTTGAAACCGTCCAGAGCGTTGAACCCTGTTACACGGTAGGTTGCTATTCTTTCCAGATCCCCTCTGGAAGCTTTTGCGATCAAGGATTGTTTTTTTTCTTCATCTATAGGCAGATCGATCCTGTTATAATAAAAGCTGCCATATTCGTCAAAGAGTTCCTGAACAAGGCCGGACAGCGTTTTTTTCTTCTTTGCCATGATTTCCAGTATCAGGAGCCCGATATAGATGCCGTCCCTTTCAGGAAGGTATGATGTGATGCCAATCCCTCCGGATTCTTCTCCGCCGATGAGTATGTCTCTTGTCGTCATGAGTTTGCTGACGTGTTTGAATCCTACCGGAAGCAGATGAAGGGTCAGGTTGTGTTTTCGGCATATTTTGTCAATGACGTCGGTCAGGGCAAATGTTTTGGCGACTTCTCCGGTTTTTCGCTTGTCTTCAACCAGATACTTGAGTGCAATGGCGAAAAGCTTGTGTGGGTCGATATAGTCCGCGTTTTCATCAAGCATGCCGATCCGGTCGGCATCCCCGTCGTTTATGATGCCTGCTGCCGGTTTCCTTTTTTTGCAGAAGGCCATAAAATCGCTGATATATCGGGGTATCGGCTCAGGATTAATGCCGTCAAAACCGGGATTGAGACTGCAATGGTAACAGTCTACCTGAGTCGTGCCGAGGATTGAATCCATGATATGCTGTCCGGACCCGAACATGGCATTGTGGGCGATATGCAGGTGGGATTTTCTGATGGTATCGAGATCGATATGTGACAGCAGGTATTGCAGGTAATAGCCTTTGATATCTGCCGTTTCAATCAGGCTTTCATCAGGCTCAATAGCCGTGCCGGGGTCTGTTTCGTTCAGGTTCTTCTCGATAACGGAGATAGATTCCGGAAGTGCCGATCCTCCATAAGAGGCCTTGATTTTAAAGCCGTTATAGTGTGGAGGATTGTGAGACGCGGTGATAACGATGCCGCCCGCAAGTTGTTGGTCACGGCTGAAGAGTGATACGGCCGGTGTGGGTGCAAAGCTGTCTGAAAGAAATACGCGAAGGCCTCGTGAAGAGAGAACTTCTGCGGTGTAGCGGGCAAATTCCGGAGACATGAAACGGGTATCGTATCCTACGCAGACACCGTTTAAAGCCTCAGGAAGGTCAAGAAAATAGTCGGCGGTAGCAAGCGAGGCAAGTTTCAGATTGTCGAACGTATACTCATCTGCAATGATTGCTCGCCACCCGTCGGTGCCGAATTTGACTTGCATTCTCCGGGTAATTTGATATTATTGGATGAAGTTATTGTAGTAACATATGATTACGCAGGGACTTCCACCTTCAGTTCAAAGATACTTCATGCCGGGTGATGTTCCAATTAAGATAGTGTATGCGGGAAAAGAAGCTTTTTGTGCTTGCCGGAGAGGTGTCCGGGGATCTCCATGCTTCAGAAGTTATTGAGGTTGTGCAGACCAGATGCCCTGCGATCAGGGTCTTCGGCGCTGGTGGTCGAAAACTCAGAGACCTCGGAGCTGATCTACTCTATGATGTCGATGACCTGAGTGTCATGGGCTTCGTTGAGGTAGCCGGGAAGGGCTTTTTTTTGAAGAAAGTTATTCGTGATCTGAAACGGGCTGTCGCCGCCCGAAAGCCTGATGCGGCACTGCTTGTTGACTATCCGGGAATGAACCTGGTTATGGCCAGGTATCTTCATCAGCACGATATTCCTGTTATCTACTATATTTCTCCCAAGGTCTGGGCATGGAAGGAAAGTCGTATCGCTAAAATCAAGGCGTATGTCAATCGCCTGATGGTGATCTTTGATTTTGAGGTGGACTTTTACAAGAGGCATGGTGTAGAGGTGGAATTTGCCGGTAATCCGGTGGTTGAAGAGATCAGCCGACTTGAATTTCGATCGAAAAGTGATTTTCTCAGTGATCATCGTATCGAAGAAAACAGGAAAATCATAGGATTGCTCCCCGGAAGCAGAAAACAGGAGATCGCTCTAATGTTTCCCGAGATGCTTCGGGCGGCGGGAATGCTTCAGAAAAACTATGATACCGTATTTCTTCTGGGCAGAGCGCAGCACGTCAACCATCGTCTCTATGATTCCATTGCCGGAAGAGCGGGAGTTGAGCTTGTGGATTGTTCGGCCTATGAGACGATGCGTTACAGCGATCTTGCTCTCGTGACTTCCGGCACGGCAACGCTTGAAGCTCTTTGTTTCGGAGTACCGATGATCGTTCTGTATAAAACAGGCTGGCTGAACTACGCTATAGGAAAGCGGCTTGTTCGGCTACACAGTATTTCACTTGCAAATCTTGTGGCTAAAGGTCTTGATGAGAAGTCGCGGGTGGTTACCGAACTGCTCCAGTCCGCGGTCACTGCCGACAGAATATATGAGGAGTCCACAGGTCTGCTTGATGACCGGAAAGTCTCCGAAGCGATGCGTCAGGAACTGCTTTGTGCAAGGGAGAGGCTGGGTACGGTCCGACCTTCAGAAACGGTGGCTTCGGCAGTGTGCAGTTATCTGAACGAGTGAATCCGGGTTGATGCCTATGAGGGTGCTCATGACTTTTTCATCATATAGCTTTACATGAAATATGGAACAGTTTGTCACGCTTCTTGTTGAAAATCCTTTCTATCTTATCATTGCGGTTATCCTGTCGATTGCCGTACTGTTGCTGTTTTTGAAAAAACTTCTCAAGCTCATCGTCGTTGTTGCGGCACTCGCTATCATCTATGTGGGTTACCTCTACCTCGCAGGTGAGAACATTCCGGAAGCGGTCCGTGGCGTGGAGCAGATCGTAGATGCATTGCTTGAGAAGGGTGTTGCATATGTCAAAGAAATCGGCGAAAGCAATTGATTCTCTTTTATTTTTAGGCAAAATGACGCTAAGGTATTATTTGTTTAGGTTGTTTCTTTGTTTATTTATGTTGATTCGTTATGTTGTTTGCGAAATAACGAACCAGCAGGTTACATTATGAACAGGAAGTGCCGACTCTATCTTTTACCATTGTTGTTTGTTGCCCTGACAGTCAATGCCTGTGGCGGGGGGCCTGAAGGGCAACCGCAATCCGGTCGAACGTCCGATGTTCTGCATATCGCGGCAGCGGCAAATCTCAGTTATGTTATTTCAGGGCTTATCGATGCTTTCAGAGAGGAGCATAGTGAGTATGCGTTGACAGATATCCGGGTTACAAAGGCGTCCAGCGGTAGCCTTACTGCCCAGATTCGCAACAGCGCGCCATTTGATCTTTTTCTTGCAGCCAATGCGGGTTATCCCGAAACCCTCTATGCTGATTCATTGACGGTCGGGCCGCCTGTGGTGTATGCGGAGGGCATTCCGGTGATGGTCTATCGACAGGAAATAGACGGGGAAAAGGGGGTTGCCTGCCTTCTTGACGTATCGGTTGAAAAAATCGCGCTCGCAAAGCCTGAACTTGCTCCATACGGTGAAGCCGCGGTCGAAATTCTATCTCGTGCGGGGATTCTGAAGCAGGTTGAGAACAAATTTGTGTACGGCTCATCTATAACCCAGGCGTTTCAACATGCGATTACTGCAGCCGATGCAGGTTTCATCGCGGCTTCGCTTCTCTTCGGCGACTCTGGAAAGGAGATGGAAAAAGCAGGAATGCGGTCGATAGGGTTCGCGCCTGATTCATATAATCCGGCAGCACTGCGTCAGGCAATGGTGCTTCTGGATTCCTCCAATGAAGCGGCACAGGTATTCTACAGCTTTATGCAGGGAGAACGGGCTCGTGAAATCTTGAGAAACAATGGCTACAGGGTTGAATGAACAGGATACGTGCTACGGTTACCGGAATAGATCGCAGAGAAAACCTGCACCGGGTGACGCTTACCGGGGTAAATCATGAGTTCACGCTGATAACGCTTGAACTGGGAGAGGAATATGGTATCGGCGCTCTGGTTGAAATACATTTCAAATCAGCACATGTTTCACTGGCGAAAAATATCTCGGGCCAGGTGAGCATTGCAAACCGGCTTGAAGCTACCATTGTCTCGTTGCGGGAGGGAGAGCTTCTGGCGGAGATTGTTCTCGATAGTTCAGTCGGCAGATTTTGCGCCCTGCTTACCGCCGAAGCAGTCAACAGGATGCAGCTGGTTGCCGGTGACAGGGTGACAGCGCTCTTGAAAGCAAGTGATCTGTATCTTTCAAAAGCAGGTGAACTATGAACCCGAATTTTGACGCGGAACCGTTTTTTCTTTCGTTCAGGCTTGCGGCTATAACGACGGCGGTGCTCTTTGTGCTTTGCGTTCCTCTGGCATGGAAGCTTTCACAGACACGGTCGGGTTACAAGCCTCTTGTCGAGGCGCTCATCAGTATGCCGTTAGTGCTTCCTCCTACGGTGCTTGGATTTTATCTGTTGATATTTTTCTCCGACCGCTCTTTTCTCGGCATGTTTTTAAAAGAGATACTTGATATTCAACTGGTGTTTTCTTTTGAAGGTATACTTATCGCTTCCTGTATCTACTCTCTGCCGTTCATGCTTCAGCCTCTCGAGTCAGGAATGGAACAGGTGCCTGCAAAACTTGTCGAGGCATCCTACACGCTTGGAAAGTCTAAACTTCAAACGCTTTTTCATGTGATACTGCCTAACATCAAACCATCGATCCTTACCGGATTGATCATTACGTTTGCTCATACAGTCGGTGAGTTCGGTGTTGTTCTCATGGTTGGCGGCAGTATTCAGGGCGAAACAAGAGTTGCTTCGATAGCGATATATGAACTGGTCGAACTCCTCGATTACAGAGCCGCTCATATTTATTCCATTATTCTGATCGTCTTCAGTCTGGCGGTACTCTTGGTTGTCTATGTTCTGAATCATCGAAACAGGGTCACAGGTTGAGATCATGCTGGTATCATCACTGAAAAAAAAACTCGCAGGTGCGGAAGGCGATTTTCTGCTGCAAACCGATGTTGAGATCGTCCGCGGGGGAATTACGGCAATTGCCGGGCCTTCAGGCAGCGGAAAAACAACATTTTTGCGAATGCTCTCCGGATTGACTTCTCCTGACGAAGGCCTGCTGGAGGTTGACGGAGAGGTGTGGTTTCGGAAAGAGTCGGGGAGAAAAACGGAGGTGAACCTCAAACCACAGCAGCGGAAGGCTGGAGTGGTTTTTCAGGGGTATGCACTTTTTCCGCACATGTCAGTACTGGGAAATATGCTCTATGCATCGCGTGACATGGTGCTGGCTGAAAAACTTCTGAACATGACCGGCCTGCAACAGCTGAGGCATGTGAAACCTCGAAATCTGTCTGGTGGTCAGAAACAGCGGGTGGCACTTGCCCGGGCGCTTATGCAGCAACCGCGGCTGCTCCTGCTTGACGAACCGCTTTCAGCTCTCGATGAAGCAATGAAATCAGTTCTGCAGGATGAATTGATCAACGTGAACCGGGAGCTTGGAGTAACCATACTTATCGTTACGCACGATTCAAGTGAAATGTACAAGTTATGTGATCGTGTTCTTCTTTTTGAAAAAGGGAGCATCATCACTGACACGTCACCTCGTGAACTGTTTGTCGAGCGTGCTACAACGCAGAAGTTCGCGTTCAAGGGAGAAATTCTTGAAATACGTGCTGTCGATGCGGTCTCTATAGCCGTCGTTGCGATAGGCAACAACCTTGTTGAAGTGGTAATCGATTCGGATGAAAAAGAAACCCTTCAGGCGGGGGATGTCGTTATTGTCGGCACGAAAGCGTTCAATCCGACTGTGCGGAAGTTTGCAGCAAGGGATTTTGATTTTTCAAGGCTCTGATTTTCGCCACCACGTGACAGCTTATTTGCTCAAGGCGCCTGTTGGGCAGCGCTCAACAAGAAGCCGCAGGATTTCATGGCCATCTTTTCCCGTCTCTTCGAGTGTACGCACACAGATGCCGCAGTCGACGCATTTTTCCCGTTCAAAACGGATCTCCTGATTCCTTGTAATGGAGAAATCTTCATTAACGCCATGCTTTTGTTCCTGGGCTACGCCGTATACAGAGGAGAGGTCGCGAAGTGTACAGTCATGACTGTTTGTGCAGCTGCAACGCATGCATCTCAGCGCTTCCTCTCGTGCGCTTTTTTGTGAAAGGCCGGCTGAAACTTCTTCGAACCCGCCTGTACGCTGGTGCAGGGGCAGTTCCCGCAGCTCTGCCCTTGGGGCTGGTTGTGTTCGCTTGTAGAACGCTCCGGGAGCCTGATCTCTCGGGCCGTAGGTTGCATTGAAGAGGGTCGGGGCAGCGGTAACCGGTTTGTCTTTGAGATAGAGGTGTACGGCACGAGCGGCTTGTTTGCCTTGTTTGACCGCGTTGATCGCGGTATCGGGACCGGTGACGCAGTCTCCTCCGGCAAAAACCCACGGGATTGAGGTTCGGCAGGTTTCAGGATCAACTGCCACCGTTCCGTTCGTTGTCGCAATTTCCGGGTTTTCAAGAATGGTGATGTCCACCTGCTGGCCGATGGCGGAAATGACTTGATCCGCCTGGAGAGCATATGCAGAATGTTCAACGGGAACCGGCTTTGCTCTTCCGCTCTGGTCGGGGGTTCCCATTTTCATTTTCTGCACGATAAGCGTTATGCTCTCTTCATCTTTTTGTATGGAGAGCGGAGCAGTGAGAAAATCAATGGTGACGCCTTCATGCAGCGCTTCCTGAATTTCTGAACGATTGGCAGGCATCTCTTCGATAGTTCTTCTGTAGAGAAGGCGAACAGACCCGGCGCCAAGGCGAAGAGCCGTGCGTGCGGCATCTATTGCAGTGTTTCCTCCCCCGATTACCACTACCTTGCGGCCGGTTGAATGCAGGGTTCCGGATGCGACACTGTTCAGGAAATCAATACCTGAAACAACGCCTTCAGATTTTTCTCCCTCTATGTTCATCTCTGCTGATTTCTGGGCGCCGAAAGCAAGATAAACGACATCGAAACCCTCCTTTTTGAGACTTTCTAGAGAGGTATCGCGACCAAAAACCGTGTTACAGACAAAGTTAGCGCCCATAGCTCGCAGTGGCGCCAGATCTGCCTCTATGATCTCTGCCGGAAGTCTGAAGAGCGGGATACCGTAGCGCATCATTCCTCCGGGTTCTGCATGAGCGTCAAAAACCGTTACATCATGCCCTTCACTCAGCAGATAGTATGCAGCAGTCAATCCAGATGGGCCAGCACCGATTATCGCCGCTTTTTTGCCGGTTTTTTCACTGAGGGAGGGTATATACCTGTCTGAGGCTTCATTGTCCCTGTCAGCGGCAAAGCGCTTCAGGGCACATATAGACAGGGGCTCGTCAACGCCATGTCTTCTGCACTCTTCTTCGCAGGGCGCGGGACATATCCTGCCGAGAATTCCCGGAAGAGGAATATCCTCCTTAATGATTCGTATCGCTTCGTGGTCGTCGCCCCTGGCGATTGCCGAGACGAAGGCCGGTATATCACATCCCGCGGGACAGGAAACTTCGCATGGGCCGTCACAGTCTCCGCAATGTCCTTCAAGAAGGCGTTCGAGATTTCTCTTGCGAATTTCAAAGAGCTCGGCATTGTCGGTTTCAACAGACATTCCTTCTGATATCCTGGTACTGCAAGCGGGAACGAAACGGTGCTTGCCCTTGATTTCAACGATGCACATCCAGCAGGAACCGAGCGCCTGCAGCGATTGATGAAAGCAGAATGTAGGAATGGAGACGCCGTTATTTCTGCAGGCATCCAGAATTGAGAGGTCTTTTTCGGCAGACTTCTTTTTACCGTTCAGAGTGAAAGTAATAGTGCTCATAGTGGTGACGTGAATAATCCGGACAGATCAGCCGGCATACGTTTGTTCAATAGAGTGCGCTACGTTCTCCAGCAGCCACATAGGCGTAGATGTCGCCCCGCATACGCCCACACTGCCTACCGGATGACCATTGTCATAAAACCACTCGTCCTGAAGACCTGTTTGATCTGCGATAAAGTAACTGCGGGGATTGGATTCTCTGCAGATGTTGAAGAGTACCTGTCCGTTTGAGCTCTTTTTACCCGCGACGAAAATTATTATGTCATTTGCGGCAGCGAAATCATGCAGCTTGGCGTTTCTGCTTGAAACCTGACGGCAGATAGTGTCTTTATAGATTAAGTCGGGCAATGGGCAGATGCCGGTCATTTCCGCCGTAATGTCTATGTCACGTATGGTTTTCCATGAGTGCGTACTCTTCTGTTCTGCGGCATCGGTTCTGTCGGCAAAAAGGGATTCAAGATTTTTTTTCAGGATATAAAACCCCGGCACATCCATTGTTGTCTGTGAAATCAGAGCGGTTCGCCGTGTAAAGTCGATCGGATCGGTTTCTTCTGGTACGGAGAGGTCGGCGTGCTTGATGATAACCGCCTGGTCTGCACACTGACCGTTAATGCCGATAACTTCCGGGTGTGTTTTTTTGCCGTATATGATTATCTGAAACCCCAGTTCAAAAAGCAGCCTGGCTGTGCGTTGCAGTTTCGAGACTACCGGACAGGTTGAGTCGGTAATGGACAATTCGTTGCTATCGGCTCTCTTGTAGGTGGAAGGCGGTTCTCCATGAGCCCGAACAAGCACATGAGCATGTTTGAGCTTGTTGTACTCTTCATTATCGATGGTGATCAGTCCCAGGTCCTCGAGGCGTTTTACCTCGACCTCGTTATGAACGATGTCACCCAGACAGTAGAGTTTACTGTCCAGTTCCGCAAGTTTTTCTTCCGCAAGATGTATGGTGCCCTGAACGCCTATACAGAATCCTGATGATGTTCTGTCGAGATGTACTTTCACGATAGAGTCTGACTTATGGGTACTTTTATTATAGAGATACCCTTATTAAATGCTGTCGGAATATAGAAAAAAACCTACCCTTTTTTCTGCTGGATTTTATTGTCCAGGTAGTACTTGAGGTAGTTGAAGACGAGATCCTTCCCTGAACGCAGGGCATCGATTCCTATGGAGCCGATGGCGCTTTTCAGTTCGGAAGGCTCGCTTTTCAGATGCATAGCCTGCTGGATGTTTTTCTCTGAGGGCTGGGAAACAACGGCGCGCAATACTTTTCCTGCAAGAACGCCGAACAGGAGAGAGATGCCGGTTAATTGAAGCGGATATTTTTTTACTACCTCTTCAGGTGATAATTCCTTCTGCAGTTCCTTCTTGAAATCGCCGGCACGGTTTTTCAGCTGGGCCTCACGTTCATGGATATTGCTTTCCAGTTCTTCTATTCTTGTTTCTACGTTTTTCAATGGTTCAGTGTTTTTTTCCATGAGAGGAAAGAAGAATGTTGTGGATGATATTTTTCAGAAGGTTCGGACTTATTTTGGCAAATAAGAGGAATGTTAACAGACAAAACAGGCTGATGATTAGATACCCGAGATAGTAATGACCGAGGAGTTCTCCAAAAAGGAGCGCCAGGGTTGCAATGAGATAGATGAGCCCCGCGACAAGAAAAAATATGATAACAAGAAGAGATGCGACAATAGCAAGTTTTTCGGTGATTTCGATCTTGATAAGTTCCGTTCTCGCCTCGATAATGGCCAGAAGGTCCTCATAACTCGAAGTGACTGTGCTATCGATCAATGTGCCCAGTGTTTTCTTTTTCTGGTCACTCTGGCCGTAATCTTTTTTTTCATGAGGATCCATAAGCATCCGGAATGTTTTTGTTCTGTTCGTTGCCGAAAGTGTCCGTTTTCTTGGTTCTCAACAGCGTATTATTTACAGCATACGGTTGAGTCTGTTCTACCGTTATTTTTTTCTGTGCAGCAGCAGTCCGAGAATGAAGCCTGCTCCGAGAGAATAGAGCATTGAAGGAACAGGGTTGTCCTGTATGTAGTCTTTCAGTTTAACAGCCTTTTCTTCGATCTCCTCATACTGTTCACTTTCCCTGAACTGATTATACATTCTGGATATGCTGTCACTGATTGCCTCAACCTGCTCCGGGATGTGTTTTTTCCCTGAATGTTGTGTCTCTGATTCGCCGTTTGCCGGCTGGTTTTCCGGTATTTCCTGCATCGTCGTAAAGTGATTGTAGAACACCGCTATATATGGTATGGCGACGTCCTGGTGTTTTGAATATGAGCTTCTTTATAGTAAAAAATATATAATAAAAGAATGTTCATAGCTAAATCAGCGTAATATCCTTCCGCCATCAACGGTAATGACCTGCCCGGTCACGTAACTGCTTTTTGTAAGAAACACAATGGCTTCAACGATATCAGCGGGCTCTCCGATACGCTGCAAAGGGATCATCTTTGACTGCTCGTCTTCCGGGCCGTCATTCCATTCAGGGTTTATCGTAACCGTTCCGGGAGCGATTGAGTTCACAAGAATTTTCGGGGCAAACGCTTTTGCAAACACTCTTGTAAGATGCTGGACAGCGTTTTTAGAAGCGGTATAGGGGGCGAATTGTTGCCAGACAAGATTCGCGGAAATATCGGTCATGGTAATGATTCTTGATACAAAAGGCTGTTTTTGCATCAGCCTGGCCCCGATCTGCATGGTGAAAAAGGTCCCCTTCAGATTTGTGTCTACAAGGTCCTCCCACTGGGTTTCAGTAACGTCAGGCAATGAGGTGCTGTAAAAGTTTGACGCGCTGGTGATCAGCAGGTCAAGCCTGGAAAACTGCTTGCTGAAAAGTTCGAAGGCTTGTTCGATAGCAGAGACCTTTGAGACATCACATCTTGTCATTGCCGATTGTGGCGTGAAGTCGCGGAGCCTGTCAAGTGTTTTTTCCGCTTTTTCCCGGGAACGGTTGTAGGTGAAGAAAACGGAATATCCCAGTTGAGCCAGTGATAAGGCTACCTCGCTGCCAAGGCGACCGGAACCGCCGGTGATGAAGCAAATTTTTTTTCCGGACGATATCATACAATGAGTAATGTTATGCCAGTGAAAGTCTGTCTCTGCGTTCGAGCCAGGTGTCGTAACTCACTTAAATTATGTTATTAAACATTCTGACTTTCTAATAAGTTGTTGCAACCGGGAAAAAAGAGGCTTTTTCCGGCAGGCGGTTTTTCGGCTGTGTAGCTGCGCGCCTGTTTTTTTCTTATTATTACTGCTGCTCGTGACGTTCCGGTAT
>Ga0272441_10009679_pt1 | contig 14813 bp, 14 predicted proteins | sample SSMProp6N_FD_193582 | JGI IMG/M metagenome (GOLD analysis project Ga0272441, IMG submission 193582) | Marine sediment archaeal communities from Little Sippewissett salt marsh, Falmouth, MA, United States - SSM-Prop-6N | ecosystem: Environmental > Aquatic > Marine > Wetlands > Sediment ... | reverse complement strand
CGACCCCTCGACGGGCTCGGGGCAGGCGCGCTAGGGCTCGCTCGGGGCAAAGGCCGCTGGAAGCGGCCTGAACGGCGCCCCCGCCTTCTACAAACGTGACGTGCACCCCTGGAGCTCGGCACACACACGTGCCAACACGGACGAAGCGCCGAAGTTTTCAACTCGTCGCACCGGCTTGGCACGCCGAGGTGGAATCAGACGCCGGCCAGGCTCGTCCCGGACACGGCCTCTCGACAGGCTCGGGGCCTCCGCTTCGCTTCGGCAGGCCGTGTCCCTACGACCGCTGGGGCAATGTGTCAGACACAGGTCAGGGCGGCGGCGGAAGGTTCAGCAGTTCCTCGACCGACAGGTTGCTCTCCCGACCCGTGGCCACGTCGCGCAGGCGGACCGGGCCCAACGCGCGCCCCGTGGTCCCGACGATGACCAGGTACGACACTCCCGCCGAGGCCGCGTTCTTCACCTGGCGGTTGAATCCCTCTTCGCTGAGCGCATAAACCGCCGATCGGCTCGCCTCGCGAAGGCGCCGCACAACCAAGAGGGCCTCCGCCGACGACCCGCCATCGGCCGTGGCCACGTAAAACTCCGGCCGTCCTGCCGGCTCCGGCCAGCGGTCAAGCTGGTCCAGGAGCAGGCTCATGGTGACGTCCCCTGCCCCGAATCCACAGGCCGGCATCGGCTTGCCGCCGCAGGCCTCGATCAGGGTGTCGTACCGCCCGCCGCCGAACAGGCTTCGCAATTCTCCGCGCTTCTCGAAGACCTCCCACACCGGCCCCGTGTAGTAGGCCAGGCCGCGGACGATGCCGATGTCGAACCGCACGAACTCCGCAGCCCCGATGTCCTTGAGCTTCCACATGACGACGTCAAGGTGGTGCGTCGCATCCCGCACGCTTTCGTCTTCGCGCAGCCGGTTAGGAATCTCGTCGGGAGACCGCAATGTGCTGAGTTCGTCGATGGCGCGGCGCTGGTCGGCCGTAATGCTCAGGTCGTCGAGCATCTTCTCCACGACGTCGTCGGGCGCCTTGCCGCGCTTGTCGAGACACAGGTAAACCTGCGGGATGGTCTCTTCGTTGATGCCGATGCGCTTCAGCATCGCGGCCAGGAGCATGCGGCTCGACAGGCGGACCTCGACCTCGTCGGGGGTCAGGCGGAGTTCGCGGAGTGCGTCGACGGCCACGGCGATGCACTCGGCGTCGGCGAGCGGCCCGCCCGCGCCCAGGATGTCGCAGTTCCACTGGAAGAACTCGCGCAGGCGTCCCTTCTGGGCGCGCTCGTAGCGGCAGACACGCGAGATGTTGAACCACCTGACGGGCTTCGGCAGCGCCGCCTGCCGCGCGACAACCATGCGAGCCAGCGTGGGCGTGAACTCCGGTCGGATGGCGACGGCGCGGCCGCCCTTGTCCTCGAAGTTGTAGAGCTGGCCGACGATTTCCTCGCCCGACTTCTGCACGTAGAGGTCCAGCGACTCGAAGACGGGGCCGTCGACCTCCTCGAACCCCGCGCGCAGGCTGACCCTGCGCCAGACGTCCTCCAGGTAGCGCCGGCGGCGCATCGCGTCGGGGTAGAAGTCCCGTGTGCCCTTGGGTGCGTTGAGCTTTGCCATGATGACAAGAGGATAGGGTTTCGGAGCCTGGCCGTCAACACCCCGACCCGGCGCCGGGCCGGCCGTCACGGCGTATCGATCGTCCGCGCGATCGTTTCCTGCGTGCCGTCATCGTACGTGAGCACCAGCTCGACGTCGGTGGTGCCGACGCGGTTGACCTCTTTCCAGATGGGCGTGTAGCGAACGCGGTATTCGCCGCGGTCGTCGGGCCCGAGAAGGTCGAAACCGGGCTCGTCCGCGGCGGTCTTCACCCGGCGGAGCGTCCGGCTGTCGTCATCCCGGATGAGGCGGAGCACGATGTCCTTGACCTGCCTGTCTCGGGCGCGGAACGCGATGTCGATTTCCGCGCGGTAACAGATGATCTCCATCTGCGCCCTGCCGACCTCGAAGTCGGCCTCGTCGGCCCTCGTCAGATGATGGACCCACTTGTCGGCATCGCCGTCGTGGTACCAGTCGCAATCGCCCTGGATGCTGTAGGCGAATGCCTGGATGAGGTTCTTTCGGGGCTCGCGTCCGGCCTTGAAGACGCCGATGCCGCGGAAGTAGGTGTTGACCAACTGCTGGTTGGTCAGGACGTCCGGCGTGCCGCCGGGCCAGATGAAGACGGCGTAGTCCGACGCCGCCGGGTCCGGGGCGAAGTCGAACGTCACCGGCTCGCCTTCGTAGGCCCACTGCGGGCCGCGATTCGTGAACCCGTCCTTCTCGGCGGTCAGGGTGTCGGCGTAGAGCGTGGCGGGCTCGAACCACATGGAGACGAACTGCCGGCATCCGCTCAGGCAAGGCGCCGCCATCACGACCACGAGAAGGAGCAACACGCGATGTCTCATGAGGACCTCCTCGCGTCCTGGCGGGCAGGCGATGCGAGTCCCGCAGCCGCCCTGCGCCGTTTCCAGGCGTTTTTCGCCGCGCGGCTCCGGCGCCCCCGGGATGCTTCCTTGCGGGCCAGGAACTCGCGCGCGTAGGCCATCAGGTCGTTCTCATTTCGGAAATGCTCACGGAAGTCATATTCGCCGCCATGCTTCTCGCAGGCCTCGTCGGTGTGGTCGCGGCAGACGTCGGGCCGGGTGCGATAGATCCTGCACTTGTTGTCGTCGCCCAGTGCCCGGCACGGGGCATCGATATTCACGTACCAGTCGCCTTCGTCATCGACGTAGATGCTGACGTCCTCGTGCAGGATGTACCATCGCATGGCGTCGAAGTCGTCCCGATTCCTCGGCGTCTCCAGCGGCATCGTGAAATACCTGCAGCACGCGCTGTCGCAACTGCGGCAATAATTCTTGCGGCTGTCCATCATCGCCCGACTCTATCCTCCAGAAAGCCTTCCCCCGCACCGTCGTCACAACTCCTCCAGTGCGGCTCGGAAGGCGGCGATATGCCGCGGCGTCGTGCCGCAACAGCCGCCCACGATCCTCGCCCCGGCAGCGACCAGCCGGGCGACCTTGCCGGCCATCGACTCGGCCGATTCGTCGAAGACGGTTCTGCCGCCGACCAGTTTCGGCAGCCCCGCGTTCGGCTCGGCGAAGATGGGCTTCGAACACGCAGCGGCCAGGCGCTCGACGACCCCGATCATGTCCTCGATGCCGGAGCCGCAGTTGGTCCCGACCGCGTCGGCCCCGGCGTCTTCGAGCCGCCTGGCGGCCGCGGCCGGCGTCACGCCCATCACCGTGTGGTACTCCCGCCCGTCGTGATCCTTCTGGTAGGTGAGGCTCACCAGCACAGGCTTCCCCGGAGCGACCTTGCGGGCCGCCTCCAGGGCCAGGAGGGCCTCGTCCAGATCGCTCATCGTCTCGATGATGAAACCGTCGACCACCTCCGCCAGGCCGGTCACCTGCCGGACAAACCCCGCTCGGAGTTCGTCGGCCGTCCGGATCCCCAGGGGGACGATCATCTCGCCGGTCGGCCCGATGTCGCCAAGAACGACGGCCTCCGGCGCGGCCTCGCGGGCCACGCGGCCGAGGGCCCAGTTGACGGCCTCGGTGTCGCCGTCCAGATCCAAGGACGCCAGCTTGAACGGCGATCCTCCGAACGTGCAGGTCAGGATGATCTCGGCTCCCGCCGCGGCGTACTCCGCGTGCACGGCCGCAAGCTCCAGCGGGTGGGCGCGCGCCCACATCTCGGGGCATTCGCCCGGCGGAAGCCCGCGGGCCTGAAGCTCGGTGCCCATGGCGCCGTCAGCCAGCAGGACGCGTTCGGCAGATTGTTCGAGCCAATCGTTCATGGCGCCGCCCTCGACCTCCATGCCGCGAGGTCCACATTGCAGAACGGGCACTATAAACCTGCCGGCTCGCGGTGTCAAGGAAAGCGCTCTCGCAACGCGCAAGAGGGTGCAGCCGGTCTTACAATGGCGGTTGCCGTGAGCCCGCTTCAGCGGGCTTCGCCCCGAGCGAGTCCTGAGCGTAGCGAAGGGCGAGTCGAGGGGTTCAGGCCAGGGCCTTCGGCCCTGGTGATGGGGCGCGGTTCTCTCTTCTTTCTCCAGCCCGCTTCAGCAGGCTTACCCTCGGGCCGACCCAGGTGGGAAGCCCGTTGAAACGGGCTCCAGGCCAGAAGAAGAACATCTCGGTGCGGGCGTCGCATGACCAGGGGTAGAACCCCTGGCCTGTACACCTCGCCTGCGGCGAGGTGGTAAGCCCGCTGAAGCGGGCTACGGCCGCAGTCGACACACACCCCAAGACGCCACTAAAAACCGGCGACACCAGGGCAAGAAGCAGCCGACGGCGGGCCGGCCGAGACGACTCACAAGCGGGAGGAATCCTCCTCGGTCTCCGGCGCTGCCGGCGAGGCGCGCCGGGCGGGAACTACCCTGCGGTAGAGCAGGACGACGGGGCCGGAAAGCACGTAGCCGATAAACAACAGCGCCAGCGCCTTTTCCCTGAGGAACCAGACCAGTGCGATGCAGATGACGATCTGAAGGATGTAGCTGAGCGGCCGGCGCCCGCGGATCAGTTGGTTCAGCACGTGCGAATAGCGGACGGTCGAGACCATCAGGATGGCCAGGACGAGAAGCATCGCCGGGACGCTCCAGGCGAGCGCGGCACCAAGGCGCGGGTAGAAGGGCTCGGGCCGCAGGTCCGCAATGAGGATGGCTGCGCTGGCCACCGCCCCGGCCGCGGCGGGACTCGGCAGCCCGCGAAACGACAGGTGCGCCTCTTCGTCCTGAACGTTCTCGACGTTGAACCGGGCCAGCCGAAGCAGCGTGCACGCGAAATAGACCGCGGCCAGGACCATCGCAAGCCGCTGCAACAGGGGATCATGAACCATGGTCGCGAAGACCCGGTAGCCCAGCAGCGCCGGGGCGGCGCCGAAGGAGACGGCGTCGCTCAGGCTGTCGAGCTGTCCGCCGAAATCGCTCGTCGCCCTGGCGAAACGAGCCACCCGGCCGTCCAGAGCGTCGAACACCATCGCCAGCAGGATCAGCAGCCCCGCGGTGGTGAACGCCGCGAACACCTCCGGGAGCCTCTCGCCCGCGGGACCCGCCTGCGGCATGACCGCCAGCGTCACGATGGCCGCGAAGCCGCAGATGGCGTTGCCCAGCGTGACCAGCGCCGGCAGAACCGCGATGTTCGGCATCTTCATCGAAAGTGCCCCAGGACCGTCAGGCCGGCCTTCACCTTGTCGCCGACCTTCACGCGGACGTCCACCGGCGCCTCCGTCGGCACCACGAGGTCGGTCCGGCTGCCGAACTTGATCATACCAAACTTCTGCCCGGCCGCCAACCGGTCTCCCTCGCGGACCTCGCAGACAATCCGGCGGGCGATGGCCCCGGCCACCTGTCGGACCAGCACGGGCACGGCGACAACGTCGGGCCTCAGGACGAGGATCGTCTGTTCGTTCTCCCGGGCGCTGGCGGCCTTCATGGCGTTCAGAAAACGCCCCGGGCGGTGAAGCACCCGGTCGACGCGCCCGGCGCACGGAGCACGGTTCAGATGGCAGTCGAGGATGGACAGGAAAATGGACACCCGCAGCGCCGAGCCGCCCGTGCCCAGTTCGTCGGGGGCTTCGATCGTCTCGACGTGGGTCACGCGGCCGTCAGCGGGGGCCAGCAGCAGGCGGTCGCCCGTCGGCACGCGCCGCGAGGGATCACGGAAGAACCACATGACCCACACGGTGAGCAGCAATGGTATCGCCGCCAGCGGCCAGACCCAGCGAACGGGAACGGCCGCCACAACGGCGGTCACGACCAGGCCAAGGCCGCCGAAGAGCAGGACCTCCTGCGTGGCGTATCGGGTCAGGGGAATGCGCACCTGCGGTCTCCACAAGACGTGCCGCGCCGCATGGCGACGTGGCACGGGCAAGATGCCCATGCCACTTTCTCAGCGGTCTGCTAAAGACCGTAGCGTCGCTTGTACCGGTCCTCGGGGCGGCTCGGCTCGTCGCCGTCGTCCCCCGAATCGTCATCGTCCTTGCCGTAGTGTCTTTCGGTGTTGCCGCCGCTGGCGCGGACGCCGGGCGGCTGGGCCGGCTTGGGTGTTTCCCTGATCTTGACCATCGCCTCGTATGACCGCCGGATGGCCGCGTCCTTTGGCAACTCCTTCAGGAGAACCTTGTAGATCGTCTCGGCGGGCCCGAACTCGCGGATGAGCGTGTACAGTTCGGCCGTCGCCAGGAGGCAGGCCCGGCGGACGGCCTGAAGGCGCGCCACGCAGGCGTCGATCCTGGCGACAGCCGCCTTCGGCAGCTCCTCCTCGGGGCGCTGCAAGTGGGCGAACTTCAGCGCGGCCGTGGTCTGCTCATAGACGTACTGGTAGATCGCGATGGCGAACTTGATGTGGCCCTGGTAAGCCCGCGTTTCCTTCGTCGACCGCTTGGTGTACTGAAGAATGTAATGGATGAGCGCCTCGTTGCCGACCTTCCTGGCATCGGCCTCCGCGTCGGAGCGAAGCTCGTTGATCTTCTCCAGCAGGGCCTCGGCGCGATCGGTTTGCCGCGTCAGCTTGCGAAGGAAGTCCCTCGCCTCGCCGCCGAGGGGCTCGGTCTCGGCGACCGCCGGGGCAGGCTTTGGCTTCGGTAATTCGGGAGGTCTCGTCTCAGAGGGCTTCTCCGGCTCCGCCGGGCGCTCCGTCCGGTTGGGGGCGTACCTGCGGCTGCGACGCTCTTCTTCCTGCTTGCGCCGCTCGCGCTCCTTGATAACGCGTTCGAGTTCCTTGCCGCTGATTCCCCTGACCCCGGGGAAGAACGTCACGCCACCGTCATCGTCGTCCCCGGTTTCATCATCGGCGGAATCCTTGCCGCCACTGTCGCCCGCCGGCTCCGCCTTCTGCGGCCCGTCGGCGGCGAAGACCGACCAGGGGCAGCGTGAGAGCGCCGCCGGACCGACCAGCAACGCCGCGACCCCCATGAGCAGGAACAGCAGTCCCTTTGTGACTCGCATCATCATAGTCCGCCCCTGAAAGGCTCGCGGCATGCGGCCGCCCGACCATCCGCCGCTCTGCCGGATATGTCGGACGTTCGTCTCCCGTCACTTGAACCCCGCCGGCCGGCTCTCAGGCCGCGACTACCGCCCGTCGGTGCGAAACGGCACCGCCGGCAGCCCCTCGGCGTTATGCAGGTTGCACTCGGGGTTGTCGGCCCACGCGTAGCGGACGGCCGCGATTTCTTTGACGTCGGCCCCGGTGACGATCACGGCATCGCCCTCGATCCGGGCGTCGGCCCAGGCGAACTTCCCGTCGGGGCCTGCGACGGCAAATCCCTTGAGCGGCCCACCGCCTCGGGCGACGAGGCCGCCCCCCACGTGGTCGAACGTCAGCGTCGCCTTGTTGCCGGCGAGCTTCACCTCCTTGAAGACCGGCCCGCTGTAGACGAGGTCCTTGCCGTAGGCCACGTGCAGCGACCCCAGAGCGAGCCGCAGGCCCACGTCCTGCTTGTTCTTCGGGTGGATGTTCTCGGCCTCGCCGATGTCGATGGTGCAGGCCATGGCGGTGTGCGGCACGCTGAGCGTGGCGGCCTGGGCTTCGCGCAGCTCGGCCCACTGGCTGTCGCCGGGCTCCGGCTGGCGGGCCTTGAAGCCGGCCAGTTGCACAAACAGGAACGGCATGTCGGGCTGTTTCCACTGCGTTCGCCAGTCGCGGATCAGCGCGGCGAAGATCTTGTGATAGAACATGCCGCGGTGGGCGTCGTTCTCGCCCTGGTACCAGATGACGCCCTTGACGCGGTAGCGCGCAAGCGGGGCGATCATCCCGTTGTAGAGGGCCGACGGCACGGCACGGACATTGTCCCTGAACGTCACGGCCGGCCTGCGCGGCTCGGGCTTGCCTTCGGCCCGCGCGGCGGCGGCCGCCTTCTCCCACTCGGCCCACTTGGGCTCCCATTCCTCGCGGAACGTTCGCAGACTGTCGGCGGTGCGCTCCATGACGTTCTCGGCGAACGCCTTCACCTCGGGATCGGCGGCCAGGCCCTCGCGGCTCGTCCACGGATGGGCGCTGGACGCGGCCCACGAACTGTGGATGATTCCGATCGGCACGCCGAGTCGCGTGTTCAGGTGGCGCGCGAAGTAGTAGGCCGCAGCCGAGAACTCGCCGGCCGTCTTCGGGCTGCACACGGTCCACTCACCGTAGACGTCGTCGCGCGGCTCAGCAGCGGCGTCCTTCCAGACGTTGAACGAGCGGATCGTCGGATGGTCGGCTGCGGCGATCTCGGCTTTCGGATTGGCGCTGTTCTTGACAGGCCAGTACATGTTCGACTGTCCCGACGCGACCCATACGTCGCCGAGGGCCACGTCGGTGAACTCGACGGTGTTCTTGCCTTCGACCTTCAGTCGCAAGCCGGTCATCCCATTCAGCGACTTCAGCGCGTTGAGGTTCACCGACCACGCGCCCTTATCGCCTGCAACAGCCTGCGCCGAAATGCGGTCGCCCGGCCCACTGCCCGACATGCCGCCGAGAATGACGGGCACCGGTTTGCCGTCCTTGGATTCTCCCATCGCGTGCAGCGTCACGGTGACCTTCTCGCGCGGGTCGGCCCAGCCCCAGACGGCGATGGGCACGTCGCGCTGCAGAACCATGTGGTCGCCGAAGATTGCTGGCAGACGCACATCGGCCAGGGCGGAACCGGCGGCGGAAAGGACGACGGTTGCCGCAAGCAGCGCCGCTGCGCACGCCCGCATGGTGGCCTGACAATCATGGCCACGCCCATACGGGTTTCGGCTGCGCCTCAACAAGCGTGGCCATGCCACCCCGGTAGCGGTCGCCAGCAGCGCCGCAGCACACTTCCTGGCAACGCGCATGGCCGCACCTCCCGGGACCGCTAGAACTGTTCGAGAAAGCGCACGTCGTTCTGGTAGAAGAGGCGGATGTCGTCGATGCCGTACTTGAGCATGGCCGGCCGCTCGATGCCGAACCCGAAGGCGAAGCCCGTGACCTGCTCGGGGTCGTACTTGACGGCCTCGAGGACGTTCGGGTCGACCATGCCGCAGCCGAGAATCTCCATCCATCCGGACCGTTTGCACGCCGGGCAGCCCTTGCCGCCGCACAAGAGGCACGACACGTCCATCTCGGCGCTGGGCTCGGTGAACGGAAAAAACGACGGGCGGAACCGCGTCTCGACCTCCGGGCCGAAGAAGGCATGGACGAACATCGCCAGCACCGTTTTCAGGTGGGCGAAGGTGACGCCCTCCTCCACCCAGAGGCCCTCGAGCTGGTGGAACATGGTGGAGTGGCCCGCGTCGACGGTGTCGGGGCGGTAGACGCGGCCCGGCATGATGACGCGCACGGGCGGCGGCGTGGTCTCCATGATGCGAATCTGCACCGTCGAGGTCTGTGTCCGCAAAAGCAAATTGTCGCGGATGTAGTAGTTGTCCAGCGGGTCGCGGGCCGGATGCTCCGGCGGGATGTTCAGGGCGATGAAGTTGTGCCACTCGTCCTCGATCTCCGGCCCCTCGGCGACAGCGAAACCGAGACGGCTGAAGATCTCGACCATCTCGTTTCGCGCCCGGGTGATAGGATGTCGCCGGCCGAGCGCGGGTCGCCGGCCCGGGAGCGTGACGTCGGTCCGCGCGCCGGTTTCCGGCGCCGCGCCCGAGGCCAGGCGCTCGCGCGCGGCGTCGATCTGCGCCTGCGCGTAGCCCTTGAGTTCGTTGACCGCCTTGCCGAAGGCCGGCCTGGCCTCACGGGGCAGCGAGGCGAGCTGGGACATCAGGGCGGGGATCCTGCCCTTGGCCCGGCCGAGGAACTCGACACGGACCGCCTCCAGCGCCGCCGCGTCGGCCGCGGCCGCCAGGCGGTCCCGGAACTCGGCCCGAACCGTGTCAACCTGCTCGCTCACGGGGGCTCCCGCTGAGCTGTTTAGCAACTGTGTGCCACCCACAAACTTCGTTTGTTGGTGCCCGGATTCTCGCACACCTTCGGCACCCACACGCTGCGCTTGTGGGTGGCACACCTGGGATATCCGGTTGTGAAACAGCCTTCTAAGCCGCCGATGCGTTCTTGGCCTGCTCGACCAGGGCATCGAAGGCCGCCGGGTCGTGAATGGCGACCTCGGACAGCATCTTGCGATTGATGCGGACCTGGGCCTTGGTGAGCCCGGCGATGAAGCGGCTGTAGTTGATGCCCCTCTGGCGACAGGCGGCGCTGATGCGCGTGATCCACAGGCCGCGGAACACGCGCTTGCGGGCCCGGCGGTCGCGCCGCGCGAAGGCGTCGGCCCGCTGGACCGACTCCTTGGCCGCCTTGTACTGTTTCGAGCGGGCCAGGACCATGCCCTTGGCGCGCTTCATGGTCCGTTTCTTCCTGCGGTGGCGGGCGACCCCGCTCGTGGTTCGTGGCATTGCTTGACCTCCCGTAGGGTCGACGCCCGGCTGCGGAACTCCGCCACCCGGGCGACACCCGGCCTTGTCACGTGCTCATCGCGCGGCGGTACCGCTTGGCGTCGACGGCCTTGAGGGTGCCCTTGCGTTTGAGCGCTCGGCGGCGTTTGCCGCTCTTGCCGCTCATCAGGTGGCTCTTGCCGGCTCGGCGGCGCACGACCTTCCCGTTCTTGGTCAGCCGGAAACGCTTGAGCGACGCTTTGTGGGTCTTCTGCTTCGGCATCTCGTTGCCCCCATTCGCTTGCGGACAGATAAAGAACATCTCCCTTTGGCCCGTGCCTGCTCCAACCGGGACCCTGCCGTCGCCGCGGGGAAAGGTCGTCCCGGTGGCGCAGCGGCTTCGATCATTGTCATTGTGGCCAGCGACTCACTCGTGCACGGACTTCAACGGAGCGAGCATCAGGTTCATGCGGCGTCCCGCCATTCTCGGGGCCGCCTCGGGCTTCGCCACGTCCGCCAGGCTGTCGACGACGGCCTGCATGTTCTGCTTGGCGAAGTCGATGTGGGCCATCTCGCGCCCCCGGAACATCAGGTTGATGAGCACCTTGTGGCCCTTCTCCAGGAACTCGCGCGCCTTGCGGATCTTGACCTCCAGATCATGCTTGTCGGTCTTCGGCCGCAGGCGGATCTCCTTGATGCCCAGCGTGTGCTGCTTCTGCCGCTTCTTGCTCTGCCGATACCGGTGCTTGCTGAAGTCCATCAGTCGGCACACCGGCGGGCGCAGGTCCGGGGCCACTTCCACCAGGTCCAGGCCGCGCTCGTCGGCGATGCGCAACGCCTCGTCGCGATCCAGTTCCCCGAGCTGCTTGCCCTCTTCGTCGATCACCAGCAGCGGCGAAATGTGAATCTGATCGTTCACGCGCTGCTGCTTCCGCACATTGCGCTGGCTAGGCATGAATCTCGCGATGGCGTCCATCCTCCAAAAGGACTACGCTGACGGTCCCACGTCGTCGGCCACCCGCACGTCGCCGAACGACTGGATCTCCTTGGCGGCCGCGGCCGCGAATGCCTCAGCGGTCATGGCCCCGAGGTCGCCCGTGGTCCGCTCCCGAACCGCGACCGTCCCGGCCTCGGCCTCACGGCCGCCGACGACCAGCATGTACGGCACCTTCTGCATCGTGGCGTCGCGGATCTTCGCGCCGACCTTGTCGCTCCTGAGATCCGCCTCGACGCGCAAGGACGCACCCGACAGCGTCTCGTGCACGGTCAAGGCGTAGGCGTCGAACTTCTCGCTCACTGGAAGCACCACGGCCTGAACGGGTGCGAGCCACAGCGGAAACGCGCCGCCGAAATGCTCCGCGACGATCCCCAGGAAGCGCTCCATCGACCCGAAGATCGCCCGATGGATCATCACCGGCCGATGCTCCGCGTTGTCCGACCCGACGTAGGTGATGTCGAACCGTTCCGGCATCGCGAAGTCGGCCTGGATGGTGCCGCACTGCCACGTCCGGCCCAGGCAGTCGCGGACGTGGAAGTCGATCTTTGGGCCATAGAAGGCCCCCTCGCCCTCGTTGACCGTGTAGTCGAAGCCGCTGGCTTCCAGCGCTCGGCGAAGCGCCTCGGTGGCCATGGCCCACATCTCGTCGCTGCCGATGGTGTGCGCATGCGGCCGCGTGGACAGCTCGACCATCACCTTCTCGAAACGGAACGGGGCGTAGAGTTCCTGCACCAGGCCGATGACCTTGGTCACCTCCTCCGCAAGCTGCTCAGGCAGGCAGAAGACGTGGGCATCGTCCTGGGTGAACTGGCGGACGCGCATCAGGCCGTGCAGCACGCCGCTCTTCTCGTGCCGATGCACGAGGCCCAGCTCGGCGTTCTTGATGGGCAGTTCCTTGTAGGAGTGCGGCCGCGACTTGTACACCAGCAGCCCGCCGGGGCAGTTCATCGGCTTGACGGCGAACGGCCGGTCGTCGATGGTGGTGAAGTACATGTTGTCGTGATAATGGTCCCAGTGACCTGAGCGGTGCCAGAGCGATTCGGAGAGGATGATAGGCGTGCGGATTTCGCCGTAGCCGTGGCGCCGATGGACATCGCGCCAGAAGGCCACCAGGGCGTTCCATACAATCGTTCCCTTGGGATGAAAGAAGGCGAAACCCGGCCCTTCCTCGTGGAAGCTGAACAGGTCGAGCTCAACGCCCAGCCGCCGGTGGTCGCGGCGCCGGGCCTCCTCCAGTTGCGCGAGGTGCGCCTCGAGGCTCTTGCGGTCCCAGAAGGCGGTCCCGTAGATCCGCTGGAGCATCGGCCGCGTCTCGTCCCCGCGCCAATAGGCCCCGGCGAGGTGCGTCAGCTTGAACGCCCCGACGCGCGACGTGTCGGGCAGGTGCGGACCGCGGCAAAGGTCCACGAAGTCGCCGTCGCTGTAAACGGATACGGTCGTCGCCGGGGCCGACCCGTCGGTCGGGCTCGCCAGGCCGTCGATCAGTTCCACCTTGTAGACCTGCCCGGCCTCGGCCATCATCCGCCGGGCATCCTCCACCGACAGGTCGCGCCGCTCGAAGGCAATGGCCTCGGCAACGATCTTCTGCATCTCCTGCTCGATGCGCTGCAAGTCGTCCTCGGTCAGCCGCACCGGAAGGTCGAAGTCGTAGTAGAACCCGTTCTCGATGGACGGACCTATGCCGAACTTCACCCCGGGGTAAAGCCGGCCGACGGCCTGGGCCATGACGTGAGAAATGGAATGACGGAGTACGTCGATTGCGGCGTCGCTTTTCTCGGTCAGGATCTCGACGGCGACCTCCCCGTCGCTGGGGACGATCGTGGCCAGATCGACCGGATTGCCGTCCAGCCTGGCAGCGACGGCTGCTTGAGCCAGGCGTGGACCAATCTGTCGGGCGACATCCGCGACGCTCGATCCCGGAGTCACCTCCAGGATGCTCCCGTCGGGAAGTCTGACTCGTGACATGGGTCGGCTGCACACCCTCCACTCTTGGCCAATCGGCGACGTTCGCCCGGAATGCCCCGCAGGGTGCCCTCCAGCCCCCTGCATAGCACTATCCTAGCCGCGCGCCGCCGGAAGTCAAGCTCAAAGCCCGCCGCCGGGCCCCCCGGCGTCCCTGGCAACGGCGGCGGTCACCTCGGCCTGGCAACGACGGCCACAGGTAAGCCGGACAGGCTCTTACGCATTCATCCGCCAGATGGTCAGGTTGAGCGCCGCCGCGAAGGTCACCCAGCACAGGTACGGCACCATCAGGAGCCCGGCCGCAGGAACAGCCCGCCAGAAAACCACCACCGTGGCCAGAATTGCCACCCAGAGGACCACAATCTCGGCGAAGGCCGCCCCCGGCATCCGAAGACCGAAGAACACAAGCGGCCAGATCGCATTCAGGCCCAGTTGGATCGCAAACACCGTCAGAGCCCGCGTCGCGGCACCGGGGCCGGCCGCCCGCCACACCAACCACGCCGCCACGGCCATGGCCGCGTAGAGCACCGTCCACACGGGACCGAACAGCCAGCCGGGAGGCGTCCAGGAAGGCTTTGCCACCTGACCGTACCAGTCCCGGAGACCGGCGCGTGTCCCGAGGCCCCCGACGGCGGCAGCCACAGCCACGGCCGCCAGGCATAGAAGCAGCCTCACCGCTTGCGATTTCGCATTCATCCGTGTTCCCTCCCACCCTGTCGTCGTGGTCATTGTACCAGAAACCCCGCGTGGCGATGCGTCGCTCGAACACGGCTTGAACGTGGGGACATCTCAGTAGGTCAGAGGTCCGATGGACCTGCCGCCCCGGGGTTGCCCGAGCACCCCAGCCGCGCCGCCGCCTGAAGTGTGCCATGGGGCGCGGAAGGCCACGAACGTCCACCGGGCTCAACATTGCGCCAAACGCCGACCATCAGATGATATGCCGCCTCAGGAACGCCGGCGGAGACCCGGAGAGCCGCACAACCGGCACCACCGCGAACCAGGTACGGTTGCTGCCATAAGCCCAGCCACGGCAATCCATTACGCCCGCACGATTGTGCCGATCCGCCGGGAAAGCACGTCTGGCACGCGGCTTGCCGCTCAGTGGGGCAAGCCGGTCGTGAACGGACTCCACCCGGTCGCCCCGGCCGAAAAGCACCATGCCGGGGATTGACACGAGGACGGGCAGTCGCGTACAGTCCTATCTGACAGGCTACCCGGGGAGGTTCCAGAACGACGTTTCAGAGTACCACTGTCCCTGAGCGCCATCGGCGCGGGACCCATGACTGGCTCCGCACGCCGCCGCCCAGGCCGGGAGGCGGAAACACCGGAACATGCCCGATGGGCATGGCACCGGCGGCGGGAGCCGATGCCACGCCATAAGGGGTGAGAGTGGGCGGTGTGAGGTCGGCCTGTCAGTTGTCTGGAAACGAAGAGAGGGGCTGTAACGATGAGAAACGTGCTGATGGCCGCAACGGTCGTCATGATGGTCTGCGGGGCGGCCTACGGCGACTTCCTGG
>Ga0272441_10009678_pt1 | contig 14813 bp, 9 predicted proteins | sample SSMProp6N_FD_193582 | JGI IMG/M metagenome (GOLD analysis project Ga0272441, IMG submission 193582) | Marine sediment archaeal communities from Little Sippewissett salt marsh, Falmouth, MA, United States - SSM-Prop-6N | ecosystem: Environmental > Aquatic > Marine > Wetlands > Sediment ... | reverse complement strand
GAGGCCGACGAACTGCTGCCGCCTCTCTCGGTCGATGCGAAAAAGGTGCTGATCCACGACATGGCCGGGCGGCCCACCGGCATCCCGCCGGTGTCCATGAAACGCGCCGGCGAGGCCGCGTCGCAGGACGTCGAGCTCTTCATCGGACGCAAACTCCTCGCCTGGGTCGGCATGCTCGCCCTGCTCGTCGGCTCGGTCCTGTTCATCATCTGGGCCCACCATCAACTGTTGCCCGGTGCCGCCAAGTCGCTCATCCACGTCGCCCTGGGGCTCGGCCTGCTGGCCTGCGGCGAGTGGGCCAGCCGCAAGTCGTGGACCCCGCTGGCGCTGACCCTGACGGGCGGCGGCATCGCCGAGCTGCTGTTCGCCGGCTTCAGCGCCCTGGCCCTCTACGACCTCATCGGCTGGGAGGTTTTCCTTGCCCTGATGGCCGTCGTCGTCGCCCTGGCCATCGCCCTGGCTCTGCGCTACGAGAGCCAGACCATCTCCGTCATCGCCGCGCTGGCCGGCGTCGCGGCCCCCATCATGCTGTGGGTCACCCGGCCGGACTTCCGCGCCGTGTTCGTCTTCCTGGCCGCGGTGGACCTCATCGCGGTGCTCGTGGCGGTGCTGCGCCGCTGGCGGGCCGTCACCCTGGTGGCCTTCATCGGCACCGCGCTCAACGTCGCCTTCTGGCTCTGGCGCGACCACGGGTTCGCCGTGGCCACGGCCTCGTCGCCGCGCGGCGTCGATCCGGCAGCGGCCATCCTCGTCGTCGGCGGATTCTTCGTGCTGTTCCTCGCCGTGTCGCTCGTCTGCCACCTCGAGCGGCGCGACGGGCGACCCGCCGACCTCTGGGTGTTCGTCCTCAATCCCGTCTGGACGTTCATGGTGCTGCACGGCCTGTTCGGCGCACGCCACGCCCACGCGATGGCCGGGCTGGCCGCCGCCATGGGCGCGCTCCACCTGGTGGTCGCCGCGGCGGCGCGGGCTCGGGCGCCCGACGCCCGGGGACTGCGGTCCCTGGCCATCACGCTCGGGGTCGGCTTCCTCGCGGTCGCCGTGCCGCTACGGTTCGACGGGCTGGCCGTCCCCATCCTGTTCGGTCTGCTGGCGGTGGCGCTCTACGCGGCCTCGGAGGTCGCGCGCGAATGGCGGATGCGCGTCGCGGGCTTTCTGGTGTTCCTGGCCATGGGCGTGGCGCTGCTGGTCAACGTGCCGACGCTGCTGGCCGACGTGGACGCGGCCGTGGTCAACCGGCGCTGCATGACCCTGGGCGCGTGCGCGCTCGGGCTGTGGGCGTCGGCGGCCGTGATACGCCGCAGCCGCCTGAGCCATCCGCGGATCGCCACGCCCGAGTGCGCCGGCGTGCCGGCGCTCTTTGCCCACGCGCTGGTGCTCGCGGTGTTCACGCTGGAGACGCAGAGCTGGTTCGCGCACCAGGGCGACACGGCGATGGGCCACTTCGGCCGGCAGGTGGTCACCTCGGCCGGCTACGCGCTCTACGCCGCCGGGCTGCTGGCCGCGGGCCTCGGCCTGCGGCGACTCTACCTGCGCGCCAGCGGCCTGGTGCTGTTCGGCGTCGCCGCGCTCAAGATCTTCATCTATGACGTGGCCGAGCTGCGCGGCCTGTACCGCGTCGCCAGCTTCATCGCCCTGGCGCTCCTGCTGCTGCTCGGCGCCGCCCTCTACAGCAGGCGGCAGCACGTGCTGTTTGCGGACGCCGCGGACAAGGCGACCAAGCCGCCCGAACCGCCCGAGTCGCCGGTTGAACCCGGCACCTCGGGAGACTCATAGCGCACGTGGGTGCGGGAAGACCGAGAGACACCCCCGTTGAGCCGGTCATGGCCGCCTTGGGGCGCCGCAGCGCTTCGCATTCGTGGATGGATGTTTGGCAGTTGCGGCCCGAGGGGCCGCTAGGAGCTTAGCCGGGGGCGAAGCCCCCGGATTGCGGTTTATATACAGCCAGAGCCCCGAAGGGGCGGCAGGAACGCTCCCCTGATTGGCTCTGTCGCCCCTTCGGGGCTCTGGGGAGTAGGGGGGTGCTTCCCGGGGGCTCGGCCCGGCAGACAGCCGCCGGGCCAGCGCCCCCGGCTAAACTCTCTCGTCCCGCCGGGACTCGCACACTGGCCGGTCGACCGTGCGCGGCACAGCCATGAGCTCGACTCTCTCCCGACCGCTAGGTTGAGAGGCCGTCTGCCGAAGTCAGTAATCGACTGGCCTGCTGCTACTCAATCCACCCGCTTCAGCCAGAGGCAGTCAAGATAGACTTCCTTCATCGCCGCGGGGCGCGTCAGGGCGATGTACATCATCAGGTCCTCTTTCGCAATGAACTCGCCGACCTCGACCACGTGAAACTTGCCGTCGGCCAGGTCGGCGGCGGGCACCTCCACCTTGATACCGCCGGCGCCGCCTGTGCCGCAGACAAAGGCGTTGCCGTCCCCCGCGCGCTCGCCGCCCTTGACGCGGACCAGCAGTTTGTACCGCTTGCCGACCGCGACCTCGTCGTGCGGGCTGAAGTGGTGCTGAATGAGCCAGCGCGGCGTGGGCACCTTGAGCGCCCAGCCGTCGCTCGCGTCGGCGTCGCGGACCCACCATCCTTCGCGGTCGAGCCAGCCGGAGTCGATCTGCCGGGCCTGGATGAGGCGGCACGCGGCCAGGTCCGCGGCCTTGAGCTCCGGCGGCAGCACCGTGCCGCGCTCCGCGACGAGCTTGCCGTAGTCGGTGAGCCACTGGAAGAACGGCTCGGCCCGCTCGGGGTCGGCCACGGCCGTGATGCGGTAGTCCTGGGCCACCTGGTTGAGGCTGGCGGCGATACGGGCAAAGTCGAGCTTGCCGACGCGCTTCTCGGTGGCCTCCCACGTCGGGCTCAAGGGGCCGCGCTTTGCCAGGACGTACCAGACGGGCATGTGGGCGTGGCGGACGCGCCGCTCGAGCGCCGCGTCGCCCGCGGCCAGGCGGTCGGCCTCGCGCAGCACCTCCTCGGCCTCGGCGATAATCTCCGGCTGAAGGAACGGCGCGTTCATCCGCATGACCCGCTTGAGCTGGTAGTCGTGCTCGCGCCCGTAGCGGTGCATCACGTCGATGTACTTTTGCACGGCCGGCGCGGCGCGGCCATAGTAGCCGTCGAGGAACTCACCCAACAGCGCCTTGCCGTCGGCGTCGGGGTTCCACAGGGCCTTGGCCTGGATCCACATCCTGAGGGCGATGAACTCGGTCGCGCGGCCGGCGTGCGTGCCTTGCTCCATGATGCCGGTGGCATTGTGGTCGGCATAGAACTTGATGTTGGGCACCACGGCGTCGAGGTCGGGGTTCGGCATCAGGTAGTGCGCCCGGTTGCCGATGTAGGTCCAGATGAAGAGTTTGCTTGCCGCGCGCCCCCAGAAGGTGATGTCGTCCTTCGTCTTGCGGTTGTGCTCGTTGCTCGCCAGCGCCAGCGGATGGGCCCAGTCGCTGGCAATCGGGGCGAAGCGGACGATGACGTTCGCGCGCGGCTTGACCGTTCTCGGCGGCGTCTGCGTCCAGCCGTAGGCGCTCGACATGATGCGCGCCCCGGGCACCTCCTTCTCGAGACCTTCCGCCACGGCGTTGATGAAGTGGAACCACTGGCCCGACGGCGAGCCTTCCCGCTCGGCGATGGCGGCGCATGCCGGGCACCGGCAATAGGCCCGGTTGTCCTCGTGCGAGTCGATCAGGCACTTCGTCTCCGGATGCGCCTTGTAGAGCTTGACGAGGCTCCGGATGGTCGCCTGGATGACCTCGGGATTTGTCTGGCAGATTTCGCTTTTGGATCGCTTGCCGTCGACGAGGGCCCACATCTCGGGCGTCATCTCGTCGACCGATTCCTCGACCAGGTCGATGCTGTTGTGCCCGTGGCTGCCGGCGATGAAGTAATGGCCGCCCAGGGTCTCGGGCGCCGGGTCGCCGCCCATGCCGTTGACCTTGTTGCGCGCCGCCCAGAGGCGCCCCTCGCGGCTCCAGATTTCGCCGTAGAGCATGTCGCGACATTCCAGGCGCGGCACCTCGCGGCGGTCGACGGCCTCAACGCGAATGGTCTTCATCGTCGGGATGGTGCTTTCGCCCGGGTACCACCAGCGGCAGCCGAGGCTTTCGAGGAACGTGTAGACGCCGTACAGCGTGCCGCGCTTCTCGCCGCCCGCGATGACCAGGCGGTTGCCGACCGTTCTGATGACGAAGCCCTCGTCGCCGAGGGCGTCGAGCTTGACCTCCGGGCACAGGGCCCGCACGGTCCGGTTGCCGACCAGGATCGCCGACCCGACGGCCGGGCGGTCCTCGTCGGCGCCATGCACCGTCAGCCGCGCGCCGCTCATCTCGTGGATGAATCGCCCGAGCTCCTCGACGGCGAACTTCTCGGACGGGCTGATGGCGGCGTCGGCGACGATGGCACTGGCGGCGCGGCCGGCGTCGACGAGCACGACCGCGCCCGGTTTCGGCGCCTCGTCGCCTGCCGCACGCGCCGCACACAGCGAGATGAGAACGGCCACCACCGTCATCGGAACACGTCTGCCGGACATGAGACGACCTCCGCGTGCTGTGTTACGCCTCAAGTGATGGGTGGCATGGCGACACCCGCCGTATGGGGTCGCCATGAAGCCCCGTGCTCATGGCGATCCGCAGACAGCAGCGTATCGCCATGCCACCCCCGGAACGAATCCGCCGGACATGGCACGGCCTCCTTATGAATGATGCGCAGCGACGTGGACGCGGCGCGGATCCCCGGGACGTCGGGCCCGCATCACGCGGCTAGTCACGCTCAAGGACGATCCTGGACGGGCGGCCCTCGATGCCGAACTTGTTGACGGCCACGACCTCCAGCGAGTTGGTGCCTTCGTGCAGCCGCCACGCGTTCGGCGCCTCGTTGGTGCCTTCGCCGCAGTCGGTCCACGCTTTGCCGTCGATCCGGTAGCGGAAGGTTTCGAAGTCGGGCGTCAGGGTCTTGAGGAAGAACTCCAGGTTGATGCCGCCGCGCCGCTCGAAGTGGACCGCCGCCTGCTGCATCGGCCAGTAGGGCTCGAGCGCCGGGTCGGCAGGGTTCTTCCGCGTGTGGTACGGCACGCCCTCGCAGAGCTTGTCTTTGGTGATGAACATGGCGGCGTAGTCGAGGCTGCCGTCGGGCTTGGTCGGCATGTAGGCGAGGTAGAGGAACTTGCCGAGCGACTCGGCGGAGAGCTTCAGCGTGCCGAAGCCCTTGTGCGTGCCGCGCTCGATCGGCAGGTCGGCCTTGGTGTAGGTCTTCGCGTCGGTCCCGACGACGATCCTCATCCTCAGGTCGTTGCCGCCGTTGTAGAACCACTCCTTGCGGATCTCCCAGGCGTTGAGCGGGACGCCCTTGACGAAGTAGACGTTCAGCGTCGGGTCGAGGACGAACCACTTGCCGGCCTGGTTGGACCAGACCTCGACGATGGCGTGCTCGGTGCCGTTGCCGTCGCTCTTGGCGCCCTTGAGGCCGACGCTGCGCGCGACGTAGCCGACGCTTCGCAAGGCCTCGCGCAGGAGCCGCGCGTAGTAGCCGCAGTTGAACGCGTGGCCCTCGTCGACGGCCTTGAGGATGTCGAGCGGCTTCTTCGCCTCGGGTTTGGTGGGCTGGCCGAAGAGCTTGATGCGCCTGTGGGCCCAGTCCATGAGGAGCACCTGCCTGGCGAACTCGGTCTTGCCCTTGGCGATCACGTCGTCGAGCTTCTCCTGGGAGCGGAGTTGCGCCAGCGCCTCGTCGCCGTAGCAGTCGAACTTGAAGAGGTCGGTGAACTGGGTCTTCTCGCAGGGCGTGACGTCCATCACCTTGACCGTGGCGGCGCGGCGGAAGAGCTTCACGACCTCGCCGGCGTGGCGGCCCTCCAGGGGCACGTTGGCCCGCGGGTCCTCCTGCGGCTCGGCGGCGGCGCACCAGGCCGAGGCCGCAAGAATCACCGCCAGGGCGACACTCAGCTTTCTCATTTTCATGTCCTCCTGTACGTCAGAGCGCCCGTCCCGACGGCTCGTGAGCACGCCACCCGCCCCGGGAGGCACGGCGGCACACGACGGCCGCCGTGGCACCCGACTATGCCCCCCAGAACGCTAACACCCCCTCACTCGATGCTCGGCTTGACGGGGTTGCGGCTGTCCTGGCAGTTCCCGGCGGCCAGCGTGTGCTTCAGGTCTCCGTCGGTTCGGGCGTACTCGACCACCTGCCGGAACGCCACGCAATGGGTGTCGGGATACTTGTCTTTCTCGCGGACGAGGACGTCCATCAGGAACTCCCTGAGAATGGCGGCCTCGTAGCGGTGGCTGTTCTTGGAGGTCGAGTCGTCCGGCGTCTTGAAGCCCCAGTCGTGGCAGGCGTTGATGGCGAAGATGGGTCGCCGCGGATGGCGGTAGCGGTAGTCGAAGTTGGCCTTCATCATCGCGACGCCCTGAGCAAGCTCGAAGTCGAATTGCCCGGGGTAGTCCGAGCGGATCGGCCGGGTGATCTTCGCGTGCACGGGCGGCGCGTTGCCGTCCAGCGCCCCGGTGTGGATGATGTACGTCTCGGCCTCCTTGGGCGGCCAGGCGTAGTCGTTGGGATGCTGTCCGCGCCGGCCCCAGTAGAGGAACTTCTGCCGGGCGATCAGTTGCCGCGAGAAGTCCCGATCGATAGCAGCGCCGCGGCCGCCGCCCCCGCCCTTGTAGGTGAACGGCCGCGTGAAGCCCGCGATGTTGTCGCGGTACCACTGGGTGCAGCCCTCGATCTCCTCGACCTGCTGTTCGCGCGGCAGGCTGGCCCAGTTGTGGCCGCCCGGGTTGTGATGCAGCGTGTGATGGGCCACCTCGGAGCCCAGGTCGAACAGCCGCTGGTAGATGAGCTTCTGCTTGACCATGTCCCGCGTCTCGGGGTCGCCGGCCAGCGGGGCCACCCACATGGTGAAGACGACCTTGGCCCCGTGGGCGTCGAGCGTTTCGACGACGTCGAGCATCGACTCGATGCCCTCGATGTTGACGCAGTCGTCGACGCCGAGGCAGATGAACATGGGCGGGCGCTTGCCGCCCGGCGTCTTGAGCTCACTCGCGGGAATCTCGGGAATCTCCGCCACGGGGGCCGAGAGGTCGGGCGCCTGGATGGCCACGCCCATCTCCGTCAGCGCCGCCGCCGCGTGGCGCCGAAGCCCGACGTCTTCGTGTTCAAGGATCTTCAGCAGCGCTGCCCGGGCCGCGTCATCGTTGACACCAATCGCGCCCAAGGCGTCGATGGCGTACTGACGGTTGTTGATCCACTCGCCGTCGAGCATCGCGACGAGGCCGGGCACCGCCTTCTTCGACTTGATCGCCGCCGCCGCGTAGGCCGACGACTGTTGCATGTAGTCGTCGCCCGGCGCCAGGCCCTTGGCGAGGAACTCCTCGCCCGAGGCGTCGCCGAACTTCACCGCCAGGATCTCCGCAGCGCGGTTGCTGATGATCAGGGCGAACCGCTCGCGGCGCGACGCCTCCAGGTCCTTGAACTCGGGATGGTCCCACTCGATGTACGTCAGGAGCCATTTCAGCACGGGAACCACGTTGCGGTCGGTGAAGAACTTGCGGTCCACCGTGTTGAGGATCGCCATCTGGTCCCACAGGCCGAGTTCGCTCCACAGGCGTTTGTCCTTCATCGCCGCGATGACGGCCTTCTGCGACGAGGGGTCGCCGATGCGGCCGAGGGCCACGAAGGCCTCGAGGCGCACGTGCACGTCGTCGTCCATGAGGAGTTTCACGAGCGCCGGCACGGCCACGCGATCGCGCAGCTTGCCCAGGGCCGTGACCGCCGTGCGACGCACCCACGGGTCGGTGTCGTCGAGCATCGGCAGGATGGCCCCGGCGCCGGCCGGATCGCCGACGCGCTCCAGGGCATAGACGGCCAACCGGCGGACAATCGGGTCCCGATCGGCCAGAGCCTTCTTCATCTCGGGCACTTCCGCCGGGTCCTTCGCCAGGGCCAGTTGCTTGGCCGCCTCCGCGCGTTCCGCGACCGTCGCCTGGCAGCCGGGCGCCGACAACAGCCCTGCCGCCACGGCCAGGACCGCCGCCGTCAATGTGATGCGCATGGGGAACACTCCTTCCAGGGCTCAGGGCCATGGCCGGCGATGGCCGGCCGGAGCCTTGCATAAATGGTAGGGACTCTTCGGGCCAAGGCAACCCTTTAACCCCGCCTTCCGAGGCCGGTGGCGGCCCTACCATCCGCCGCCCGACCGCGTCTTCGGCCGAGGGTCCGCGGCCGTGCATTGACACGCGCGCCGCACGCCCGTACCATGGCCCCGCTTCGCCACACACTTCTGACGCATCAAGGGGGAATTGCGATGAGCCGAACCGATCAGGCCGTCACCGTGCCGATGGACGTCGCGTGGGTCCCGTCCTGGCTGTCGTGGGTGGGCTGCGTGACGGCCTGCCTGCGAGCGCTGGGTGTCGATTGCGACCGGGCGGACGTGGCCGGCGTCTCGGGCTACGCGTTCCAACTCACGATCCACAAGCAGCTCTGCCCGTCCGGGCCGACGGTGTGCAGTTGGGGCGCCCTGGCCGAGGGCATCCCGCTGCTGGGTCGCAGCATCCTCTCGTTTGCCACGGCCCATGAATGCCACACCGGGGACAGCCGGAACGACCGCACGCGCGAGGCCTGCCGCCGCGCGTTCGACATGGTCTCGGCGGAGATCGCCGCCGGGCGCCCGTGCATGATCTGGGGCACCTATGTGCCCGAGTGCGGCGTCGTGGTGGGCATCGACGGCGACAGCTACGTCGTCAAGAGCTACCGCGAGGCGACCGGCGAGCCGCAGCCGCCCATCCGGTTCGACGATCTTGACGCGCCCGGCGGCCCGTACGCCCTGGCCTTCCCGGGCGAGGTCCGGCCGAACCCCGCCTGGCGCGACCGGTATCCCCTCTGGAGGGCCGCGCAACTCCTGGAGCAGAGCGCCTGGTGGCACCCGCACTGGACCACCGGTCTGGCGGCGGCCTACGGCGCGTGGGTGGCCGCGATGGAGTCCGGCGACTTCATCCCCTTCGGCGCCGCGTACAACGCGCAGTGCTGGGCGGAGTCGCGCGCCCTGGGCCGCGACTTCCTCGGCCGCGTGGCCGCGCGGTGCCCCTTCGCCTCCGAGCCGCTTGGCCGCGCCGCCGAGGCCTACGGCGAGTCGGCCGACCACCTGGCCCGCGTGGCCGGGCTGTTCCCCTTCCCGCCGCGCGGCGAGGCGCCGGTGGAGGCCGCCACGCGCCAAGAGGCGGCCGAGGCGCTCCGCGCCGCCCAGATGGCCGAGACGCGCGCCCACGAGGCCCTGGTCGCGGCCCTTGCCGCCGACTGGCCGCTCCAGTAGCGCGCCCGCTCTATCAGCCGCTTCGCGGAACCGGTGCAAAGCGATGCTGTTCTGTCGCCCGCAACATCAGCTCAGCGATGCGATCACGACACCAGCGAAGATCATTGCCGCACCGGCCAGCTTCGGCCCGGTGCGCCGCTCGCCGAGAAGCGTCAGGCCGAGCAAGACGCCGACGGGAATGCTCAACTGACGAAAGGCGGCCACGTAGCTGGGGTCGGCCGCGTGCGTATAGGCCGCCAGCACAAGCGTGTAGGCGAGGTATATCCCCAGCCCCGTCAGGATGGCGGGCCCTAACGAGCTTCGCAGGACGCCCTTGAGAGCACCCCGCTCCGCGCGGCTGACCAAGACGTACAGCAGCAGCCAAAGACAGGTGAACAGCCCCTGAACGGCGATATAGGACAGCGGCGCGGCAATCGGCCCGAGCGGCCCGCCTGGCTGCTGAAGGAGGTTCATGCAGTGGAAATCGAGAACGGTATAGCCGGTCGTGCCCACGGCCGTGAGAATCGCCAGGACAAAGGCCCGACTGCTGTAGTGAGCGGCGCGGAGATCCGCGAAGTGGTGCATGGGCAGAAGCAGCGCCCCGGCGACGATCAGCCCGCCGCCGAGGACGAGCCACCCCGTCACGCCGTTCGTCCGGCCGAGGCAGACGCCGACTATCGGCACCAGCAGGGCCGGCAAAGCCCGCGCCAGCGGGTAGACCAGTGACATCTGGCCCGCCCGGTAGGCCCCGGCAAGGGCAATGTAGTAGAGCGCCATGAACAGGCTCGTGCCGGCCAGCGCCATCCAGAACGTCGGCGCCACGTCCAGCAACTGGGGCGCGTGCCACAGCGCCACCGGGGCCAACAGCACCGCGCCGGTGGCGCTGGCCAGGAGCATGAACCCCGTCGCGGGCCGCCGCCGGCGAGAAAGGGCGTTCCAACCGGCGTGCACGACCACGGACAACAGCACCAGGATCATGGCGGTTACGGTCATGTGGCGAGTGTAGTACGTCAGCCGTCAGTATTCCACAACGTGCCGCATTCCCGCCGTTGAAAACATTCGTCCCCGTGGCGGTCTACGCCCCTTCTTCCCGTCTCTTCCAGGAGGCGTCCCTCATTGCGTGAAGCGGTCAATAGCGGGCCGGCGCAGCGTCCACCCCGGCCGCGCGCCGGGCGCGGGCGCCTTTTTCGTTTGAATTGCCGGGCAGGATGCGGTAACTTCTGCCTTTTTCCCCGTGGCTGAGGCGCATTCCAGGGGCACTGCTCAGCGGCGTCGGGCGGGAGGTGCTCGCATGCAGGGCGCGATTGAAAAAGCGGCCACGCTCATCGAGGCCCTCAACTACATCCGCCAATTCCGCGACAAGACCATCGTCGTCAAGGTCGGCGGCAGCTTCCTCGACGACGACGACGCCCGGCGCAGCGTCCTGACGGACATCGCCTTCATGCGGATCGTCGGCATCCGGCCCGTCCTGGTGCACGGCGGCGGCCCGGCCATCAGCCAGGCCATGAAGCAGGCCAACATCGAGCCCGTGTTCGTCCACGGCCTCCGCGTCACCGACGCCGACACGCTCTCGATCGTCCAGGACGTGCTCATCAACACGATCAACCGCGGACTGGTCGACGAGCTGCGCGCGGTCCATCCCCAGGTCGAGCCGATCCATCCGCGGAGCCGGCCCGTGCTCAAGGCCGAGCGCGAGACGGCCACCGACGCCAAGGGCCACCCGGTGGACCTCGGCTTCGTCGGCAGTGTCACCGAGGTGGACACCTGGATCCTGTCGCGCCTGACGTCCGAGGGGGTGATCCCGGTCATCGCCCCGCTCGGGCTCGGCGACGACGGCCAGGTCTACAACGTCAACGCCGACACGGTCGCCTCGCGCGTCGCCGTGGCCATGAAGGCCGAGAAGATCGTCAACGTGTCCGACACCCACGGCATCCGCACCGACCCGGACGATCCGGAAAGCCTGGCCTCGTCGCTGAAGCGGGCCGAGATCGAGGCCATGATCGCCTCGGGGAAGATCTCCGGCGGCATGATCCCCAAGGTCCAGTGCTGCCTCGCGTCCGTCCAGGGCGGCGTGCGAAAGGCCCACATCATCGACGGGCGGATCAAGCACTCGCTCCTGCTGGAGATCTACACCGCCCAGGGCATCGGCACCGAAATCGTGCCGTGAGTCGGGAACCTGTCTCAAGAGAGGTGCCACGGCGGCCGTTGTGCGCCGCCGTGCGCGGATGAGTGTTCGGGGGTGGCATGGCGACACGCCTACGGCGGGTCGCCATGACCCTTCGCCCTGGATCATGGCGACCCCTGCGGTGTCGCCATGCCACCCGTCGTCAGGCGGAAGGAGAATGACGCGATGGCCGAATTGCTTTCCACGCAGGAAACGATCGAGATGTTCGACAAGTACGTCGTGGCCAACTACGGGCGGCTGCCGGTGGTCCTGGTGCGCGGCGAAGGCAGCTACGTCTGGGACGCCGACGGCAAGCGATACCTCGACCTCTTCAGCGGTTGGGCCGTCACGTCGCTCGGCCACTGCCACCCGAAGCTCGTCGCCGCGGTCCGCGAGCAGGTCGGCACGCTCATCTTCATGGCCAACCACCTGTACACCCAGCCGCAGGGCCGCCTCGCCAAGCTCCTGAGCGAGACCTCATTCGGCGGCAAGTGCTTCTTCTGCAACTCCGGGGCCGAGGCCATCGAGGCCGCCCTGAAGCTCGCGCGACTCCACACGGCCAAAGAGAAGTACAAGGTTCTCACTTTCGAGGACTCGTTCCACGGCCGCACGTTCGGCGCCATCTCCGCCACCGCGCAGAGCAAGTACCACCAGGGGTTCCAGCCGCTGCTGGCGGGGTTCGAGTACCTGCCGCTCAATGACCTCGACGCGGTCCGCGGCGCCGCCGACGACGAGACGTGCGGTATCCTCGTCGAGCCCATCCAGGGCGAGGGCGGCGTCAACCTCTGCACCCGCGAGTTTCTCCAGGGCCTGCGCGACCTGTGCGACGAGCGCGGCATGGTGCTCATCTTCGACGAGGTCCAGACCGGCGTCGGACGCACGGGGAAGATGTTCGCCTACCAGCACACCGGCGTCGTGCCCGACATGATGACCCTGGCGAAGCACCTGGGCGGCGGCGTGGCCATCGGCGCCCTGGTGGCCAAGCCCGAGGTCGCCGCCAGCATGAAGCCCGGCACGCACGCCTCGACCTTCGGCGGCAACTGCGTGGCCGCGGCCGCAGGCTGCGCCGTCATTCAGACCATCCTCGAGGACCACCTGCTGGACAACGCAAACGAGGTGGGCGGCTACGCCGTCGCGAAGCTCCGCGAACTCCAGCAGCGGCAGCCGAAGATCCGCCAGGTGCGCGGCCTGGGCCTCATGATCGGCATCGAGCTGGCCGAAAGCGGCGCCGGGGTCTTCAAGGCGTGCCTCGGCAAGGGACTGCTCATCAACTGCACGCACGACACCGTCCTGCGGTTCATGCCGCCCCTGACGGTCTCGCGCGAGGAAATCGACGAGGGGCTGGCGATCCTGGCCGCAGCGCTCGAGGAGGTCGATTGACCATGGACGCCTTCCACCTGATCGCCATTGCCGGGCTGTCCGACGCCGACCTCGCCGAGGTGTTCCGCGTGGCCCGGGACCTCAAGGCCCGCTGGTCGCGCGGCGAGCGGGTCAACTCGCTCCAGGGAAAGACCCTCGGCATGATCTTCGAGAAACCCAGCCTGCGGACCCGCGTCAGCTTCGAGGTCGGCATGAACCAGCTCGGCGGCCGCGCCGTCTACCTCACCCAGGCGGAGATCGGCCTCGGCCGGCGCGAGGCCCCCAAGGACGTCGCCCGCGTCCTGTCGGGCTTCGTCGACGGCATCATGGCCCGCACGTTCGCCCACGAGACCATCGAGGAACTCGCCGCCCACAGCCGCGTGCCCGTGGTCAACGGCCTGTCCGACTTCTCGCACCCCTGCCAGGCCCTGGCCGACATGCTGACGGCCATCGAGGAGTTCGGCGAGGTGCGCGGACGGACGTGGGCGTTCGTCGGCGACGGCAACAACGTCGCCCGGAGCCTCTGCGTCCTCTGCGGGCGGATGGGCGTGCGGTTCCGCCTCGCGGCCCCCGCCGGCTATGAGCTGGCCGACGACTTCCTGGGCGCCGCACGCGAACTCGCCCCGGACCTCGACTACCAGCTCGTCCGCGACCCGACAGAGGCCGTCCGCGGCGCCGACGTCGTCTACACCGACACTTGGACCAGCATGGGCCAGGAATCCCAGGAGGCCAAGCGCCGCAAGGTCTTCGCCCCGTACCAGGTCAACGCCGCGCTCGTGGCCGCCGCGGCCCCCGGGGCCGTCGTCATGCACTGCCTGCCGGCCCACCGCGGAGAGGAAATCACCGACGACGTCCTCGACGGGCCGAAGTCCCGCGTCTTCCAGGAAGCCGAGAACCGTTGCCACGCCCAGAAGGCCGTCCTCCACCTGCTCCTCCAGAAACCGAGGAAAAACGCCTGAAATGCGCCGTTTTTCTGCCATTTCTTCAAGATTTCAAGCCAAATTGACGACAGGGTTTGCCATGGGCACTATCATATGATAGTATTCTGAGGCGGGCCAATGCCTGAGACGCCTTCACGACGAGACGTGGCCGACTTCCTCGCCCGGTGCAAGATCGCCTTGGATTTCCAGCACAAGCAATGGGCTGACCGCAAACGAACCACACAAGACCTCATCGACCTGGGGATAACCCAGAGGCAGGCCGAGGATTATGTGCTGAGCCTAACCCCCGACAACTACTCCGAAGGACCGATGCAGGACTCGGATCACCCGGCAAGGCGTGTCTGGGTCTTCGGCGTGGAGGTGGCGGGAGTTGAGACGTATGTCAAGCTGGCACTGGCGCAGCACCCAAGGAAGCGCAGCGTTGAGTATGTTCTGATCTGGTCCTTCCATAAGGCCGAGCACGCAATGCGTTACCCGTTGCGAGGTGAGAAATGAGCCGGACAAGAGAAAGGAGATTCTGCCCGGTCTGCGGAGAAGACCGCGAGATGACGGTCGAGCGCCGCCAGGAGGAATACACGGTGCGCGGCGAGTCCGTCGTGCTGGAACTCCCCCTGTGGGTATGTCCGGAATGCGGCACCACCGAGGTCCATGACTCGTTCTCGGGCGACCCCGTTGAGAAGGCCTTTGACATCTATCGCGAACGCCATGGCATGCTTACGCCGCAGGAGATCAAGCAGATACGAAGGCGCTACAGACTCAGCCAGGCCGCATTCGCAACCGTGCTCGGCATGAGCCAGGCGTCCATAAACCGGTACGAGGGAGGGGGCCTGGCGGACCAGGTCCATGACAACCTGATACGGACCTGTATGGCCCCTTCGCAAATGCGATTGCTCTTTGAGAAGTCAGCGCACAAGCTGAGTCAACGCCAGCGCGACCGGGCGGACGATGCGATAGCGCGGGCCGAGCAGCACTGCGTCGGCGGAGGCGAGCCGGTGGAATCGCCATCGAAGCCGGCACCAGGAAGGTTCAATGGGTTTCGCGCCTTTGATTTTCGGCGATATGCTGCCGTGGTGACCGAGCTCG
>Ga0272441_10009676_pt1 | contig 14813 bp, 8 predicted proteins | sample SSMProp6N_FD_193582 | JGI IMG/M metagenome (GOLD analysis project Ga0272441, IMG submission 193582) | Marine sediment archaeal communities from Little Sippewissett salt marsh, Falmouth, MA, United States - SSM-Prop-6N | ecosystem: Environmental > Aquatic > Marine > Wetlands > Sediment ... | reverse complement strand
CGCCGCCAAGCCCTCGTCATGCCTCTCGACGGCTATCTGCGGCGACTTCTCGCTCGATTCTTCCCTTGGCCAACTCCCGCAGTCGCATGAGCGTGGCATTGTGAGGGAGGCGTCACTATTCCGATTATGCCGCCGGCGGCTGGGTGGCGGGCTGGGCTGTGGGGTCTTGCATCTGGATGGGGGGGCGGTAGGCTGGGCTCCCGAGCGGGGCGCGCCGCACGGTGCGGTGTCGCGGCCCCTGGGACGCATGGAAGGAGCAATGCATGGCACGCGAACGGGCGGTGGTCGTCGGGGCGGGGGGAATCTCCAACGCGTGGTTCAAGCCGCTGGTCGCGGAGAAGGTGGACGTCGCCGGCGTGGTGGACCTGCGGATCGAGGCGGCGGAGGCCCAGATCGCCAAGTACGGCCTGGACTGCAAGGCCTCGACGGACCTGAAGGCCACGCTGAAGGCCGCCCGGCCGGACTTCGTGGTCGACCTGACCGTGCCCGAGGCGCACTGCGCGGTGACGTGCGCGGCCCTGAAGGCCGGCTGTCACGTGATCGGCGAGAAGCCGATGGCCTCCAGCATGGCCGAGGCCCGGCGGATGGTCAAGGCGTCGGAGGCGTCGGGCAAGCTCTACATGGTCAGCCAGTCGCGGCGGTGGATTGCCCTGCACGAGCGGGTGCGGCGGGCGGTCGTCGGCGGGAAAGTCGGGCGGCTGACCACGATCAACTGCGAGTTCTACATCGGCGCCCACTTCGCCGGCTTCCGCACGAAGATGGAAAGCCCGCTCATCCTCGACATGCTCATTCACCAGTTTGACCTCTGCCGCTTCATGACCGCCGCCGAGCCTCTGGCCGTGTACTGCCGCGAGTTCAACCCCGTCGGCTCGTGGTATGCGGGCGACGCGGCGGCGACCATCGTCTTCGAGATGACCGACAACGTCGTCTTCACGCTGGTGGGCAGTTGGTGCTCGGAGGGCTGCAACACGAGTTGGAACGGCGACTGGCGGTTCGTCGGCGACAAGGGCAGCCTCGTCTACGCCAAGGACGCCGAGCCCACCGGCGAGGTCGTCGCGGGCAAGACGGGCTTCTTCCGCAAGCTGCGGCCGATCGCGGCGCCCAAGGCCGCCATGAAGCACACCGGCATGCACGGGGCGCTGCGGGAGATGCTGGCGTTTCTCCGGACCGGCCGGCAGCCGCAGACCGAGTGCCACGATAACATCAAGTCGCTGGCGATGGTCTTCGCGGCGATGGAATCGTCCCGCAAGGGCCGGCGCGTGCCCGTGCGCGTCCTGTAGCCGTCGGCGAACGGGATCGTCGGAGGGCAACCATGAACGAGGCCGGATCGCGACATGCCGTCCTGTGTGCGCTGGCGATTCTGCTGACCGCCGGGCGGGCGCTGCCCGCGAGAAACGACTGGGCCGAAGGCACGCCGGGGCGGTCCACCGGGGCGACGCGCGACTACTACAACGCGGCCGGGCGGCTGGCGTGGCGGAACTTCCTGGGCGACTGGCGCGATCGCGAGGACGTCGCGCAGGGGCCCGCTCCCTACGCGACGGCCCACGTCGCCGACGACGATAGAGCCAAGCTCGTCGCGTGGGACGTGACGCGGCTCGTGCGCGAGTGGCGGGACGGCAAACACCCCAACCAGGGCTTCTTCCTCCGGACGACCGGCCCCGGCGGCGCAATCGTCTTTGCCAGCCGGGAGAGCGAGCAAGCCCGGCACAGGCCCCGGCTGATCGTCGTCGGCGCGCGGGGCTCGACGGAACTCCATCCGCTGGCCGACACCTTCCTGACGAAGTCCACCTACCGCAGCCTGGGCCACGGCGACGAGCTGCGGGTCTCCGGCTCGCCGGACCACGCGCTGATCCGTTTCGACCTGGCGCCCGCGAAGAAGGCGGGGCGGATGACCAGGGCGACGCTGCGGCTGTACACGATCAAGCAATACGGCGCGGCCGACGTGGGCGTCTTCCGGTGCCGGCAGGGGCACGACCTGCCGGCGTCGAAGCCGATCCTCGGCCTGGCGGCGCGGTACCCCGGCGACAAGGGCATCGCCGCCGATCCGGCCGTGATCTTCGCGACGGGCTTCGAGTCCCCCCACTGGCGCGACGAGTGGACGTATGCGGGCAAGAAGGAGGCCACCGACACGGTCTCCTCCGATCCGGCCCGCAAGCTGAAGCCACTGGACGGCAAGGCCCTGCGGGTGAGAATCGCCCAGGGCGCCAACGGCGCCCTCAACACGATCTACAAGTTCCGCAAGCAGACGGGCAGCGAGCCGGAAGAGGTCTACTTCCGCTACTACTTGCGGCTGGGCGAGGACTGGAACCAGACGCTCCAGGGCGGGAAGATGCCGGGCATCAGCGGCACGTACGGCGTGGCGGGCTGGGGCGGGCGCAAGGTCGACGGCACGAACGGCTGGTCGGCCCGCGGGTCGTTCGGCCGGTCGATCCCGGCGGGCAACCCGTTGGCCGGGCTGCACCCGATCGGCACGTACTGCTACCACGCCGACATGAAGGGCACGTACGGCGATGGGTGGGGCTGGCACATCGGCTACCGTGGCTTCCTGGATCGCAACCGCTGGTACGCGGTCGAGCAGCATCTCAAGCTCAATGCACCGGGCGAGAAGGACGGCCTTCTCCGCGCCTGGGTCGACGGCCGGCTCGCCTTTGAGAAGACCGACATCCGCTTCCGCCGCGTGGCGAGACTGAAGATCGAGCAGATCTGGATGAACGTCTACCACGGCGGCAAACTGCCCTCGCCCCACGACCAGCACCTGTTTATCGACAACGTGGTGATCGCGAGCAAGTACATCGGACCCATGAAAAGGCCGTGAGAGGGCCCCGGATGGTCGCCGCTCTACAGAGCCCGAAGGCTCGAACAGCGCAACCTGCTCGACGCGGAGAAGATGAAACTGCCGCAGCGGCCGTTCGCGCCAGAGGCCGCGGAGATGATCACGTTCCCTCTCGCTTGCTTCGTGGTCGCCGCACGGGAGCACGCCTACTTCGGCTCTTCGTGGGGCTACCGGGAACAGCACGGCCGCTCGGCGGACTCCCCGGAGCTCCGCAAGCCGCTGGGCCCCCCACGAGGGGACGCCACCAGAAACGAGTGGGTGTACACCCGGTCCTTCGAGCATGCCGACGTGCGCGTGGATCTGGCCAACCGAACGGCCAGGATTCGATGGGCCCAGGGCGGAAAAAGCGGGCTGGAATCGGAAAGCCGTCACCGGAGAGCGCATCCATGCACGAGCCGAACGAGAAGGCGGCCATGCTGTGTCTGTGCGGTCCGATCGCCGCCTCCATCCTCCTGGTGGGGCCGCCCCGTGCGGCCGGGGCCGACCCCGACCGATTGACACTCGACCCCGAAGGCGTGGCCATGCGCGTCGTGCGAATCCCCGCGGGCACGTTTCTCATGGGCAGTCCCCGGGCCGTCACGCGAGCCCCGGACAACGAGCGCCCGCAGCACAAGGTCACCATCGAGCGGCCTTTCTACCTCGGCGCCTGCGAGGTGACGCGCGGGCAGTTCGCCGCGTTCGTCGCCGACGCCGCCCACCGAACCGACGCCGAGAAGAACGGCTGGGCCTTCGCGTGGGACGGCAGGAAGTGGGACAGGGTCAAGGGCGCCTCGTGGAGGAAGCCGGGCTTTGAGCAGGACGGCAACCACCCCGTCGTCTGCGTCAGTTGGCCCGACGCCGGGGCGTTCTGCGCGTGGCTGGGCAAACGGACGCGCCGAACCGTTCGCCTGCCCACCGAGACCCAGTGGGAATACGCCTGCCGCGCCGGGACCACGACCCACTGGTGGTGGGGCGACGACCCCGCCGCGGGCCAGGGCACGTGCAACGTGGCGGATAAGACCGCCAAGGCCCGCTTCCGCGGATGGCGCATCTTCAAATGGGAGGACGGACACGTGTTCACCGCGCCCGTCGGGAGCTACCGGCCCAACGCGTTTGGCCTGCACGACATGCACGGCAACGTCTGGGAATGGTGCCGCGACGGGTACCGCAAGAGCTACACGTCCGCGGGCAAGCCCGCCACCGACGGCCGCTATGCGGACCGCAGCGGCCCGCCCCGCGTGATTCGCGGCGGCTCGTGGATGAGCACGCCCGGCCGAAGCCGCTCCGCCAGCCGCACCGGTTGCGGACCGTTGGGCTCGTATTGCGACTTCATCGTCGGATTCCGCGTCGCGGTTCCCCTCGCCGTGCCGGCGGGAACCTAACCCGGATCGTGCAGAGCAACCGCAGAGGCCGCAGAGGTCACAGAGGTAAGACGTTTATGCATAGAAACGTAGATCAGATTCTCTCTTCTGGATCGCTCCCGCGCAGGAACACGCTGTTCGCGATCAGAAGGGGTAGTTCCTGATGTAAGTCTTTGCTATGAATTTATCTCTGCGTTCTCTGCGTTCTCTGCGGTGAATCATCCGGGCTAAGGCGCCAAACGTGCGGGAGCGCCCGGCTCGTCGCCAATCGCCAAGCCCGTGCTACGATCCGCCGGCCACCGCCTGCTTGTACAGGTGCGCCAGGCCGGTGACGTTCACGGCCGGACTGTGATGAACGTGCACGTATTCGATGGCCGCCGCGGCCAGGCTGCGTGCGGCCGCCCGGTCGTCCAGCAGGGCGGCGAGCTTGACCGTCAGCTCGGCGGCGTTGGTCGCCTGGAAGAACGTCGCCGTCTCGCCGTCGCGGAGGAAGTCGCTGACGCCCGCCGGCCCGGCCGCGAGGACCGGAACGCCCGCCGCCATCGCCAAAAGAGATCGTATGTCAATACGCGAATATGTTGTGGGCGAGACGTAAAGGTCCGCCGATTTGAAGATCCCCGGAAGCTCCGCCAGCGGCTGGCCCACCACGAACGTCAACTGCTCCCGCAAGCCCAACGCCCCGGCCCGCTTGCGCAGCGAACGCTCCGCCGGACCGTCGCCGATCAGAAAGTACACGCAGTCGTACTGCCGCGCCGACAACTCCGCGAAACACTCCAGGACCGCCTCGAACGGGCCCGGGTCCGTCAGCGGGCCGCCCGCGATCACCGCCGTGCTGTGACCGGGCTCGGTGAAACACGTCGGCCGGCGGACGTGATACACGCCCGGCCGCATCAGCCGAACCCGCTCGCCCGCGCAGACTGCCTGGCCGATCAGGGCGTGCTGGAGGGGCTCGGACGCCGCAAGCACGGCCGCGGCACCCCGCCCGGCCTCCGCCAGCCGCCGCCGGTCCGCCAGGGCGTCGCTGTTAAGAAAGTAGGGCACCGCCGCGGCCCGCGCGAGGTCGGCCGTCAGCTTCCCCGCCGAGCCGTCCAGCCCGTGGAGAACCGCCACCTTCCGTCTCTTCAGCTCCCCCGCCAGCGGCTCGACCGGCCCGCCGCCCAGCGGCCACCAACGCGCCGCCGCGTAGGGCACGACCTCGCACGGCGCGGCCGCCAGTGCGCCGGCGTCGCCGTCCGGGCAGAGCACCGCCAGCTCGATCATCTCATCGAGCAGACCGACCGCCAGCGGTTGGAGCACGCGCCCCAGCCGCCCGATCGTCTCCGCCCCGGCCACCCACGCCACGCGCAGCGGCTCGGTGTCGGGCGGGGGGACAACCGGTTCTGTCGCTTGTTCGCCCATACTCGCATTCTACTTCGCCACCGCCCCCCACGAAACCCGCCAACCGGCCCGCCCGGCATCTTGCTTGCGCGCCGCCGGCGGTGGTATGATATCTCTCGACCCGTGCGGGCGTAGCTCAATGGCTAGAGCTCCAGCCTTCCAAGCTGGTTGTTGAGGGTTCGAGTCCCTTCGCCCGCTGTTGATGCCATGCGGCGACAATCACGCCACTTGCCGTGATCGCCTGCGTAGCCCTCCGAAGCCCTTCGTAGTCTCGGCGGAGTAGGGGCGAAGGAGGGCCAACTACGCCACCACCCAAGCCTTGCGCGACGGCGCTCTCCCGGCCGCCCGTCTTGCCAATCGCTGCCACCTGCGACATACGTTGCCAATCCCGGACTGCCTTCCTGCACCAAGACGGTCACCCGTGTGCCCCCGGAGCACCGAGTTGGTCACCGCGCGAGCGAACACCGGGCCTCGAATGCCGCCATTGTGGCTGCCAGCACCTGCGGGTACACTATGCGCACCGGGGATGGGGCGGTTTGCACATCCGCCGATGGAAGTGTCGACATTGCGGCCAGGAGCGTCCCGCGCCGCTGCGCATAGGAGATGCGAACACCCGCTTGTCGGCGGCGTTCGAACTTCAAGGAATTGGCCCGAGACCGCCCGGGCTCCTGCGGGTGTCCCATGCAGGGCACCAGACCGCGTCTGGGGTGCTATGCGGGTCGGCCGAGGCACTGTTGCGCGAAGAGCAGAGGATCTCTTGTGATGCCTGAGGAAGCTACGCACGAGTTCGATTTCGCCATTTCGTTCGCCCGGCCTGACCGTGAGGTGGCCGCCCTGTTAGCCCAGGAACTGGCCGAGCGGGGGTACGTCGTGTTCTATGACAGAGCTTTCCAGAGTCGCCTCATAGGGCGTAGGCTTCACAGGGACTTCAAGTGGGTATTCGGCAAGGGCACGCGCTTCTTCATCCCGCTTGTTTCTGCAGCCTATGCCGAGCGCCCATGGCCTCAGTTGGAATGGTCCATAGCAAGGGAAGAGGCAGAGAGAAGACCCGAGGAATTCATCCTGCCCTTGCGCCGGGACGACACGATCCTACTTGGTCTCCCGGACGACGTCGCGTACCTCGATCTGCGCGAGTACACGGTCAAGGAGGTCGCGCAGATCCTCGCGGACAAGCTTCTCTGGCCCGAGATTGGTCTGCCGGTCCATTTGGCCTCGAACGAATGGGTTGCGACCTTCGGGGTACTCATTCACGAGTTGGTTTCTGACCCAGACCTTCCAGCAGACGCGCCCAAGCAGTACCCGCTGCTCTGCGACTGGCTGGAGCAGGACCTTATGGCAAGGCTCGAGAGCTTGCTATTCGAGAATCAACATATGATGGAATCCGGGAGGAACGGCGAGACGCTTTCTGTTAGGGTCGCGTTCGATTGGAATCCGGGCCACGCCCCGCTCGAGTTTGGTGACCTCGGATGGTGGGAGGTGCTGGAGGTCCTGCCTCTTGGTCCGGTCTATCCCACAGGAGCATGATATGAGGGCGCCCGGATTCGGCTGCACATTTGCATGGCATCTGGGGCGCATCGACAGCGAGGACCGTTCTCCTCACCCATACGCTCAAATCGCCGGGAGGGCCGCTACGGCGCTGGCGGTGTCAGCAAGGTCGGGGTGGGTGTAGATGTTCATACCCCTTCGCCAAGGCTTCGGGGCACAGGTCGTCAGGCGGATGTCGCCGTTCGAGAGGCGCACGGTCCTGAGCGGAGTCGAAGGGCTGTGACGCATGAGTTTCTGGGCGGTCGCGGGGGAGACGCCGTTGCGGGCGAGAAGGGTGGCGAAGGTCCGCCTTCGCCGAGGCTACGGCGGACGAGGTGGCGAAGGCATCCTCCTTGGCCGGGGCTTCGGCGGGCGCCGCGTTGGGTGGATGTCGAGCGTGCGACCTTGGGCGTCGGTCTTCTCGATGTCCGCCGCATCGAGGTCGCCGTCGAAGAGGCGCTCTCCGCGGAGGTCTTTGAGCGAGCGCCTCTACAGGGATCGGCTTGGGCGACATCATCGTGCGGAAACGGCCGGATTCCCCGTCTTTCCGGCAGAGGCGTGCTTGTAGGTGCGGGGATCGGCGGTAGAATCGTCAGCAAGGCCGGCGAGGAGCGTCGGCCGCAGGTTATCCAGGATACTCCGAATCAACGAGAGAAGAATGTCCAAGAGAGGCCGGATTGCGGGCGCCTTGTTGTTTGCCGCCATCGTGATGGTGTTGGTTGTCCTTTCTGCCGCGACGTACGCAACCGACGCGGGACCGGATGCTAGGGAGGAAGCACCCAGGAAGGCCCGCTTCGATCCCGTCGTCAGGATCATCGAAGGTTGGACCGTTCACGTTGACCCGAAGCTGCTGAAAGGCAAGCACGCCAAGACGGGGGGCCGTGCGCTGACGATGCTCGCCAATCACCTGCAGCGCATCGCGATCCTGATGCCGAAAGACCGCCTCAAGGAAATGCGGAAGCTGGAGATCTGGATCGAGTACGACCATCCCGAGATCAATGCGGAGCCCGGGCCGTACCACCCCAGCGTTGGCTGGCTCACTGCGCGAGGCTATGATCCGCGGTTGGCGAAGAAGGTGCACGTGACGCGGGCGGCGTCGCTTCTGGAGCGACACCACATGATCAAACACCCGGCCGTCATCCTGCACGAGCTGGCCCACGCGTATCACGATCAGGTCCTCGGCTTCGACGAGCCGCGGATCAAGGCGGCGTACGACAGGGCGATGAAGGCCGGCCTGTACGACAAGGTGTTGCTGTACGACGGCCGGAGAGTCCGGCACTATGCGGCGACCAATCACAAGGAGTACTTCGCCGAAGGCACGGAGGCGTATTTCTATCGCAACGATTTCTACCCGTTCGTTCGGGCGGAGTTGAAGGAACACGATCCCGTGCTGCACGCGCTGCTGGAAGAGATTTGGGGCCCACTGAAGTGACCCGGCGGGATCACAAGAGTATAGAAAGGAACCACAATGGCATACAAGAGAATCAGGGCGACGTTGGCTCTGGCGGCCTTGGCAATAACAGGGATCGCCTTCCATGCCGCGGCGGCGGATGGACCGCTGAAGGTCTTCATTCTGGTCGGGCAGTCGAATATGGAGGGGCAGGCGAAGGTCGAGACGTTCGATTACATCGGCGACGACCCGGCCACCGCGCCGCTGCTGAAGCAGATGCGCGGCCCGGACGGCAAGCCGCGCGTTTGCGGGCGGGTGTGGATCTCGTATCTGACCGGCTCGCCGGACCGCGGCGCGCTGGGCGAGGGGTTTGGCAAGCTGACGGCCGGGTACGGGTCGCGCAGCAATCCCGCCGAGGATGGGGGCAAAATCGGCCCCGAGTTCACGTTCGGCCTCACGATGGAGCAGGCCTGCGACGGGCCGATCCTGCTGATCAAGACGGCGTGGGGAGGCAAGAGCCTCAACACCGACTTTCGCCCGCCCGGCGCGGGACCCTACGAGTTCCGCGAGGAAGTACTGGAGGGCATGAAGAAGCGAGGCATCGAGATCGAGAAGGTCAAGGCCGACAAGGCGAAGGCCACGGGCCGGTACTACCGCCTGATGATGGACCATGTGAAGAAGGTGCTCGCCGATCCCAAGCGGGTGTGCCCGGCGTACGATCCGAAACGGGGCTGCGAACTGGCGGGGTTCGTCTGGTTCCAGGGCTGGAACGACATGTGCGACGGCGGGACCTACCCCGACCGGAACAAGCCGGGTGGTTTTGCCCTGTACTCCAAGCTGATGGCTCATTTTATCCGCGACGTACGCAGGGACCTGTCGGCGCCGAAGATGCCGTTCGTGATCGGGGTCATCGGTGTCGGGGGCGACAAGGCCACGGGGGCGATTGCCCATCTGCGGCCCGCCATGGCCGCCCCGGCCTCCAGCCCCGAGTTCAAGGGGACCGTCGCCGCCGTGGAAACCGCGCCCTATTGGGACTACGCCATGGAGGCGCTTCTGCCCAAGAAGGCCGAGGTCAACAGGCGTCTCAACGCCGCGTACCTGCTTACCCGGGACGGCGTCCTGGAGAAGCCGGAGGCGTTCGGGCCTGGCTGGGAGCCGGTCGGCACGCCGCGGCCGGCGGATCGCGTCTGGCGCTTCGTCTCGTTCGACCCGCAGAAGAAGGCGGACGAGATGCCGAAGGACCAGAAGAAGCGGTTTCGCGACGTGACGCTGCCGGCCGGGCTGGAACAGTGGTACAAGCCCGGCTTCGACGACAGCAAGTGGAACCGCGGCAAAGCGCCGATCGGCAAGGGCGCCTGGCGGCACCGCGACATCGGGAAGGCAACGGTCCAGTTCAAGTCCGACTGGGATGAGGGCGAGTTCCTGCTGATGCGCACGACCTTTGAGGTCGACAGGCTGGACTATGTGGCGTACCGCCTCTGCGTCCTGGCCCGTCAGGGCTTCAGCGTCTACCTGAACGGCCACAAGATCCACACGTACATCTGGTGGAAAGACGAGCCGTTCTACCGCCCCATCGTCCTGGAGACTCAGCACGCCAAGCACCTGAAGAAGGGCACCAACGTCCTGGCCGCGTATGCCAATGTCCAGTTCGACCGGCGAACGCAGGAGCCGCACGCGTCCATTGACCTTTGGATTGAGGGGATCACCAGAGAGGGGCAGGCGAACGTCAGCAGCAAGGAGTACATCGTGAAGCAGATGGATACGATCTGCACGCGCCAGGAGCAGAGGATCATCCAGGGGGCCTCCAATGGTGGGTATCACTATCTGGGCAGTGCCAAGATCATGGCCCAGATCGGCAAGGCGTTTGCCGAGGCCATGCTGAAGATGCAGAAGAAGTGACCGATCGAGCGCATGAGGCCCCAAGACCGTGGGTAGGACCGGTTAGGGAACGGACAATCAGGATCGGACAGATTCCCACACCGAGGATGCCTGTCCGGCAGGAAGCGGAAGGAGCGAAGAAGGTGAGCAGAAGGAGGATTTGTGTCGCGGCGGCTTCTGCGGCGCTTTGCTGCACCAGTGTAGTGGCGGCCGGGAGACCGCTGAAGGTCTTCATTCTGGCGGGCCAGTCCAATATGCAAGGCTCGGCGCACCAGCGCACCTTGGTGGCCATCGGCGACGACCCGAAGACCGCGGCGCTGCTCAAGGAGATCCAGGACAAGGACGGCAATCCCGTCGTCTGCGACAATGCGTGGATCACCTACCGGACGGGCGGCCGGGATGGCGAGACCGTGCGGCACGGCAAGGTGAAGGTGGGGTACGGCTTTGACGGGGAGCGGATCGGCCCCGAGTACGGATTCGGCGTCTATATGGACAAGGCCCTTGATGAACCGATCTTGATTGTCAAGACCGCCTGGGGCGGGAAGTCGCTGGCCGTGGACTTCCGCCCGCCGAGCGCCGGGCCCTATGAGCCCAGTGCGGCAGAAAAGGAGCGCGGGCGCGTCCCTGCGAAGGAGAAGGTCGGCCAATACTACCGCGAGATGATCCGGTTCGTTCGGACGACACTGAAGGACGCGGAGAGCATCAGGAAGGTCGTTCCAGGCTATGATGCGGAGAAGGGCTATGCGCTGACCGGCTTCGTCTGGTTTCAAGGCTGGAACGACATGTGCAACCGGCACCACATCAAGCAATACGCGGAGAACATGATCCACTTCATCCGCGATGTCCGCAAGGAATTCGATGCGCCGAACTTGCCGTTCATCGTGGGCGTTCTGGGAGTATACGGCACGGACCCCGACAGCCGGAAGTTCGACAAGGGCCTGCCGGTGACCGCGTTCCGCAAGGCCCAGTTCGACGCGGTGAAGCAGTACGATCAGAAGGTGGAGCCGCGATATCGCGGCCACGTGATCGCGGTGGACAGCGGCCCGTACTACGAGCTCGGGCTCAGCGACATCTACTGGAAGCGGCGGCTGACCAGCTACTGGAAACGGAGCGTGAAGCAGGGGCAGATGACGCCGGAGAAGTTCAAGGCGGAATGCGCCCGGCACGGCTTCGGCGACGGCCAACTGACCGAGGAGGAGCAGCACACCTGGGATCGGTGTGCCTCCAACGCCGAATACCATTACCTCGGCAGTGGGAAGACGTTTGTTCGCTTTGGAAAGGCGCTTGCCGAAGCGATGCTGAGGATGGAGAAGAGGTGAATGGCGCCGAAGAGACCGGAACAGGAAGCGATCCTTGGAATGGAACAGGATATGACTGCTTCGAAGATCGACCATAGGGCACCGTGTACGGGTGTGTGTATGCTGGTTCTCTTGCCGCTCGTCATGGCGATTGGCCGCGCAGCTGCGCAGAGCCCGTCGGAATACTATACGGAGCCACCGATCTATGGCATGCGTCCCAATCCCAACGCGGAGGTCGAACTGGGGCCGATCGGGGCTACCGGCATCGAGGCACGCATCTACAAGGGCGTGGCCGTCACCGTGGAGGGAATCCAGCCGGACACCCCGGCCGCGGGCAGGTTCAGCAAGGGCGACATCATCGTGGGTGTCAACGGCGTGTCGCTCAAGGGAAAGAACCCCCTGGTGGCCCTGGGCACGGCGCTGACCAAGGCCGAGGCCACCGATGGCGTGTTGGCGTTCGACATCAAACGAGGCAAGCAGGGCGAGGCCAAGAAAGTCACCGTCACGATCCCGGTGTTGGGGGCGTACAGCAAGACCTTCCCGCTGAAGTGCGACAAGTCCCGGAAGATCATCAAGAAGGCGGCTGCGTTCTACGCGGGCGAGGATCGCCTGAAGAAGCACTCGTTCCTCAATGCCCTGGCGTGCCTGTTCCTGCTGTCGACCGGCGATGACCAGTACGTCCCCCGCGTGAAGGAGTACTTCTCCCAGTTCCTGACGAAGGACGGCAAAGTGACGGGGATCGGCGAGATGACGTGGGACAATGGCTATAACGGAATCGCCTGCGGGGAGTACTACCTGCGTACCGGCGACAAGTCCGTGCTGCCGATCCTGCAGTCCTATTGCGATGATGCCAAGAGGCGCCAGTATTGGGGCAAGGGCTGGACGCACTGGGGGCAGGGGATCAATCCTGGATACGAGGGCGCGGGCGGCTTGATGAACGCGGCCGGCAACCAGATGCTGACCACGCTGCTGATGGGCAAGGAATGCGGGGTCAACGTCGACGCCAAGACGCTGCAGGGCGCGCTGAAGTTCTGGTACAGCTTTGCGGGCCATGGCGCGATCCCCGTGTCGGACACGCGCCCCTGGTTTGCTTTTCGATCCGCGGGCCGAGACGGCGCGACGGCGGCGGCCATGCAGATTGGCTCCGGTGCGCAAGGAGATGTTCATGTCTACAAGAAGGCCAAGGAATACCTGGCCATGTCCGTACTGACCAGTTGGCCGTCCCGGGCGTACAACTGGGAGGTCATCTGGCACAGCCTGGCCGGGGCATTGATGCTGGAGTACAATCCGGATATGTACTATAGGACGCAACAGCGTTTCCGTTGGTCGTATGATCTGTACCGGCAAGCCTCGGGAGCGTTCTGGTTCCCTCCCGGCCATGCTTCTCTGGATGGTACGGAGGCGGGCATTTCGCTGGCCCTGGCCTTCACGGCACCGTTGAAGACCCTGCGCATCACCGGCGCGCCTCGGTCGATGCACGCCAAGGACTTCACGCTTCCTGAGCGCCTGTGGGGAACGAAGGCGGATGAGGCCTTCCTGACATGCAAGCACAGCCGGGACTTCCACAAGTACGGCGAAGAGGAAGAGATCCACGTCCCGTTCCAGCAGTTGCCCGTCCATCTCCGGCTGAAAGACGTATCGACGCTCCCGCTTAACACGATGCTCAAGAACGTGCGCCATGCACGCTACTCGGTGCGTCTTGGCGCGGCCAGGGCCCTGCGCATGAGGAAGTTGTTCGGCGAGTTGGAGAAGCTCCTGCGCGATCCGGACCCGCGTCTGCGGCGGGCCGGTTTGGACGGCATCACCGACTACAGGCCGTGGTGCGGGTCGCTTCCGTGGGGGCGGAACCCACTGAAGCCTGAGGACTACACGCCCGCCATGGTCAAGGGGATTACGGCGGTCCTGGCGGACCCGAAGGAAGCGTGGTTCGTGACGGATGGGGCGCTGCTCGCGCTGCACAACGCGCCGGTGGGCGCGATCGAGCAGAACATCCCCAGGATCCTGCCCTGGACGACGCACGAGGACTGGTGGCTGCGTGAATCGGCCTTCATGGCGCTCATGGGCCTGCAGAAGGACGACGCCCTGTTCCTGAAGTATCTGCCCACGCTCATCGACGCCTACGTGAAGGAGTACTACGCCAATCCGAACATGAACATGAGGGCGATGCTCATCGAGGCACTGCAGGAGAAGGGCAGCGACAGCCCCGCGGGCACGGTGATCATTGCCGGTCTCGTACGTGCGGTCCTGGAGAGCAAGGTCCTGCCGGACGTGGGCGAGAACCGGCGCTCGCAGGAGGGAGTGTACAACGTCATCCAGGCTGCCCTGGCATGCAGCAAGCATGCGCCTGAGGCGGCAGTGGAGCTTGCGGAGGCACTCGCCCGTGGCGGCCGGCTCAAGCGGTTTGAGACCGGCAATCTTGTACAGCTCCTGTCCGCACAGGACGGAAAGATCAGCGACCGATTCGTTGGACTGTATCCAGCGCTTGCGGCAGTGACCCCGCAGGAGAGGAAGCGATTGGCCGACATCCTCTTCAATGACTTTCGTCCGGAGTTGATGAAGCGACTTGAGGGGGTCGACAAGAAGGCCGAGAGCGCCGTCATCGATATGATTGTTGACCTGACCAAGCTGAAAAGGCCGATTTCCGGTTGGCAGGCGATTGGCACACCCAAGCCGGCAGGCCGCGTCTGGCGTTACCATTCAGTCGATCCATTGACGGGGAAGGACAAGCTCCATCCACGAGTCAGCAAGCGTTTCCGCGATATCGCGCTGCCGGCAGGCATGGAGAAGTGGTATCTTCCTGAGTTCGACGACGGCAAGTGGAAGAGCGGAAGATCGCCGATCGGCGTGGGTGTCTTCAAGGCGCACGGACACGGGAGGATGTGGACGGCCACCCCGGATCACAGCTTCAAGAACAACTCGGACTGGGGCGGGGGCGAGTTTCTGCTGATGCGCTCGACCTTCAATGTCACCGACCTGGACTTCGACTACTATCGCATCAAGCTCCTGTCGGATCAGGGATACCATATCTACCTGAACGGGAAAAAGATCCATTCCTTCGTATGGTTCCAGCATTTCCCCAGATATGAGAAGATCGTGTTGACGGACGTGATAAGGAAGCACCTGAAGAAGGGCGCCAATACGCTGGCCGTCTACTGCAATGTGCGGTACGAGAA
>Ga0272441_10009672_pt1 | contig 14819 bp, 11 predicted proteins | sample SSMProp6N_FD_193582 | JGI IMG/M metagenome (GOLD analysis project Ga0272441, IMG submission 193582) | Marine sediment archaeal communities from Little Sippewissett salt marsh, Falmouth, MA, United States - SSM-Prop-6N | ecosystem: Environmental > Aquatic > Marine > Wetlands > Sediment ... | reverse complement strand
CTGCAGTCGGCGAAGCCCGCGGCGCAGATGCGCTCCTGCGGGATTCCGATCTCGTCCGCGAGGAACCTGAGCACCGACATCGCCCTCGCCGTCGAGAGTTCCCAGTTCGTCGGGTAGTAGGCCGCCATCTTGTTCGGGGGCAGCGAGTCCGAGTGGCCCTCGATCGAGATGAGCCTGTCCGGGAAGTGCTTCTTCAAGATCTCGCCTATCACCTGGAGCTTCCCGCGCGCCCTGTCGTGGATCAGGACCTGCCCCGCGTTGAAGAGGAGCTTGTCCGCGAGCGCCACGCTGATCGACGCGCCGCGCGGAGTGACTGTCACGCCCATCGAGGCGAGTTCCTTCCGGAGGTCGCGCACCTCCGCCTCCGACGCAACGGCCTCCGTCGCCAGGGCGCGCAGGCGTTTCTCGGCGGAGGAGAGCTTCGTCCTCATATCCGTCGCCTGCCGCTTGAGCGACGCGAGTTCGGCGGACTCGGGGGCCTTCGTCGCCATCCCCCCGCACCCGCCCGCGAGCGACGCGGCCAGGCCCGCCGCCAGCACGTGCCCCGCGAGCTGCCCGATCCCCCGATATCCGAGGCCCTCGGTTCGCATTTGCATCCCCTCTCCCTCCCCACGGGAGCGTCTCCCGAATTCGCGATATGGGAACTCGCCCATCAGACACGACTCCACGCTCGGCCGAGACGGCTGGTCCGAGGCCGGCCCTCATTGGTTGATAGCGCGCTTGTCGGGCGCACGATGACTTTGGCAGTTGGATCGACGGAGGATGTTGGGTGTGAGACGGCTCGGCGCAGGGACGGCGCCGGCCCCTTGCGGGCCGCGCTCATGGCGAATCCTTCCGCCCCCCCTGCGGCGAATATACTATCTCCGACGACTGCCGAGTCAAGGATTATCTTCCAGAAACGCGCCAGAACGCTGCAGACGCCCCCTTTGGCGCTAGCCGCCGCGATGGGGTCGCGCGGCGCGATCCTCTCCTCCCCCCCGCGGACGGAAGGGGCGCGGCGCTCGCCCCAAATGGGCATCGGCCGCGACGTGCGGTTGTCGATAGCAGTGCAGTACATATGCTTGCTTTATCGACAAAGTGCACTATCGACTTGAGCGGAAATCGGGAAAATCCCCTAAGGGCCTTCCGGGCGCGCGAGCCGCCTGCGCGGTTGCGTAGGCCGGGCTGCGCCTGTAAACTGCGGATGGCGGCTGATGGCCCGCCCGGGAGGTGCGAATTGCGAAGGTCTTTCGGTTTCTTGCGGCACACAGCGGTCGCTTGCGCGTGCGCCCTCGCGGCGGCGTCCCCGGGCTGCGACCTCACCAACTACGCCCAGGCCACCGGCTACGTCAGGGCCGCAGACACCTTCGAACCGAGGCGGCTGGACGTGGAGTTCACCAGCGCCAATGATATCGTGGCCGCTCAGGCAGTCGTCGACCTCGTCTCGACCGACGCCACGGTGCTCACCTTCGACGCCGGCCCGCCGCGTGTCGGCGTCGTAGAGACGCCGCTAGGGTATTCCCTCGATGAGATGATCACCGATCTGGAGGCACTGGCCGGGGTCGTCTCGGCGGCCCAGGACCCTCTCCCCTACCCGGGCGCCCCCACCGGGTATCTGCTCATGTCCGAGGACGGCATGCGCGAGGTCGCATGGCTCCGCGAGGGCGGCGTAGTCCTCTCCCCCCTCGAATACGAGTTCGTCGTTAGAGTCGAGGGCACGCACGACGCTCTGGCCGGCACTGACGTCGGAGTGCTGAACATCGAGTCGGTAACGGCCGCCGGCGACCGCGTCGTCCAGAAGGGCGGCACGATCACGCTCGTCGACCGCAGCGGCGACGGGCTGGGGACGAAGGTTGTTCTTGTGGACGATCTTCGCGAGAAGGCGTGGGAGATCGTGGGCGATTCGGCGCTTGTTTCCGAGATCATCGCGCTCGGCGACGGCGCACTTGTCTCTGTCACTGGCACGGAGCTCGCGCCGGGCCTCACCTCCTACGCGGGCGGCCTCTCGCTCAGCGTGGTTTCCTACGACGAATTGACCACCACAGAAGTAAACGACATCAGGACGCTCGTCGGCACGGCACTCCCTAATTTGGGCCCTGCGCCCGATTCGGGAGACGAGGTCTGGTTCCTGCCGATCGAACTCACTGAGGGCGCCGTCGCGAGCGTCCCGGCGGAGTTGGACCTCTTCGCCGCCGCCTCCACGATCAGCGAGAACGGTTACCTCGTCTTCGTCGACTATGACGACCCGACGCCCCCGTCTCAGATCGTGTTCGTGAAGACGGCGCTGCCGGCGGAGCCCGTGGTCCTCTTCAGCGGCCATCCGCTTACTTCCCTCAAGGTGACGGACGCCGCGGGCGAAGTCGTCACCGGGCCGTGGGTGTCCTACTACTGACGCATCGCAGCGCGTCCGTCCGCCCGCCGCCTCTCCCCTCCCCGCGTGTCGCGGAGGGTCCCGATGCCAAACGCAGGCCATCCCTTGCGACGGCATTCGCCTCAACACGGGGCCGCGCGCGGCCGATATAGCACTTGGGTGATTTGGTATATCGACTTGGGCGACTATTCGCCGCGACGGGGAGGCCTCAGAATGCAGATCGGTACCCGCGTAAGGTATGGCATGCTCGCGATGATGGAGCTGGCCCGGCGGGGCGGCGCCGCGCCGGCGCGGGCCCTCGACATCGCCAAGGCCTACGGCCTCTCCAAGGGCTACCTAGAGGGGCTCCTCGCGGCGCTCAAGCGGGCCGGCCTCGTCCGGGCGGTGCGCGGCCCCGGCGGCGGGTGGGTCCTCGTGAAGGGCGCGACCAAGACCAAGCCGCTTGAGATATACGCGGCGCTTGAGGGCCCCACGGCCCTCGTCCCCTGTGCCGAGAACATCGCGCTCTGCCCCACGGGCCAGACGAGGTGCCGCGCCCGCTCGCTCTGGGTCGCGATGGGAAAGGCGCTCGAGCGGGCCCTGAAGGCCGACACGCTCGCGGCGCTGGCTGGCGTCGCCCCCAAGAAGAAGCCCAAGCAAAAGAAGAAGGCGAAGTCGAAAGCCAAGGCCAAGCCAAAGCCTGCCAAGCGCTCCGCCAAGAGGATTGCGGCCAAGTCCAAGCTCAAGGTCAAGAAACGCGCCGCTGCCAAGCCGAGAGCGAAGCCCAAGGCGAGGCGGAAACCCGTCGCCGCCAAGGCCTCGAAGCATGGGAAGATTCTCAAAGTCCCCAGGCGCGCTAAGCTGAGGAAGTCGGCGTAGGCTCACGAGGCCCTCACTGGCATCCGTTAGGCGGATACAGACTCATAGCTCCATCTGATTGCGTATCCGACTACCTCTGACATCGGAGGGGCTTCCGACACGAAGCCCTCGACCATCATTGCGGAATCGGACTCCGTCCATTCGTGGTCGTTGAGGCGGAGCACCCAGATCTTCGCAGTGATGCTGTGCATGATCTCGTTAACCCACTTGATGCGGGTAACCTTCTCCCTAGCATCAATCTCACTATCTGACCAGATGCCTCGGATCGCCACCGTGAGATTGTGTGCGAGCAGTTCGTAGAAGTGCAGTCGCTTCTCGGCAGGGAGAAGCGCTACCATGTCAAAGCACTGCAGGTCCATGCCTTCTCCTTCGTGTTCCCAGGCGGGGCTTCGCTTGACCGATTTGGTGTCTTCTATTGGCAGCGTATGCGCAGGCCGTGAAGCCCTGAGTGCGGACCCTACATCAACGCCTCGCGGATCGCCTTCGCCTGCGCGAGGAGGCCCTTGAGCTCGGAGTGCGGAAGCTGACTCGCGCTGTCGCAGAGGGCCTGTTCCGGGTCGGGGTGCGTTTCTATGAAAAGCCCGTCGATTCCCGCCGCCACCGCGGCCCTGACGAGCACATCCACCATCTCGCGGTCGCCGCCCGAGGACGCCCCCCTCCCCCCCGGACGCTGGACGGAGTGGGTCGCGTCGAAGATCACCGGCCACCCGGTCTCTCGCATGATGACGAACCCGCGCATGTCGACGACGAGATCGCCGTGGCCGAAGGTCGTCCCGCGCTCGGTGAGCATGATCGCCCCCGCGCCCGAGCCCGACTCATCGGCCTCCGCGGCGCCGGCGAGCGCCTTGGCCGCGGCGTGCGCCATGAGCGGAGGGGCGAGGAACTGCCCCTTCTTGATATTCACGGGCTTGCCCGTGCGTCCCGCCGCGACGAGCACGTCCGTCTGGCGGCAGAGAAACGCGGGTATCTGGATGACGTCCACGACCTCGCCGACCCGCTTGGCCTGAGCGGGCGTGTGGATGTCCGTCAAGACCGGGACGCCCACCTTCGTTCGGACCTCGGAGAGAATGCGCAGGCCCTCGTCAAGGCCGGGGCCGCGGTAGGACTCGACGCTCGTGCGATTCGCCTTGTCGAAGGACGCCTTGAAGACGAAGGGCCAGCCCGCATCGCGGGCCATCTGGGCGACGGACTTCGCCTGCTCGAGGCATGACTCGGCGGACTCGATCACGCAGGGCCCGGCTATCAGGAGGAGGGGCTCGCCCGCGCCCACGCGAAGGCGGGGCACATCTCCTCCCCCGATCTCGACGACGTTACCTGAAGGCATGAGGGCTCCGGTGCGCGAAGGGCGGCCACCACTCCATCAGGAGAGACGGCCGCCCGGCTGGTTGTCTTCCGCCTGGCTACTCGACCTTGATGGCCTCGGACGGGCAGTCTTCCGCGGCCTGCTTGGCGCTCTCCTCGGCGCCGGCCGGCACGGGGTCGGCCTTCACCTTGGCAACGTCGTCGTCACCCATCTCGAAGACCTCCGGGCACGTCTCGACGCACAGGCCGCAGCCCGTGCAGGCGTCCGCGTCAACCACTGCCTTCATCGTGAACCCCCTTCTCTCGAATCGCGGCGTCACCCGCCGCGAAGACACAAACCGTTATCGGCACATCCCGTCGAGGCCTTTAGCGGGCCACGACAAGGCCCACGGCCGCGCCCGTTCATCGGGCGGTTCGCTCAGGATCCCCAACCGGAGAGCAGCACGGCCGCGTGCCTGAAGAGGGCCGCCAGGACCGCCGCCTCGCCGGGCGAGAGCGAAATGCCCAGCCGGTCGACGTCCTTCGTGTCCCCGCGCTGGCTCGAGAGCGTCGCGAAGAAATTGGCCGGCTTCCGGTCCGCCTGGTATCTGAGTTCGAAGGCGGTGTTGCCCTTCTCGTTCTTGTGGAAGAGCTTCGCCTCGGGCTGTCTCCGCTCGATGACCGCGAGCGCCTCGCCAAGGTCGCCCAGGCCCCACTTCATGACGATCTTCGAGGGCCACTTGAAGCGGCGGAACTGGCCCTCCTCCTGGTGCGCCCCCTCGACGAAGACGGCCCCGCGCTCGGGGGAGAGTTCGAATCTGAGCGCACCTCCCCGGCCGCTCTTCACGGGCTTGTAGATCGTATACTGCCCGTGCCGGCGAGTCTGGACCTCGGCCGTCCCATCCACAGCCCACCCCCGTCCCCGACCCGATGCCTGAATGGTAGCGCGAGTCTTGCCCGGCGAGGCCGGGAAGTCAAACATCTTTGGCGGATACCCGGCGGCTCGGCAGGCGGCATCCGCTACGCCGGGAAGAAGGCGATCCTGGCGCCGATGCCGATGAGCGCCACGGCGCCGGCGACCTCCGCGCCGCGCGAGAGGCGGCCACCCGTCCTAGCCGCGACGTGGCGGGCTCCCATGAGCCCCGCCGCCGGCAGGACCGCGGCCACGACGCCTATCAGCAATGCCGCGAGCCACAGCCTCGCCGCCCCGAGAAACGCGAGCCCCATCCCGACGCCGAAGGCGTCGATGCTGGTCGCTACCGAAAGCCCCAGGAGGGCCCAGCCCCGGCTGACATCGCGCGACGGACGCTCTGCGGCAGCTACATCTCCATCGCCCGAAAGTGCGGGGTCATGACAGGACTGGCCGCCTCTTGGGCCGGCCTTCCTGGTTATGGCCTCGACGAGCATGTGGCCGCCGACAAGCCAGAGGAGCGCCGCGGCGATCCAGTGGCTCGCGCTATTCACCCAGCCCGCCACGCCCGAACCCAAGAGCCAGCCGAGGATCGTCATGTTGGCCTGGAAGACGCCGAAATGGAGTCCCACGCGCGCCGCGACGCGGAGGGCCCGCTCCTTCGTGCAGAGGCCGATGCCGACCGCGACCGCGAGCGCGTCCATCGCGAGACCCACGGCCACGAGTATGAGCGCTGGGGTGTCCATCGTATCTTCCCGCGAGTCGTCCGTCGCAGAGCATTAGAGCGCCGCGGCTCATCGCACCGCGCATGTGGTCCGCCGACGCCGAATGTTATCCGCCCGCCGCAATGGCCACAAGGAGCCGTCGTGCTCAGGCCGTTTGCGGCGCCCGTGCGGCGTGGTCCTGAAGTCGCCAATGGTTTGACGCCGGGCCGCGAGTCGCAATAATGGCAACGCTGGCGGACGAGGAGGGGCAAGCGATGGCGTATCTCGGCTACGCGAGGCGGTTCCGGCCGCGGACATTCGACGAGGTCGTAGGCCAGCCCGGCGCCGTCGGCACGCTCCGAAACGCCATCACGCGGGGGCGCGTCTCGCACGCCTACCTCTTCTGCGGCCCGCGCGGCACCGGCAAGACCACCACCGCGCGCATCCTCGCGAAGGCCCTCAACTGTGACAAGGGCCCCGTCCCCGATCCCTGCGGCGAATGCAAGGCGTGCCTGGGCGAATCGCTCGACGTGGTGGAGATGGACGCGGCCTCGCACAACGGCGTCGACGACATCCGCGAGCTCCGCGAGGGCGTGTGGGGGTCGACGCTCGGCTCCCGCTTCCGCGTCTATATAATCGACGAGGTCCACATGCTCTCCACCGCGGCCTTCAACGCCTTTCTCAAGGTGCTGGAGGAACCGCCCGAGCACGTGAAATTCGTCCTGTGCACCACCGATCCCCAGAAGATGCCCGAAACCGTGCGCTCGCGGTGCCAGAGGCTCGACTTCCGGCGGCTCACCGTCGAGGACGTCGTCTCGCGGCTCGAGCAGATCGCAACTCAGGAGAAGCTCGACGTGGCCGCCGACGCGCTCCGCGAGATCGCGCGCCACTCGGCGGGAGGCCTGCGCGACGCGGAGGTCCTGCTCGAGCAGCTGTCGATCTACGCCGAGGGCGCCATCACGCTCGAGCACGTGCGCGCGCTCACCGGTTCCATCGACCAGCCGAAGCTCGCGCGGCTGGCGGGGGCGCTCGCGGCGGGCGATACCGGGGCGGCGCTGGAGGAGGCCGATGCCATCATAGAGTCCGGCGCCGATCCGGCCGAGTTGATGGAAGCGCTCGCCGATCACCTGCGCGACGCCCTCGCCGTCCAGGCCTGCGGGGAGCAGAGCCCTGTCGTTGCCTCGCGCGGGATCGACCTTGCCTCGGCCGGGGCGACCGCCTCTTCCCTCAGGCAGGAGGAACTCCTCTACGCCGCCGCGGCCCTCCAGGCCGCGCGTAAGGACGCCCGCACGTCGACTCAGGTGCGGACGGTTCTCGAACTGGTGCTCGTGCGCCTTTCGCGGATCAAGGACCTCGTCAGTCTGGAGGATATCGCCGCCGGGCTGGCCGCCGGTCCCGGGGTAGGCGCTCCCGCGCGAGGCCCCGCGCCGAGGAGGATCTCGACACCGGCCCCGAGCGAAGCGCCGAAGCCCCCCCGTGCGTCGGCCCCTCCGGCCCGGCCGGCACCGGACGACTCATCGACAGGCAGGGAACCTGCGGAAGATGCTGAGTCGCCAGCACGCGGGGGCTCGCCGCAGGAGGGCGAGCCGGCCGCGGAACTCGGCCCCGCCCCTCCCCCGCCGCCCCCCGAAGGCGATCTGACGATCGACGCGGTCGCCGAACGATGGCCGTACGTTCAGGCCGGCGTCACGACTCGGAATAGCTCCATCGGCGCGTTCCTCAAGAGCGGCGCGCCTTCGCGTGTCGAGGGGGACACGGTGTTCGTGGCCTTCCCCGGCCAGTTCGGCTATCACCGGCAGCGGCTCTCGGAAAGGGAATCCATCGACCTCGTGTCGGGGATAGCGTCGGAGATCCTGGGGCGGAAGGTCTCGGTGACGCTTGAGGCCGCGAAGAGGGGCGGCGGTTCCAGGTCCGGTGGCGGGGGAAGCGACGCTTCCGCCGATGCCGACAAGGCGCCCACGCCTGCCCTTGCCCGGCAGCAAGCCTCGAAGGACCCCAAGATCGGGAAACTCCTCGAGAAGTCCAACGGCCGGATCGAGCGCGTCGGGGACAGATAGCAGCGGACCCGCCAGACCGCGCGAGTAATGACGCAAGCCACCGCTTCCGGTCCGTGGGTGCCCACGCCCTGTCACGAACGGGCCGGGACCCTCCGTGTCCGCCCGCGCCGCACACCCGCGGAGTTGCCGCGAAGCAGCGCTGCCCGGCAGCTTGACGATATCGGCTCCCAACCTAGGATCAATTAGGCTGCGGCGTACGCCTTTCTGGGAGGGAACGACATGGGCAATGAGGGAATCGCGGTCCTCCTTGGTCTGCTAGTGCTGGCGGTTCTCGGCGGCAGCTTCTGCGGCATCGTGGCCGTCGTGAAGATCGCAACCCTCGAGCAGGCCCTCGCATCGCTGCGCCGCCGCATCGACGACATGGGCAGTGCGAGCGCCGAGACCTCTGAGGCCCCCGAGCGGCCCTCGGAAAGGGAGAAACCCGAACAAAGGCCGTCCCCCGCTGAGAAGGAGGAAGCCGAGAAGGAAGGGCCTGAGGAGCCCGAGCCACCGGCTGACGCGCCCGCGGCCGGGGAAGACGCGCGACCCGCGATCGCCAAGAGGTCTACGGAAGGCCTGCGAGAGATGCTTCAGAATCTCCAGGCCAAGCGCGTCGCCGCACCGCGCCCGACCGGACAGGAATGGCTCAAGAAGCTGGAGGCGAACGTCGGCAAGCAATGGATAGCGTGGGCGGGGGCGCTCGCGTTGTTCGTGGCCGCCGGGCTCTTCGTCAAGCTCGCGATCGACAAGAACTGGATCGGAGTGACCGGCCGAGTGGTGATTGGCATCATATCGGGGCTGGCCCTCATAGCCGCCGGAGACCGATTCATCAGGCGCAGTTTTCGCGCGCTGGGCCTGGGGCTCGTCGGCGCCGGGCTCGCGATACTCTACGTATCCCTGTTTTACTCCTGCGAGAGGGTCATGCCGCAGGAGGCGGCCTTCGCCCTCATGGTCCTCGTGACCGCGGCGGGGATGGTCCTCGCGGTGTTGCATGACGGGATCGCCCTGGCCTTCATCGCGGTCCTCGGCGGCTTCCTGACGCCGGTTCTCGTCTCGACCGGCAAGGACGCCCGCGACACGCTTTTCGCCTACCTGCTCCTGCTCGATCTGGGCGTGATCGGCGTCGCGTTCTTCAAGAAGTGGCGCGCGCTCGACGTTCTCGCTTTTGTCGGGACGTGGGCCCTGTTCGCGGGATGGTACGCCAAGTTCCATGACGCGGCCACGTTCTCTCTGGTGCCGACGCTCCTGTGGCTGGGGGCCTTCTACGTGGTCTTCCTGGCGCTCCCGTTCGCCTACCATCTCCGCCACCAAACGCGCGTGCCCATCGAGAAGTTCATCGCGGCTCTCGTGAACGCCGTCGTGGCGTTCGGCTACGCGTACCACCTGCTTCGCGAGGACTATACGCACGTGCTCGGCTTCGTGTCGCTGGGCATGGCGGGCTCCTACGTCGCGCTCGGCACGCTCGTGAGGAAGCGCATCGCGTCCGACGCGAGGGCGCTCCTGGGTCTCGCGGCGCTGGCGGTCGTCTTTCTCACGCTCACCGTGCCGCTCCACCTGAAGATGCATGGCATCACACTCGCCTGGGCGATAGAGGCCCCGGTGCTCCTCTATCTCGGCTACCGGTTCAGGTATTTCCCGGTAAGGGCCCTCGGCATGGCGGTGCTGGCGTGCGCGGCGGGGCACCTGTTCTGGGCCCACTGGCCCCTGCACGACATGATTTTCACGCCGGTCTTCAACGTGAACTTCGCGAGCGCGATGACCGTGCCGCTCGCCGGCGCCGTCTACGCCGCCGTGCACCACTGGAAGCGGGAGGGCTCGGCGCCCCATGACCGCACGCTCAAGGTCGGCTGCGCGGTCGCTTCGGCGTTCCTCGCGCTTGTGATCGCGCACGCCGAGATCGCCCTCTGGTTCGAGCACTCCTACATCGGTCGCCTGGAGGACTACGGGCGCCGGAGCTCGACGGCGTTCGTGTGGGCGCTGGGCGCTGCCGCGTTCCTTGCCGCGGGCGTGCGCGGGCGATGCCTTGCCTCGAGGAGATCGGGGCTCGTGGCGGTTCTGATCGCCGCGGCCCTGACGACGGCCGCGTTTGGGGAGAGTCTCGGAACGGACCACTCCCTCTATCTCAACGCCCGCTTCGTGGTCGGCGTCGCGGTGGTCCTGGTGGTGTTCGCATACTGCTACGCCATCCGGCGCTGGCGGGAGCGCTGCACGGAGGGAGAGCAGGGACTTGTCGTCTTCCTCGGCTGGACGGGCATCGTCCTGCTCTGGCTCCTGCTCAGCGCCGAGGCCTACGGCTGCTGCCTCGACACGATATCTCCCCGCCGCGAGGCCCTATGGATCGCGCAGATGGCGCTCTCGATGGTCTGGAGCGCTTACGCGGTCTGTCTCCTGGCGGTAGGTTTCTGGCGGGGGATACGGGCGCTCAGGTTCGTGGCGCTGGCGCTCTTCGGTCTCACCGCGCTCAAGCTGGTCCTGGTCGACATGGCATCGGTCAAGCAGATATACAGGGCGATCTCCTTCCTGGTCCTTGGCGCCCTCATGGTAGGTACCTCGTATCTCTATCACCGGGCCGAGGAGTGGCTGGCGGCGTCGTCCGGGGAGAAGAAGGAATGAACGCGAGACTCCGAGACGTCGCGTGCGCGCTCGTGCTCATGGCGGGCCCGGCGTGGGCGGCGGAGATGGACGCCGCGAAGTGGTCGCACCGGGCCGCGATCGGCATCTACGGCGCCCCGGACGCGGGCCTCGCGGAACTGGCCCTGACGCCCGAGGCCCACGACCTGGCGGGGGCCGACCTCGCGGACATCCGCATCGTCGACGGGGCAGGCAAGGAGGTGCCCTTCGTCCTTAGGAGGTCAGAGGAGAAGGTCGACGAGGAGGCACTCGCCGTCAGGCTCTACAACCGCACATCGCTCCCCGACAGCCGGTCGGTGACCGTGGACTTCGGCGAGAAGTTGCTCAAGAACCGGATCGAGATCGCGACGCCGGGCACCGACTTCCGACGCGAGGTGCTTGTGGAGGGGTCCGACGACGGCTCCGATTGGCGGGTCGTGCAGAGCGGCGCCTTCCTCTTCAGGGCGGCTCGGGGGCCCGAGGGCCCGGGCTACGACAAGAGGGCTGTCGCCCTGCCGGAGAACGACTTCAGGTATCTGCGGATCACCGTCCGTCGCGGCGCCGACGACACATCCCTCAAGATCGATGACGTCAAGGCTTGGCGCAGCGTCCGGACGCCACCCGAGACGGTGAGCGTCGGCGTCGCGGGGAGGCAGGTGGTGGAGAAGCCGAAGGAGACGGCGACCGAGATCGTCTTTGACCTCGGTTGGCGCAACATGCCGCTCTATGCATTGGAGCTGGACTTCGGCGACGCGAACTTCTTCAGGCGCGTGACCGTCTCGGGCCGCAACACGGAGGAGAAGACGGTCAGGACGGCGACTGAGGACGGCTCGGTGATTGAGAGGATCGTGGAGGCGCCGTGGAGCCATATCGCCACGACGGCCATCTACCGGTATTCGTCCGGCGGGAGCGTCGATGAGTCGCTGAAGGTGGGGCTCGGGGGCGCGAGCTCCAGATACGTCCGCGTCCGCATCGAGAACCGCGACGACGCCCCACTCGCGCTCGCCGGGGTGAAGATCTCGCGCCTCGTCCAGTACGTCGCGTTCCAGCCGAAGGGAAACGAGCGCTACGGACTCTTCATCGGCAATCCGGCGGCACGCATGCCGGGCTACGACTTGGCGCGCTTCGCCCGCGGGCTGAGGGATGAGCGCGTGACGGCGGCCCGCATGGGCGGCGTCTCCGGGAACCCCTCCTTCCGGCGCGAAGAGCGCGTGGTCCCGTGGAGCGAGAGGCACAGGTGGCCGCTCTGGGTGGCGCTCGCCGGGATCGGCGGCGTCCTCGCGCTTGCGGTGTGGCGACAGGCAAGGGCGGCGCGCTCCGCGGCGCTCGAGGACGCTCAAGGCCCCGCCGACGGAGACTGAATGCGCCCCGTAATGGCAGACGAGAGCGCGGCTTCCTACGCCTCCCGCGGGCGTGCGGTAGCACTCGCTGAGCACGGTCGGAGACATGAGATTGCACGCCTGGCACTGAGCTGGGCGCCAGGGCAACACGAGGAGCGACAACCATGAACTTCAAGCAGGCGGTGCCGGTGTGGCCCGCGGGGCGAAGCGATGTCCGAAACCAGATGGTGGGTTTCCACTTCAGCTGGGAGCGGGAGGCGACCGACGGGGGCCGACTGCTGCGGGTAGCGGCGGCCGACTGCTACCGCGTGTGGTGCAACGGTCGGCACGCGGGGTACGGCCCTGCCCGCGCGGCTCACGGCTTCGCCCGCGTCGACGAATGGCCGCTCGACGGTTACCTGCTCGACGGCACGAATCATCTCGCGATAGAGGTGTTGAGCTACGGTATCGACTCCTACGCCCACGCCATGCAGCCGCCGTTCCTGCGGGCGGAACTGGAGCGTGCCGGGGAGATCTTGGCCGCCACGCGCGCCGGGACCGACACACCTACTGACGGCGCATTCGTCGCGCGCGGTCTGCCGGAACGCATCCAGAAGGTCGAGCGCTTCAGCAAGCAGCGGCCCTTCGCGGAGGCCTACCGCCTCGCCCCCACGAGCAACGACTGGCGCACCGGTCATGACCCCGAAGACTGGCTCGCCTGCGAGGCGGCAGCGAGCCCCGAACTACTGCCCCGCGGCGTGCGGCTGCCGAGCTTTGATATCGTGCGACCTTCGGCCGTCGTCGCGAGGGGCGAGGTCGCGCTCAAGGACCCGCCCCCGCCTCCGGTCAAGAGCAGCGCCCGGAACGCCGTCGGCAAGCGTGTCATGGGCTACATGGTCGACGAGCTGGAGATCGACATCAGCGAATCGCTCAACCCGCTCGAGTTTTCGGAAAGCGATTCGACGCGGACGCCATTCAAGGCGGGCGAAGAGGTCGAGGTCTCGGCGGGGGGGCACGCGCTCTTCGACTTCGGAGCGGTGCAGGGCGGGTTCATCGGGGCCCGCCTCCGGTGTGAGGCCGCGACCCGCGTCTACCTCGTGTTCGACGAGATTCGCGACCGGGGTCCGGGCAAGGAGTTCGCGCTGGGGGTCGGGGCCGTGGCGCTCGACCTCGAGGCCGGGAAGCACGATTTCGAGTCCATCGAGCCCTACTCATTTCGATTCCTCCGCGTGGTCTGCATGGACGCCCCGGTCACGGTCGAGGACCTCTACGTGCGCGAATTCGCGCACCCGGCCGGCGACGCCGCATCGTACAGCGGCGACGACGAGGAACTCGCGCGGATATTCGCGGCCGCGCGGCAGACGTTCCGAACCAACTCCGTCGACCTTTTCACCGACTGCCCGAGCCGCGAGCGGGGCGGCTACCCCTGCGACGCATGGTTCACCGCCCGGGCGGAGCGCGACCTCGCGGGCGAGAGCCTCGTCGAGCGGAACTTCCTCGAGAACTACTTCCTGGTGGGCGAGTTCCGCAGCATCCCCTCCGGGATGGTGCCGCACTGCTATCCAAGCGACCGGCTGGGCAAGGGGCAGTACATCCCCAACTGGGCCATGTGGCTCATCATTCAGCTCGGCGACTACTGCGAGCGTACGGGCGACACGGCGCTTCGCGACCTCGCGCGGCCCCGGGTGGAGGCGATACTGCAATGGTGTGCACCGTTCCACAACGAACTAGGCCTCCTGGAGGACCTGGCGGGATGGGTCTTCGTCGAGTGGTCGGCCGCCAATAACTGCGTTCGCGCGGTGAACCATCCCACGAACATGGTCTACGCGCGGTGTCTCGACGCGGCGGCGCATCTCTACCAACGCGACGACCTCTCTGCACACGCCGAGGCGATCCGTTCGGCGGTGCGGGAGCTGTCGTGGGACGGCCGCTGGTTCGCCGACCAGTCGGTTCGCGCGGACGGCGAACTCGTTAGGAGCGCCACGCGCTCGGAGACTTGCCAGTACCACGCCTTCTTCTTCAACATAGCCGACATGGAGACTCACGCCGACGCGTGGCGGCGGCTGCGCGACGAGTGGGGCCCGCTACGCAGCGGGGGCGCCGAAGGCGAACTCGTCCCGGCCAATCTGCTCTACGGCTGCATGCTGCGCTTCGAGCTCCTGCTGCGGCATGGCGAGAACGAGAAACTGATCGAGGAGGTGCGCCGCGTCTTCGGGCCGCAGGCCGAACTCACGGGGACGCTGTGGGAGCACCTCGAGCCGAAGTCGAGCTGCAACCACGGCTTCGCCTCGCGCGTGTGCGGATATCTTCTCGACCCGCCGACACTTCCCTGACGGGGGCCGGGCCCGGACTGGCCGACGGCTCGGCGCGGCCGGCCCGCCATCATATCGGTGGCCGTCCTTGGAGGCGGTCCGACCCGGGTTGCCTCGTTTTTCGCGAGGGGCGAACGCTCCACGGCCGTGCGCTCGGAGGAGGGCCAGGATCGCGTCAACAAGTCCGGGCCGGGAAGCGAGACCGACTCACGGCTTGTCGGCGATCACCAGGGTATGTGGATGAGGCGGGGGAAGCGTCTTCGTCCTGACTCCCACGAAGCCGCAGTCACTCAGCCACCGAGAAACGTCGCCTGCCGCGTGCGTGACCCCGCCGTCGACGGTGAGCAGCATCTGCAGGCCGAAGAGTACAGCCATCGCCGGCGCCTCGTCGGAGCCGAAGAGGTCGTTCACGACGACGAGCCCCCCCGACTCGAGCCCT
>Ga0272441_10009671_pt1 | contig 14819 bp, 12 predicted proteins | sample SSMProp6N_FD_193582 | JGI IMG/M metagenome (GOLD analysis project Ga0272441, IMG submission 193582) | Marine sediment archaeal communities from Little Sippewissett salt marsh, Falmouth, MA, United States - SSM-Prop-6N | ecosystem: Environmental > Aquatic > Marine > Wetlands > Sediment ... | reverse complement strand
TACTTATAGGAATAGCTGCAAACAAGGGCGCTGAAAAAGGTGATTACCGTCCACATCAGGTCCGAGAAACCATTTAACCGAATCAAATCTACCGGGGCCCTGTCCAGGCTATGGGTTGCACTGAACAAGAGGTTTGCTGCGCTCGCAGCGAACAGCACCCAAAGAAAGGCAGTTGTGATTTTGGAAAAGGACATCTGGTAAGACCGCCCCGTGTTCCTGCCCGCTTGTCCGGACGGTTTTTCCGATAAAGATTTGACTGGATTCATTTTATATTGTTCGCGATTTTCTGGATTTCCAAAAAGTTCGTTTTAAATGGATTCGAACTCTGTAACGACTTTTCCGGGGCAAATATGTTGAAATTAATCCATAAATTAATATTTATAATAAAAATGAAAAACATTAAAAATAATTATGAATAAGCTTTAAAACACCGGGAATTCTAAAGAGTGGGGTGTAGATTATTCCATGATGTTTTGGCCATTCCTCTATGGTTCTGGGCGGGGTTCCCGCAATGGATTTTGAGTAACCCAGGTTACATGGAATGTAATCCCTAACGGGTACCTTTGTGATTCAAAATTGAAAACCTATGCCTACAGTAAAATTGACTGCACAGAAATTCAAGGAGGAAATCTTTGACTATACCACCGAAAAGGAGTGGAACTATAAAGGGGAGAAACCCGCCATCATCGATTTTTATGCAGACTGGTGCGGGCCATGCAAAATGGTTGCCCCAATCCTGGAGCAATTGAGCGATGAAAACCCGGACATTATTATCTATAAGGTGGATACACAGGTAGAACAGGAACTGGCAGCGGTCTTTCAGATCCGCAGTATCCCGAGTATTTTGTTTATCCCTATCGGTAAGGAACCGATGATGCAGGCCGGGGCTCTACCCAAGCACGTCCTTGAAGATGTGATTAATAAGGAGTTACTAAGCTCTGTTTCCTGAGATCAGGGTCCGACAGATTCAAAACATAAAACCCCTTATAACAAGGGGTTTTATGTTTTCTACAGATAGTTGGAAGACCCTAGCACGAGCACTATATGCCTTTAAAGCTAAGCTACTTGGGATTATACCAAATAGGCGAAGTATATGCGCGTTCCTGGATTGTCATAGGCACCTCTTCGGGTAAATCAATTTTAAATCGCTTGGCTTCGTAAGCCGTCCAGCGAGGCGTCGGGATTTGGAGGACACGGGCATAGTAAAATGCCGATATCTCCGGGTCAAAATCCGGGTCTTCCCATACAGTAATCAATTCCGGAGCACCTATGCTGTTTTTCCAGGTTGCATTGGCGATATCCACTGTATTCCCCACAGGTGGTAATTTGCCGTCCCTCCCTTTTTTTCGTCCATCGGACCAGGCCACATCGTAGACTTTTTCATGGGTATTGCCATCGGCGTCCAGCCACCCCTTGACGATCTGTATGCGATCCAGATTGGCTCCAATAGGGTCACGGACCGCCGCGACCAGAAAGTTAGGTGCCTTTTTATCGTGGCCTTTTTCGAGTTCTGCGCCCATTGGGACCCCTTTGTCATAGCCAATCCAGCCGGGTTCCCGGGCTTCTGCATCTTCGTCCACAAAACTCCAACCTCCGAAAAAACGTACAGACATTCGCGGACCAGTGGAGGCATAAGTCTCCCGGCGCATCATCGCATCCCAAATAGCCTCCCGTGTATTACGAATCGATAAGAGAGTTCCTAATTGAGGATTATTTCCCTTCAAAATAGTCAATAATCAAATGAAGAGCAAATAATCTTCTGTCAGATTAAAGTAGGCGAATAGCTCCCGAAATGTGCACAAAGGACCCACGCGTTCCAGACATTTTATTTTTTGTATTTTACTGAATTCAAAGCACTTAGTTTATGTCACGCCTTTTCAACCAATTTCGCCGGCGACTGCTTCCCAAAAACAGGTTCAGCAAGTATCTGCTGTATACCATTGGAGAGATCATCATCGTCATTTTTGGGATTTTAATCGCCCTGCAAGTAGATGCCTGGACTAGTGAGCGAGAATCCCGGGCAGAGGCTCAGGTGTTTCTGAAGCAGTTAAAAAATGAATTTCTGGCCAACAGAGAACAATTGGTTCAAAAAGTACTTATGAGAGATAAAGCCTTACAGTCTGCCAGGGAATTGCTGAGGTTTGTAGATGGCGAGTCTGATTATAATACTCCTTCTGAGGTGGACAGTCTCTTAGCTGTAGCCCTGCCTGTATATACTTTTGATCCTTCCCTGGGGGTCCTGAACCAACTGACCTCCACGGACAAGCTTACACTCGTGCGCAATGAAACCCTCAACGACACGCTTTCATACTGGAATTCCATGATTGAGGATTTCAAGGAAGATGAGGACATGTACAATAGTTATAACCACAACCACTTTCGTCCATTCCTATATAAGAATTACAATACGCGGAACATTATCAACAGTCGGATCAGACATCGGGTTATTAACCCCATTTTGCTTTCCTCCCCTGAGGAAGTAAACAACGAAATCGGGTTTTCCGGAATGCCTGTGGATTTGGATATTTTGAAAAACTCTGTTGAGTTTGAAAATTACCTGGCCTTTATAGTAAGTTGGATAGCCCTAATTAATACCCAGTCTCAAGGAATTCTTAACTATATCGATAGCGTTCTGGAAATTATTGATAGCGAGATTGTTACGGAATAGCACATCACAACTTTTCTGTAATATAAGCTGCTTTCACCCTGGGACGGATATCACCTGGGTCGTAACAAATTGCCTTCTGCCTCGTCTGGTTTAGTGTAAACCAACCCAACCCTATCAGATGAAATCATTCAAAAAAGGCAACCTTATCCTGGCGAGTCTGTTTATATTCTGCTGCCTGCAAAGCTCTGCCCAACCCAATTACCCAAAAAAGGCTTCTGATGCTAAACTCATTTATTCTGACCTGGAACATTTTATAGAGGCCTATAGGGAGCTTGCAGCTAATAAGGACACCTTAGAGGTATTGCAAACGCTGTATTTCGATCGGGGCTCAGCCGGCCTGAAGGAATACATTAACCGACACCAACTGAGCGCGGAACTCATGAGGGATTCGATGCGCGCGGACCCGGAGCGTTACGCCCTCCTCCCGGGTTTTCTGGACAATATCGCCACGACAGAGCAAATCTACAGGGACCTCATGCAAGACGTCAGTAAAGTACTGCCCGATGCCATGTATCCGCCGACTTACCTGCTGGTTGGAGCCAACAGGGGTATAGGTCAGGCTTCCGGGGTAGGACAACTCGTTACCGTTACCCGTTCGGTAAACGATTTGAAAAAACTTCAGAAAATAATGGTCCATGAATTGGCGCATTTCCAACAGGCCATGGCAATGGGACTTCAAAAGTATACATCCCTCTATGGTACTCCGGATAATTTGCTTGGAATGTGCCTGAGGGAGGGCGGGGCTGAATTTGTCACATCCCTGGTTCTCGGAGATATTACACAAACCGGGGCTCTGGAATTCATAGAAAAAGATGAGGTATTGGTAAAAAGTAAATTTCTGGAAGATCTGGAAACGGATACTCAGAACCGGGAGTATTGGCTTTGGGCGTGGGCGGGTCAAAAGGAGTACCCCAAGCTGCTCGGATACGCCATGGGATACAAAATTAACAGGGTCTATTATGATCAAGCTCAGGACAAAGAAGCTGCACTCCAGGATATCCTGCGAATGGATGATGCAGAGGCTTTCGTGAGTGCAAGCGGCTATTTCAAGAACATGTAGGATTAAACCGAAGGATCCTGAGTTCGAAAGCAGACCCACCCTGAATTACTGAGAATTTCTTTCTTAACTCCGCATTACAGGCTGTCGCAGAGGTTTTAGGCCGACACCTATAAAACCGTTTAAGGCAACCAAAGAAGGCTGCTAACATGAGGATTGTAGCTAAAAAAAGAAAATTGTAGCGTATTTTGTGAAAAAAAAATCATTCGTTCAAGGACCTATTTCGAATGAGGCTATTTCAGAAAATACACAGGGTACTATCAGTACTGTTCTGCTCATTGGCGACGGCTCTTTGCGCCCAGTCTTCCGGGGACTCCCTGAATACGGTAAAAATGGTTGGGCTGAAGTTGCACAAAGGGTCCGTGCTCATTCACAGCAGGGATCTGAGGCCGATAGAGGATTCATATCCCACCGGAATTGAATTGGATTTGGCCTGGCACAAAATATCTCAAAAAGCCTGGGAATCCTGTCTTTGTTACCCCAAACTGGGCGTAGCCCTTACCTACTGGGACTATGATAACAAAGTTGTTCTTGGTCAGGGACTCACCGGACTCTTTTACATCGAACCCGTATTTAATACAAAGGGGAGGGTAAACTATTCCATTCGGGCAGGCTTTGGATTGTCTTATCAAAACAGCCCGTTTGATTCGATTTCAAACCCTGACAATTTAAGTTATAGTACGTATTGGGGCTTTCCCCTCCAGCTAGGTGGGAGCGTCCACTTCAGGATACAATCCCGCTGGATGTTAAACGCCAGTCTGATGTACAACCATATCTCCAACGGAGGTATCAGACAGCCTAATAAAGGAATTAATTGGCCCTCAATAGGGGTAGGGATGTCTTATTATTTAGAGGATTTTGAATTTAAGGAAAGGGCTATTACCGATTGGAGGGCTTTGGGTTCGCCCGATAAAAGATGGGATTTTTCCCTATTTCTGGCTTATGAGGAACCCCGTGAAAACCTGTTCCTGTTCTCTCCGGGATTCGAGGTTAAATGGAGCAGGCAGTTTGCACGGATAAACGCCTTTACCCTTGGGGGAGAACTCATGTATGACAATGGAACGGGATATGTGCTGGAAACCATAGGGGAATCGCCCGAGTCTCTTAAAGCCGGGCTTGCTGCCGGGCACGAATTCCTCTTGGGAAAGTTTCTGTTCAGTCAGCAATTCGGCGTCTATCTAAACAATCCGAATCCGGAGCATCCACAGGTGTATCAGAGGTACGGGCTGGTCTATAGAATTGACAAGACTTTTAATGCCGGGATAAACCTTAAAGCCCACGGGCATGTAGCAAACTTTATGGATTTCAGGGTGGGAATTTCGCTTTGAAATCCAACGTAGAATCCCGAGTGGAATTTGGAAAAGGCCTTTAGAACCTCTTCCCCGCCCTGTCCGGATACTTACGTCAAAAAGTATTTCTTGCGAAGCCAGAAAGAAACCCGGACCAGCAGGATAAGGGCCGGAACTTCTACCAGGGGTCCGACGACTCCTGCAAAGGCCTGACCGGAGTTCAGCCCGAATACAGCTATAGCGACTGCGATGGCCAGTTCGAAGTTGTTCCCGGCGGCTGTAAAGGCTACCGAGGCTGTTTTATCGTATTCAGCACCCGTAGCTTTAGTAAAGAAGAACCCGATCAGGAACATCAGTGTAAAGTAAACCAATAGTGGAATTGCGATAATCACCACATCTTTGGGAATTTCCACAATCAGCTCTCCTTTTAGGGAAAACATAACCACGATTGTAAAGAGCAGGGCAATCAGGGTCATGGGCGAGATGGCCGGGATAAACTTCTCCGTGTACCATTGTTCCCCTTTGGCCCGTACCAGGACCCAGCGGGTCAGAATGCCCATCACAAATGGAATCCCGAGATAGATGGCCACACTCTCTGCAATCGTCCCTATGGAAATATCGACGATGGCGCCCTCAAAGCCAAAATAGGGTGGAAGGATGGTGATGAATATCCAGGCGTAAAAACTATAGGCAAATACCTGAAAAATACTGTTAAGGGCCACCAGTCCCGCCCCGTATTCACTACTGCCCTCTGCGAGGTCATTCCAGACCAGTACCATGGCAATACAGCGGGCAAGCCCGATCAGGATAAGCCCGACCATATATTCCGGATAGTCACGCAGGAAGGTAATGGCCAGGAAAAACATCAGGACAGGGCCTATTACCCAGTTCAGGATCAAAGAAATAGTTAGAATCCGGATGTTGCGGAACACTTTGGGCAACATGGCGTAATTGACTTTGGCCAATGGGGGGTACATCATCAGAATCAGTCCGATGGCTATGGGGATATTCGTGGTACCCACGCTAAAGGACTGGATGATTTCTGGAAATGTGGGGACGAAATATCCGATCCCCACCCCAATCGCCATGGCGATAAAAATCCAAAGGGTGAGGTTTCTATCGAGGTAGCTGAGTTTCTTCGGTGCCATACTTATGAATTGATACTGGAGAAAACATAGTGTAATTCGGTCGCTATCTGCAAACTCCTTTCCCGGTATTTTTCCATCTGCTGAGGGGTGTTGTCAAATACTTTCGGGTCTTCAAAAGTCATGGGTGCGCGCAGGTCCGCTCCCGCGATAAAGGGGCAGCCTTCATCCGCCTGGGAGCAGGTCATCACAGCTGCGAACCCGGACTGGGGATTGAAAGGATTGTCAAAGGCCTTTGAAAATCCGATAACCGGATGCGCATTTGGGCCAAATTTGATGCTGTATACCGGATTGTTGCCCTGGGAGAGTTTTTCGATTTGAAACCCGGAGTTTTTCAACGTTTCGGCCACCATGGGAAACAGGGCTGTGGCTTCCGTTCCCCCTGAGTAACAGGAAACCATTTCGACGTTGTGATAGGCGGCCAGGGTTTGTGCCCATACCTGGGACAAATGGCTGCGGCGCGAGTTGTGCGTACAGATAAAATTCAAACGGACTTCCAGTTTGTCCCTTACCCGGCTTTGGATGTAGTCAACCAGAGGTTGCAGCTGGTTACGTCGCCCATCCGGGAGGGCTTCAGAGTCCAGGCTTTTAATGTGTTTCTCGATTTCAGGGAATATATTCGATGGCCTTTCAGTCATGGTTGAGTTTTTTTTGCATTGGTTTAGCAACAGCCTTCCTGTGTGGGAATGTCCTGATCCAAAAAGGTTACGAGGAACTCCTTCATAAGCGTCCAGTTTTCTTTATCGATGCAATAGCATACCCGGGTACCTTCAATATTTCCCTGAATAAGCCCCAGGGTCTTCAATTCCCGCAAGTGTTGCGATATTGTGGGTTGTGCTAAACCGATCTCCTCTACAAGATCCCCGCAAATACAGGAATTTGTTTTAAAAAGCTGCTGAAGGATGGCCACCCGTGCAGGGTGGCCGAGCACTTTCGCGAAAGCGGCAATACGGTTTTGGGTATCTGTAAATATTTCTGATTTAGTGACTCCCATATCAAATATTATATTGCAATATTACGATTAAATAATAAAACTTATATGGCTTCGGGGGATAATAGGGGTATTTTTTACCCCAGTGCAGTTAAGTGTACAGGAGCCTTTTCGAGGGACTATGGCGTCTTCTTTACCCCGGTTTGGGAGTATTCTAAGCACATAGAGTTTTCTATACATATTCAGTAAGACTCAATTATTTGCTACATTTATGGAATTGTAAAATCCAATACTATAATGAAAAGATTTTTCCTCCTCCTTTTGGCCGTGGGCCTCTTTGTTTTTCAAGGGACCCCGGCCAACGCACAACGCAAAAAGAATAAGGCCCCGGATGCCGAAAAGCAAGAATTGCCTCTGCAGGCCTTTAAATTCCGAAACATTGGTCCGGCCTTCCTTTCCGGGCGTATCGCAGATATCGCCATGCATCCGGAGAATGACAATGTCTGGTATGTAGCTGTCGGCTCGGGAGGTGTCTGGAAAACGGTTAACGCAGGGACAACATGGACCCCGCTGTTCGATCAGCAAAGCTCATATTCTACAGGGTGCATTACCCTGGATCCAAGTAACCCCTCCACCGTCTGGGTAGGCTCAGGGGAAGATGTTGGCGGTCGCCACGTCGCTTTCGGAGATGGGGTTTACCGCTCCAAAGACGGAGGTGCGACCTGGGAAAACCTCGGTTTGAAAGGCACGCAGCATATTGCCCGAATCGTCGTTCACCCAGACAATAGCGATGTGGTTTGGGTAGCTGCCCAGGGCCCCCTGTGGAACAAAGGGGGTGAACGAGGTGTATACAAAACCACCGACGGTGGTATGACCTGGAATCGCGTGCTGGGCAATGACGAGTGGACCGGAGCTACGGATTTGATTATCGACCCGCGGGATCCAGACGTGTTGTACGCGGCTACATGGGATCGGCACAGAACAGTCGCTGCCCTAATGGGGGGTGGCCCCGGTTCCGGAATTCACAAATCCACCGATGGGGGAGAAACCTGGGTGGAACTGACCAACGGCCTGCCGAAATCCAATATGGGTAAGATTGGTATCGCCATATCGCCCCAGCAACCCGATGTGTTATACGCCGCTATCGAGCTGGACAGGACTACGGGTGGCGTTTTTCGCTCTGCAGACCGTGGAGCTTCCTGGACCAAAATGTCCAATACGGTTTCCGGGGCTACCGGCCCGCACTATTACCAGGAACTCTATGCCAGCCCGCATGAGTTTGACCGGTTGTATCTTATGAACGTCCGGGTCCTGACCTCGGGGGACGGTGGCAAGACCTTTGTGCAACTCAAGGAAGAAGACAAGCATTCGGATAACCATGCCATGGTCTTCAAAAAGGACGACCCAAACTACCTCATGCTCGGCACGGATGCCGGAATTTACGAAAGCTTTGACCTTGCGGAGACCTGGAAGTATCACAAAAACATGCCGCTTACCCAGTTTTACAAGGTGGCGGTAAACAACGCAGAACCTTTCTACCATATTTTTGGGGGAACCCAGGACAATGGATCTGCAGGAGGCCCTTCTGCCACAGATGAAAGGGAGGGAATCGCCAACAAACACTGGTACAAGACCCTTTTTGCAGATGGCCATCAATCGGCAACCGACCCGGAATTCAACGATATTATTTATGCAGAAACCCAGCAGGGTGGGTTGCACCGGGTGGATTTGGCCACCGGGGAACAGGTATTCATCCAGCCCCAGGCCCTGAAGGGGGACCCTCATGAGCGCTTCAACTGGGATGCCCCTATACTGGTTTCCCCCCACAACCCGGCCCGCTTGTATTTTGCATCTTACCGGGTTTGGAAGTCCGAAAACCGGGGAGACGACTGGACGGCCATCTCAGGGGACCTCACCCGGAATGAAGAGCGGCTGGAACTCCCGATCATGGGACGGCAGCAATCCTGGGACAATGCCTGGGATGTCGGTGCGATGTCCAATTATAATACGATCACTTCCTTAAGCGAATCCCCCGTACAGGAGGGACTGCTCTATGCCGGAACGGATGACGGATTTATTGCAGTAAGCAGTAATGGAGGCGATTCCTGGGATCGGATTCCGGTAACCCGGCTCGGCCTTCCCGCACGCAGTTTTGTCAATGACATCAAGGCAGACCTCCACGATGAAAATACGGTATATGTGGTATTGGACAACCATAAGGAGGGGGATTTCAAACCCTATCTATTTAAAAGTACGGATAGGGGAAAGACATGGAAATCCATGGCTTCCAACCTCCCGGATCGGACTTTATTATGGCGGATCGTACAGGATCATGTAGATAGAAACCTGTTGTTTCTCGCCACGGAGTCCGGGGTGTTCACCTCTCTGGATGGTGGGGTAAACTGGCAGAAGTTACCCGGCACTCCCAATATGGGTTTCCGGGATTTGGTGATCCAAAAACGGGAGAACGATTTGGTGGCTGCTTCCTTTGGCCGCGGGTTTTATGTGTTGGACGACTACAGTGCCCTGAGGGAAATGACTCCTGCAGTGCTCAAGGAGGAAGGCAGGCTATATACACCCCGCACCGCCAAATGGTATATACCCAGAAGTAACCTGGGGAATACGGGGGCTGATTTTTATCTGGCCGAGAACCCTGAATTTGGCGCTGTATTCACCTATTATCTCTCAGGAGACTTTACGACGGCTAAACAAAAACGAAAAGAAGCGGAAAAGGAAGCGGGAAAAGATGGGGGGGATATCCCCTTCCCGGGCTATGAAGCCCTGGATGCCGAGAATAGTGAACAACCCGCCAATGTATGGATTACCATCAAGGATGCCCAGGGCAATGTGATCCGTCACCTTCAGGAAAAAGCCGAAAAGGGAACGCATCGCCTGGCCTGGGATTTGCGCCACGCCAGTAACAGGGCCATAGACCCGGAGCGTTCAGGAGGTGGTGGCGGATGGTGGAATCGCGGTCCATTGGCGATTCCGGGGATGTATACAGCTGCCCTGGCGCTTGAAAAGGAGGGTACGGTCACCCCCTTGGGCAGTGAAGTGCGTTTTGAGGTAAAACCGATCCGGGAAGGAACACTCGGGGGTATGGACTACGCCAGCTATACTGAATACCGGCAGGAACTCGAAGGGCTGCAGCGCGAATTTGAGATGCTCAGAGACCAGTTTGAGGAGGCGGAAACTGCTTTGAAAGGATTCCAGAAAGCCCTTCCCAGGGTGCAGGGTTCCCCGGCAGGTTTGGCCTCGGATGTACACGATTTAGAGAAAGCCATACGTGACCTTGAAATTAAAGCCGAGGGGAGCCCGGCCCGAAATGAAATCGGCGAGCGCAATCCCCCTTCTGCCCAGTCCTATTTGGGTACGGCAAGTCGCGGTCTCTCGACCACCTATGGCCCGACCGCCTTACACAAGCGCAGTATGGAAACGGCCCGGGCGATGCTCAATGAGTTGAAACCGGAGGTCACACGGATTTCAGATCAGATGGTTCCCGCACTGGCCAGTAAATTTGAACAGGCCGGAGCCCCTTACATCAAAGGACAGTAATACAACAAGAAGCGCGGGCCGCATCCTGAAATTTTAGACAGGATGCGGCCCGCGCTGTTTTTAGTTGGAATCTTTCGGATTCAGAAACCGATTCCAAAGGTCATATCCAAAGGAATTTCCACCTTTTCAATTTTGCCCAATGTTAAGATAACGTCGATTTCATCGGGTGCAGTTTTAAAAACAAACTGATCGGCATTTAATCCCAGTCCCAGGGATTTGGCCTCTTCGGTATCATCCCCCCCGTTGACAGTCACCGATTTGACGGGTAAGGCGGAAGCAATTCTGTAAATTACATACGTATCCGTATCTGTCGTGGCATCTCCGTCATTCCAGATTTCGATGCTCCCGTGATCTGTGGCTGTGACAATGCTAGCGTTATCCCCGGGCATTTTAAGTTGGGTACTGACCTCTTCAGTTCCGTCTTTTTCAACCTCGAGAATTAAAACCCCCTCAAGGGTAACTTCCCGGGCGCCTTTGGCCGGGGTGCCCTCAAAAGACAGGTTTAAATCCACCCTTGAATCGTAGCTGTTATAAGATTCATAGGATTCCTGGGCGAGAAATCCTTTTCCGGATTTCTGCAAGTCGTTTCCTGTATCGTCCTGGAATTTTGTAATGTTCGATTCTCCGAGATTTAATCCGGCATAGGTCTGTCCATCTGCAATGGGAATGGCAAGGTTCAGGGTCGTTCTGGGGCTCAACTCATTGGACTTATTAATGTTCAATCCCAGGAGTTCTACCTGGCTGTAACCGGATAAGGTTGTGCTTAGTACTAAAAGGAGTGTAAAAAAAGGGCTTAAGAAGGTTGTTTGTGTTTTCATAATGGGCTTATTTAGTTGATGATAGATACATTTTTTAATCCCTTGTATTGATGCGCCGCCAGAAGGGGAAATAAACAAGCGCACATCGGGAAATTGGTGGGGGAGGAATCCGGAAACTTGAAAGTTCAGGACTTCCTAAATTTACTGAATTCTGGATAAAAATGCATTATCCGGACTCCATTAATGCGAATTAGATGCCAATGAAGTGTGTGAAGTAACTTAGATTGGATGGCAAACCTCATGCTACTCGATCAAAAACACAATAAAACACCTTATTTCAAGGTTCTATGGATGGAAGTATGATAGTCGGCAGTAGTGTATTCCATTGCGAATGTATCGATCCGGGACACTGGTTTCTAATATTTCGGTAGGGCAAACGGAATATTTCATAGCTTTGTAAGACCCATGAAGGCAATTGTTTTTAAAATAGCATCCTTTTTTATGGCACTTTTGGTGCTGTTCTCCACCCTGTCGTTTTCCGTGGGGATGCACTTCTGTGGGGATCACCTGGTAGACTTCAGTCTTTTTGAAAGTGCAGAGACCTGCGCCATGGCCCCCGAACCTGCAGCGACAGCTTCGGATTGTGAGATGGCGGGCATGGATATGAATTGCTGCTCGGATCTTGCCTTTGTGGTGGAAGGTCAGCAAGAACTGAATTTTTCTTTTGATCCGTTGACTTTTGAGCAGCAGCTCTTTGTCACTTCTTTTGTTTACACCTGCCTGAGCCTTTTTGAAGGCCCTTCAGAGTATACTCCACACTTTAAGGATTATGCTCCCCCTCCGCTGATAAGGGACGTTCAGATCCTGGACCAGACTTTTCTCATTTGATTTTTAAACCTCTGGAAATTAAGACCTGACGGCGTTGTGTCCTTTGGGTCAAACCTGTTTTTACAGGTTCTTCGTTTTTGCGATTTCTAATGGTTTAAGAATTGATTCCTATGCTGAATAAAGGCATTAAATTTCTTATAGAGAATAAGCTGATTGCGGTTCTGTTACTCCTTTTGTTTGTTGGATGGGGAACCGTCAATGCTCCTTTTGACTGGGACACCGGATCCTTGCCCAGAAATCCTGTGGCCGTGGATGCCATTCCCGATATTGGGGAGAACCAGCAGATCGTTTTTACCCAATGGCCAGGACGCTCCCCCGAGGATATTGAAGATCAGATTACCTATCCCCTGACCACCTCCTTGATGGGGATTCCCGGGGTACGGACGGTGCGGAGTTCTTCCATGTTCGGGTTCTCGAGCATCTATATCATCTTTGAGGAGGATGTGGAATTCTATTGGAGCCGCAGCCGTATTCTGGAAAAACTAAACTCCCTGCCCACCAACCTCCTGCCTGAAGGGGTGAACCCGGCTTTAGGCCCTGATGCCACGGGGTTGGGTCAGATCTTCTGGTACACCCTGGAAGGACGGGATGAAAACGGCAATGTCACGGGTGGCTGGGACCTGCAGGAACTCAGGAGTATTCAGGATTACTACGTCAAGTACGCCCTTTCTGCTGCTGGGGGTGTCTCGGAAGTAGCTTCCATTGGCGGATATGTTCAGGAGTACCAGATCGATATAGATCCGGAGCTTATGAAACAGTATGGGATTGGACTGGAACAGATCGTCAGGGCCGTAAAGCGGAGCAATCGGGATATTGGGGCTCAAACCCTGGAAATCAACAAGGCCGAATACCTGGTTCGGGGTCTGGGGTATATCGAGTCTCTGGAAGATATCAAAAATACGGTGGTAAGCTCCGAGGCGTATACTTCCCTGCGTATTGGTGATTTGGCAAAAGTCACCCTGGGTCCTGCGGAGCGGAGGGGAATACTCGACAAGGAGGGCGCCGAAGTGGTGGGTGGAGTGGTGGTCGCCCGGTATGGCTCCAACCCCCTGGAGGTTATCGGGAATGTGAAGGACAAGATACAGGAGCTCAGCGCCGGGTTGCCCACAAAAGTGCTCGGTGACGGGCGTACCACACAACTGACCCTTGTACCCTTTTACGACCGGACGGAGCTTATTGAGGAAACCCTGGGAACCCTTAATGAGGCCCTCACCATGGAGATACTCATCACGGTCCTGGTCATCGTGATTATGGTTTTTAACCTCCGGGCTTCGATTCTGATCTCGGGCCTCTTGCCCGTGGCGGTACTGATGGTATTTATCGCCATGAAACTCTTTGGGGTGGATGCAAATATCGTAGCCCTCTCAGGAATTGCCATTGCCATAGGAACCATGGTGGATGTCGGGGTCATTTTATCTGAAAACATCATCCGGCACCTGGAGGAGCAGAAGGATAAACTTCCTGTAAATGCCATTGTATACAATGCTTCTGCGGAAGTCTCCGGGGCCATAGTAACCGCTGTGATGACCACTATCATTAGCTTTATCCCGGTCTTTACCCTGATCGGAGCCGAAGGAAAGTTATTCCGCCCCCTGGCTTTTACCAAAACTTTTGCCTTAACAGCGTCCATCATTGTCGCCCTTTTCCTGATTCCCCCATTTGCCGCTTTCTTGTTTCAGAAAAAGCGGAGTAAGAGTGTTTTGGGGTATGTACTGAGTGTGGTTTTGATCATATCCGGCCTTGTCGGAGTTGTTTACGGGTATTGGTTAGGGTTGGCACTCATGGCCTTTGGCACCGTACGCCCCCTGAAAAATGCGGAATTGGCAGGACGGCTTTTTAAGGGTTTTTCACTTTCTGAAAGGCAGGCAACTTTATGTAATATCATCATTTCCGCCGCTGCAATTGTATTTCTCCTGGCGACGTACTGGCGCCCCCTGGGCTTTGATCGCAGTATTTTTATTAACCTGATATTCGTGGGATTGATTTGTTTAGGCCTGCTCGCGGGGTTTACACTTTTCAGAAAATACTACAGTCAGATCCTCAGGTGGGCCCTTCGAAATAAAGGGGCCTTTCTGAGCATACCCCTGGCGATTGTCATCCTGGGAGGGGTGATCATGCAGCACACGGGGAAGGAGTTTATGCCGGCCCTGGATGAAGGGTCTTTTTTGCTAATGCCGACGTCTCTACCGCACTCGGGGGTAGCTGAAAACAAGCGCGTCCTCCAACAACTCGATATGGCAGTCGCCGGTATACCGGAAGTATCAACTGTAGTTGGCAAGGCCGGCCGAACCGAATCGGCCCTCGATCCCGCCCCCCTTTCCATGTATGAGAATATCATTCAGTATAAATCAGAGTATTTGCAAAATGCAGCAGGGGAGCCCCAGCGTTTTCAGGTGGATGCAAAGGGCTTATTTATCTTAAAAAATGGAGGGGTCCTCCGGAATCCGAATTTGCCTTTAGATCCTGCAACTACAGACCCTGCGGTTCAAGAAACGCGAGCCCCGGGGGCAGAGGCATTTGCTGAAATC
>Ga0272441_10009670_pt1 | contig 14820 bp, 8 predicted proteins | sample SSMProp6N_FD_193582 | JGI IMG/M metagenome (GOLD analysis project Ga0272441, IMG submission 193582) | Marine sediment archaeal communities from Little Sippewissett salt marsh, Falmouth, MA, United States - SSM-Prop-6N | ecosystem: Environmental > Aquatic > Marine > Wetlands > Sediment ... | reverse complement strand
TACGGAGGCGGGCGGCGGCATCCATAGTCAATATGACGGCAACGTCAACGCGATCGGATGCCTGTTCGTGGAGAACCGGGCCACCGGCGGTGCCGCAATCGCGCAGCACGACGATCACAGCATGAGCCTTCGCAACTGCACGCTCACCCGGAACAGCGCCAGCGCGTACGGCGGCGGGCTGGACAACTACTGCAGCCATCCGGTGATCACGAACTGCGTCCTGTGGGACGATAACGGCGGAGAAATCATCGACCGCGGCGACAGCACATCCCACGTCAGCTACTGCGATGTGCAGGGCGGCTATCAGGGTGCGGGCAATGTCGATGCCGACCCGCTCTTCGTCGATCCGGAGAACGGCGACTGGCGTCTTTCGCCCGGCTCGCCCTGCATCGATGCGGGCGTGAACAACGCTCTTGCCGCCGATGCGCTCGATCTTGATGGGGATGGCGACACCGCCGAGCGGTTTCCGCTGGACCTTGACGATCATGCGCGGTTCGCCGACGATCCGGATACGGCAGACACCGGATGCGGGGCACCCGTCATCGTGGATATGGGTGCGCATGAATTCTCGGGCGCGGTGTGGCACCCGATGCGGATCGGCGACATCGATGGGGATGGTGATGTGGACACCGCCGATCTGCTGACCCTGCTCGGGGACATGGGTGCGTATGAGGATGAATGCGTGTTGGCCGACCTCGATTACAGCGGTCAGGTGGATATCGAGGATCTGCTCACGCTCCTGGCGAACTGGGGATAGAGTCCGCCCGCCGGGGCGCGCCGGCGGGCCGCACCCAGGAAAGAGCCCCGGGACGGAGTACCGGGGCTTTGCTGCAGATCTCGGCTTTCGGCGTTTCGGCTTTCGGCTGTCGGCGTTTCAGCGTTTCAGCGTTTCCCTCCCCCGCACTGACCCCAGTCGGCGAGGAGAGCGAGGAGGTCGGCGGTATCCGTGTCGCCGTCCCCATCGACATCGCCATCGGGCGTGCCCCACGCGCCGAGCAGGAACAGCAGGTCGGCGGTATCGACATCGCCATCACCATCGAAGTCGGCCGGGCAGTCGGAGGCCGTCTCGATGGTGAGCTTGGGGTAGCCGCCGCCTTCCTCCATCATCATCCCGCCGAAGGTCTCGGCCCGGAGGGTGAGGCCGATGTAGGTCTCCTCGGCGTCGACGAGCTGGGTCACCCACGCCGTCACGTCGAAGCTGAGCACCTGACCGACATAGGGATCGATGATGGCGACCGAATCAAGGACGTTGCCATCGGCGATCTGGAAATCGGTGAGGTCGTCGATGCCATCGCCGATGTATCCATCGACGGCCAGGCTCTCGGGGATCTCGCCGTCCACGCCCAGGCCGTAGACCGAGACCGAGGTGATCTTGACCTCGAACGTTGCGGAGCTGATGGCCTCGCCCTCGGGGACGGAAAAGGGAGAGACATCGAACTCGGCCATGGACCGGGCCTCGCCGAAGCTGCCGAGCACGGCGTCGTTGAAGGTGTAAAACGGCCCGAAGTCGCCGATGCCATCAAAGAAGTGCTCCTCACCATCATCGGCGTCGATGACCTCGAAGTCCACGGGCGGGTCCTCGATCGTGAAGACGGAGTCGGCCAGCGCCGCCGAGCCGCTAAAGAGGCCGGCCAGCAGCAGGGATCCGGCGACATGCGTCATGGTCAGGCGCTTCATGATGTGTTCCTCCTGGGGCGTCAGATACTGTTCTGACGGCCGTTGTGTGTTCATCGGACGAATCGGCGCGAAGCGCCGCAGACGAGGGCGCTGGAAAACGATGCGATGATCTCATCCGCCCCCTCATAGGTCTGATATGCGCAGGCTACAACAGCATATCAAGCGCGTCAAGAACAATCTGAGCGCGACCACGGAGCAGGCAAGCCCGCCCCCGGAACCCTCGGCGCGCCCGGAAACGGCCGCCGACCGACGGCGCCCGGTTCATCGCTCATCGCTTATCGCGCTCGCACGACCTTCCGCTGCGCTTCAGGTCGTTGCACCAACGATCCGCGCGACCCCAGACCGCAGACCCCAGACCCCTCTTCCCATGATGCCATGATGCCATCTTAAGAAATGACTCCCGACCCCTTTTTCAACCCGCGACCGTGGTCGGCACGCGGTGGTTCAGGGACACGCGGGTCAGGTCCGCGGCGAGCGCGCGGGTGACCTCGATGAACCGCAGGCCGACCTCGTGGCGGCGGAAGCCCACCCGCCGACTCCAGACGAGCTGCGCCTTGAGGCTCACCACGCCGTCCGGGTCCTTCAACTCCACATCAAGAACCTCATCCTCCGGCGGCACCTTTGAGCAGGTGATGCGCATGCCGTCGATCGACAGGTCGATGACGCGCCCGAAGTTGCTTTCCAGGCCTTCCTGCGGCAGGCGCGGATAGGTGTGCGTCTCGCCGTGCTCAGGTCCATCGCAGCGCAGCTCGGCGGTAAGGGAGATCTCGAAGCGCTGGTCATCGGTGGCGGTGATGCCGAGCACGCCTCCCAGCGATTCGACGAGCCGACGGGCGATGGTCAGCCCCAGACCCGGCTCTGCGGAATCCTCGCCGCGGGCGGGATCGATGGACCCGATGAGCATCGGCGCTTCGCCTGTCCGGTGCGCATCCGGCGCAGCGCCGATGCCGATGATGGTGAACTGCACGGCGACGGACCGCTCCGGCCGGCGGGCGGCCCGCGCACGGAACATGATCTCGCCGTGCGCTGCGCATTGCACAGCGCGATTCAGGGCATAGAGCAGGGCCTGCCGCAGTCGAGGGCGGTCGCCGAACAGCGCCGGCTCATCGGACTCGACGCCCGAGGTGATGCGGACGCCCTTGCGCTGGGCGGCCTGCGTCAGCTCGCCCGCCACCTCGCCGACGAGTGAATCGAGCTCGAACCGCTGGACGGGCGATGGCAGCGTCCCGGGCGGCGCCTCGGACATGTCGCCGACGGCGGGGATTCCGGTGGCGGCGGGGATCCCGGGGGCGCCGGAGATTCCGGGGATTCCGGGGGCGGCTGGGGCGGTCGGGACGCTCTTCATCAGTTCCTGCAGAGCACGAACCGCAGAGCGTGCATCGGCCAGGTAATCTCGCTGCCTCGCATCCAGACCCGTTTCTGCGAAGAGATCCACGAGGCGCGCCATCGTCTCGACCGGCGTGCGGATCTCGTCGGAGACCGTGGCCAGCACGCGCGTCGTCAGATCCTCCGACGGATCGTGAATCGACTGCAGGGCGACGATGCGATCATACTGTTCCTGCACAGCCGCGAGCTGCGATTCGAGCTCGCGGTTCATCGCCATCAGCTCGGCCGTTTCATCGGCAAGCGCGTCAAACGTCGCGTCAGCCGGCACCTCCGCCGGCCCATCCGCACCCGTCGGGGCGGCTTCGGCATCGCATTCCGGCCCGGGCTGTTCTGTCGCGCCGGCCGCTTCCGATGCGGCGGCGAAGGGCAAAGCGTCACCACCGATTGAATCGCCCTCGGCGGCGGGCAGCGGACATTCATCGCCCTGCGCACGGTTCATTTTCTCGAGGATCGTCGCGGCCTGGAAGAGCATCGAAGCGACGTTCCGCTCGGCTTCCTCGACGATGTGCATGACGCACTCGGCCCGTTGCAGCGCCGCCGCGGCCGTTCCGTCAGGGTCGGCCGGATGCCCGGATGACGGCGCGGCGATCGGCGCCCCTGCTGGCGGGCTCTGCGCCGACAATCGGTCAAGGCATTTGAGCATGCGCGCTGCGAGCTTGAGGCGCGCCTCAAGCTGGTCGGCGGCAAGCTGCGCGCTGCGGGTGGCCAGTTCAAGCCGCTCGGCCGGTTCGCCGGGGCCCTCGGCCGTGCGCGGGGCGTCGTCACTCATGCCGGCCTGTTGTGTGTCAGGTTCGCGCAGCGCTCGTTCCGCCTCCCACCGGTCTTCCGCGCTCTCGGCCGTGAAGTGATCCGCATTCGACACAACACGTGCTCCCGACAGTGCCTCCTACCTCAGCATCCAGGCTCGCATCTGACGGGTGCAAACGCTCGCGGTTCGCACCCGGATGGGGCCGCCGGCAGGCGCCTCTTTCCGGCACGGCGGCGCGGTGGCCATAGGCAGGATCATTGGCGCAGACCCTGCTTCTGCTGCAACTATCGATCAAAGGCCGAGTCGAGGTGAACCCGACAGGAATGATCGTCACATTTTCACGCCGTCCGGGCGCGAGCGTGTTCTTTATCGGCCCGCCGCGGCCGGATTGGAGAACAGAGAAAAAGGAGAAAAAGGGGTCGGGAGTCGTTTCTCGATGCGACACCGGTCTATGCGGTCAGATAAACGGAGTTGCCCGGAAATGACTCCCGACCCCTTTTCTCTCCGACCTCGTTCTTGAAAAGCGAACGCGGCCGGTGGTGGCCGCGTCCGCGGGTCCTGCGCGGGCTCGAGCAGAGTCGGCGGGCGTTCGTTATGGGCACAGACCCCAGGCGGCGAGGAGGGCCAGGAGGTCGGCGGTGTCGACATCGCCATCGCCGTCCACATCGCCGCCAGCCGAGCCGTCCGAACCCCACTGGGCCAGGAGGATCAGCAGATCGGCCGTGTCCACATCACCGTCGCCGTCGAAGTCGGCCGGACAATCATTCGGCTGCGAGTACCGGATCGTGAGGCAGTCATCGTCGGATGACGGCCCGTAGCTTTTACCGGTCACGTAGACGTAATCGTTCTCGCCGACGACGATCGCCGCCGCCTCATCATCGAGATACCCTCGGCCGTTGGGACCGGCAAAGGTCATCGCCCACTGGAAAGCGCCCAGCGCATCGAACTTGACCGTCAGGTAGTCGTCATCGCCAGCGGCGTTACGGGTGTAGCCGGTGAGATAGACGCTGCGGTCGCCGTCGATGGCCAGGTCATAGGCGACATCGCGCAGGTTGTCGGGACTGTTGTAGGTGGAGGCCCACATCTGGTTGCCGTTCGTGCCATCGTACTTGACGGCGAGGAAGTCGCGGTTGCCGCCGGCGTTCTCGGAGAAGCCGGCGATGCGGACGTGGCCGTAATCGCAGAGCCCGATGGCGTAGGCCTTGTCCCAGCCGTTGGCGGGTCCGTTGTAGACGGCGGACCAGCGGAAGTTGCCGTTCATGTCCCAGCTCACGGTGGCGGCGTCCCAGTCGGTCTCTGCGGTGCGGCTCTCGCCGGTCACGTACACGTTGGCTTCGTAATCGATGACCACATCGTGCGCCTCGTCGACGCCGCCGCGGTCGAAGGTGCGCGACCACAGGCGGTTGCCGTTGGCGAAGGCGTATTTGACGACGAGGTAATCGGAAGGCGAAGCGCCGTTGATGCCGGTGATGTAGACATCGCTGCCGTAGGTGACGGCCAGAGCGTTGCCGACGCCCGCGACATCCGTCTTCGTCCAGACGATCTGGCCGTTGAGGTAGCTGTTGTAGCGGATGGTGAAGCAGTTGGAACCGCTCTTGCCGGTGACGAAGACGTTGTTCTCGCCGAGCGGCTCGACCTGGATGTCATAGCCGCAGGCGTTCTCGGTGCGCTTCTCCCAGACCGGGTCGCCGTTGGTGTTGTACTTGATGGTGACACAGTCGCCGTCGCTCTCGCCGGTGACGAACACATTGCCCGCGCTGTCGACGTCGATCGCATAGGCGCGGTCATCGCCGTTGTCGGGGCTGTTGTAGGGCTGCGCCCAGAGCTGCTGGCCGCTGCTGTCGTACTTGATCGTGAGGTAGTCGTAGTCCCAGGTCTGGGTGCTGCGAATGCACCGGCCGGTGATGTAGACGTTGCCCTGGGGATCGAGATCGATGTCGACGGCCTCATCGTCATCGGCGCCCTGGGTGTAACGGGCGGCCCAGTCTTCGTTGACGGTCTGGGCGCCGGCCGCCGAGGCGGAGAAGGCGATCAGGCAGGCCCCGACGAGAAAAGCGAGTGATCGGGTGGTCGGTGTCATGGCAGGACTCCTTGGTTGAAAGCGCCGATGGTCGGCTTGAGGGTGGGCTTTCGGTCAGCCCTCGTCTTCATTGCGGGCGCGGCGGCGGGTCCTGACAGACAAAGTTGTCGTTTTTGCCGGTCGGCCGAGCGCGACCATGGGGTCCACCAACAAGACCGACTCCCGCCCCAAGGCCTAAAAAGGGGTCGGGAGTCGTTTCTCGGCTGATGAGCAAGATGAGAAAGGCGGGCGGGAGTCGTTCTCATCTTCCCGCGGTGCGCCGCTCCGAAGTCGGCCGCACGCTCGCGGAAATGACTCCCGACCCCTTTTTCAGCAGTCGCCCCAGGCGGCGAGAAGTTGCAGAAGATCGGGGGTGGCGACGAGGCCATCGCCGTCGATGTCACCGGGGCCTTCGGTGCCCCATGCGGCGAGCAGGATCAGCAGGTCGGCCGTGTTGACGGAGCCATCGTCGTTCAGATCCGCCGGGCAGGACGACATCTCGCCGTGCTCCAGCACAAGGTCGTCGTAGTACACGGAGGTCGAGCCGGCCGCATAAAGATCGACGGCACCGATGTTGAGTGCGCCGCCCGGTGCGACGCCGTCGCTCCAGCTCTTCGTAACCAGATGCACCCCTTCGTAGAACACGCTCTGCTCATCCTCATCGAGGTCGATCTCGACGCGGATCTCGGCCCACTGCCCCTTGATCAGCGGGATCGCGCCATCGGAGTTGTAATCCTTCAGCACACCCTCACCACCGTTCAGCTCGAGCTGAAGCGACCAGTGCTCGGGATGATCTGGATCGGCCGGATAGGTGTTGAGCAGGATGAAGTATGAAGCCTCAAACATCTCCTCCGGCACGTAGACCTGCGCTGAGAACACCCAGTTGTCGGAGTCGGCGCCGGTGAAGGGGTACACGAGATCGGCCTGGCCCTTGATGTTCACCGACAGCGTATCGCTGCACGCATGCGCCTCGGAGGTGAGGGCGTCGAAGGCGGGGTCGCCGCCCCAGCCCTCCCAGTCCCGCTGGCCGTGCATGCCGTTCTCCGCGAAGTAATGCCGGAACGTCTCGACCCAGGGCAGGCCGCCGAGATTCACGAGGAATTCCTGGTACTCGCCTGCATCCTCGTCCCAGGCGAACATCTCGTACGTGGTGTCGGCCTCGCCGATGAGGGGCACCGTCATCTCGTAGATTTCCTGGGCCTTCAGGCCTTCACCGAAGCAGACCCAGCGCAGACCGCCAGTGGGCCGGAAGTCGCCTCGAGGATCGATGAACGTGTACTCGGGAAACCACTCACCGGTGGAAGGATCGGCATTGAAATAGGGTTCCGCGGCCGCATCGACCGTGCACCGCTCGGGATAGATCTCGATCTGCGTGATGCGCGTCTCGTTCACCATCCAGTCCTCGATGCCGAAGGAGGCGTCCTGAACATCCAATACCCATGATTCCCCGGACTCGTTCGACTGGCAACGCTGCACCGCGAAGCACTCGGTGTCGGTCCTGACACGAACGATCTTGAAGCTGATCGGATGCGTGTGGCTGTTCGTGAGTTTGATCCATTCCCACTCGGGCTGCGGATCGAACTTCACATGGACATACACCCATCCATAGTCGTTCGCCTTGACCACGAGGTCTTCGGCCGGGATCGGCGTGCCATCGGGCTTGTGCCCCCCGGCGGACGGCGGAGGATCGTGTGTCTTGTCATCGAGATGCTTGGCATCACTGGCGGGACTGAGCAGCAGCCACAACTGGAACACCTTGATGTTCGTGTCGACGTAGTCGTTCTCGATCCCGAACCAGATGGAGCCATCGACGGGAATGTAGATCTTCTCGGCGTCCACGCCGTTGGGATCGAGTTCGTCCCAGTAATCAGGATGATCGCGCGGCCCGTGACCGTCGGGATCAACCTGAGTATAAAACGTGCGCAGGCCCGTCTGCGCGTACGCATCCGGGGCGAACACTGCGACGATCATGCAGATCATGATCCCGAAGATGATTGTCAAGTGGACTCTGTTGCGCTCCGTCGTGTCTGATTGGCTTCTCTTGAGATCCATTGTTCGACTCCTCTCTGCCCTGTCTGAGGGAGGTCGCCCGCACAGGTCGACCCGCTGGAGTTCCGCTGGCAAGCTGACGTTCAGCTCGCCTACCCCTACTCCGGCCCGGAGAGCCGGACCTGACAGAAGAACTCCCGCTTTTGGCCGGCCCCGGGCGGCGATCGCTTGTTGCCGGCACCCGGAAGCGGTATCCTCGCCCCCGTCGAAGGTTCCCGGCCGGCCCGCCAGCGGATCGGCCGGGTGAAAAGGGAAGCGTGGTGCGGGATCGAGGGAAAAGCGGCAGGCCGAAAGCCGAAAGCCGAAACGCCGAAATGGCGGAAACTGGCCAAAAGCCAACCGCCAATAGTCAACGGCCAATAGCCCCCGATCCCTATTCCACCGCGGACGCGCCGCCGTGATGGGTGCGCGGGCACTGACGCCCGCCGGGCGCGGTCAGATGCCACTGCCGGCCAATCGAGGCCGGCGGGAAGGCGACCGCAGCCGCATGCCCTGAGCCGGAAGACCTGCCCTCGGCACGCGTGACGGGTGCCCTCGCGCCTCAGGATGCACTCGGCCGACACTGTCTTCCGACCCCGGACAGGTCCGCCAAACCATCCGCCCCGGCGAGGGCCCGCCGTCGTTGTCATCCCGCCTGGTTGGGGTCGGCCCCGCGCGAATCGGGGCTTGCATGAAGGAGTGTGTCATGAGACGGAACGTATTCTCATCTCTCGCCATCATCGCCATCGGCGCCGGCGCTGTGCTGGCCTTCAGCGCTGCCGCGCGCGCCTTCATCGAGTTCGATGATGTGCTCATCGAGTACTGGACGGGCGCAGGCGACAACGAGGCCCTCCTCATCGTCGACTGGCAGGAAGATCGCATGCTCGCGTTCGGCTACCGCTGGGATGTCGTCGATGCCCCAACGGACTTCGACCTCTTCGAAGCGGTGAACGCCGCGTCCGACCGCTTCTATCGCGAGTGGGTGGAGGGGATGCCCGAGCAGGCCATCTTCGGCATCGGCTGGGATGCCGACAACGACGGCTTCGACAAGCTCGATCCCGATGACTGGTACGAAGAAGGGTGGATCGAAAACGGCTACTGGAGCCAGTGGGTGAGTACGGACGGCGAAGACTGGCAGTGGGGCAACGGCCTCGGCACGCACGACTTGTCACACGGCGACTGGATCGGCTGGAGCTGGGCCCCGGACTTCATCGACACCCCACCGAACGTCCCGCTCATTCCCGTCCCGGCCACGCTCGCCGCGCTGACCGCCTTCGCCCTCCGCGCAAAACGCCGACGAAGATAAGAGTGACCAACATAATGGTGGCGCGAGCGTCCCGCCCGTGCGGATCCGCCGCGCTCCGGCGCCCGTCCACAGTGCACGGCGTTCATTCGGTCAGTGCTTCCAAGGCGTCATCTCCACCATGAACCACCCGCGTCGGCGCGCTCCCCAGCGCGCCGGCATTCATCCTGCGCCGGTTCATTCTCCGACGTTCGCCGAGTCCCCCTTCTCTGACATTCACGGCCGCCTCGCCGGAAATGACTCCCGACCCCTTTTCCCTCCGGAAATGACTCCCGACCCCTTTTTCCTCCTCACTCGACTACGACTATCGTGTAGTCCTCCACCTCGCCGTGGCCGAGATGACCGCAGGGGAAGGGGAAGTCGTCGTAGACGAGGCAGAGCCGCATCCGCGTCGGTCCGGGCTTGGCGTCCAGCGGTGCGCCGATATAAGTCAACCATATTCCGCCGGAGAGATCGCCCCCGTCCACCAACTCTCGCGGATAGTCGAAGATGAGATTCTGGTCCCAATCGACCCAGATGCCGCAGATGTCATCCTGGTGGGGGTTTCCAGTGTTGATGATGATCTGCCGAGTGTGGCCGATGGCGATCTCGGCGGAGAGGTTCGTGTAGTCGGAGTAGCCGCTTGGGCAGCCGCTGGTGTTGTCGACGTCCCCGATCCGGACGCGGCTGATGTGCTGGTCGCAGTCTCCCCACGCATCGCAATAGTCAGTCGGGCATTGGAACTGCGAGCAAACCTCACCCTCGAACCAGGTTCCGTTCAGCAGCGAGCATTCGTATTGGGTGTTGGTCGCGACGCACTCGCCATCGACGCAGCAGGCGCCAATGGGCCAGTCGGGGCATTGGAACGTGTCGCAGGTCTCATCCGCAGACCAGATGCTGTCGCCTTGCAGCACGCATTCATCGGCCGTGAGGTCCAGACAGGTGCCGTCCCAGAGACAGCAGGCGCCGAGCGGCTGGCAGGGTCCCCACGCGCCGAGCAGAGTCAGCAGATCCGCGGTGCCCACCGCACCGCTGTAGTCGAAATCGGCGTGGCAGAACTGATCCGGCGGGCAAGGTCCCCAAGCGCCGAGCAGCGTCAGCAGGTCGCTGGTGTTTACCGCTCCGTTCCCGTCCAGATCCGCGGTGCATTCCTCGGTCGCCTCGGTGAACGTGTCCGGCAGGACATTGCGCCATTCATCGCCGGAGTGGTAAAACTCGTTGTAGTTCGTGTGGCTCCTGGCGATGCAGAGGTGCTCGCCGGCCTCCGCATCCGGGAACAGCGGATTGGCGGCCAACTCCAGGCCGCGCGCCGTCAGTTCGAACTCGAGAATCTCGCCCTCGTTGCTGACGAAGATCCGACCGGCGTCGTTCAGATCGATGTCGACCGGTTCGGTGAGCTGCGCGTGTGTGAACTCCTCAGCTTGAAGGGAATCCGGCCCGGCGTCGGTCAGCATGAACAGCGAGTTCGAGGCGTCGCTGATCACCCACAGCGCATCGCGCGTGGTATCCCAGCAGATCGACGCATTGTCCGAGAGCGGAATCTGCGGCACGATGGATTTCACGATCGGATCGAGGTCGAGATAACGGTCATAGCGAACAATCGCCTGATCGTCGGCCGCCAGCAGCACCAACTCGTCCGTCTCATCTTCGTAAGCCATCGCGCACAGAGCGCTGGGCGGAGTCACGCGCCCGAGATCCTTAGGCGGCCAGCCGTCGATGGCGACCCGCACCAGTTCGTCGCCGTCCAGCACATACATGTCCCGGAGGCGGTTGATTATCACCTCCCGCGGATCATCGAGGGGGAACGGGATGATCTTCGATTCGCCGGTCACCGGATCGAGGCGATAGACGCCCGCCGGTTCCGCTTCGGTCAGGTACACGCAACTCATCAGGTCCGGATGGATGACCATCGATTTGATGTTGGTGAGTTCTGGCGTCGCCCACTGCTGGATTGGGGAAACGGGCGCCCCGTAGAGGTCCATCGCCCATCGTCTGATCATCAAACCGGGTTCTGTGGGGTGCGTGGTGAGTACGAAGAGCGGACAGATGGCCGAGAAGCCGTCGAGGTAGCCGACCTTGCCGCCGCCGCCGTAGTCGGGGAATCGACTCACGAGACGCGTTTCGCCCCACCCGGAGGAATGCCGTTTGAACGTGTGCTCGACATCGTAGAACTCAGTCGTGAACGGCGACTGGATCGTGTTGTCCCCTTCGTCAGAGCCGGGGCAATGGATGCCCATCAGATAGTAATCCTGATAGCGCGCGCCGTAGCTGATGCAGACCGCGTGCCCGCCGTCGCGGGCGATGTAGCCGCCCGGCAGTTCGAGGTACCATCCGATGGACGGAATGACATACATGCCACCCAGGACGGCTGCATTCAGCAGCCCAATCTTGGGCGTCCAGTCTTCATCGTGGTGGAAAGTGCTCACGACGAAGTTGTCGCCCGCCAGGCTGAACCACACCTTGAGCCCGAGATGTTCCCACTCTATCGTCGTGGTGCCGTTGACCTCCGTGAACATGGCCACACCCATAGCGGTGATGGCGCCAGTTGCCGCGTCGTACAACTCCGGATACGCCCAATATCCTGGGCCGGGAGGAAGCGCCGGCAGGCCGTGGTTGGCCATGTAGGCAGCCCAGTTGACCGCCGATGTCGGCGCGCAGTAGTACACGCCACCGTCGGGAAGGTCGCTTCGCTTCTGGTCCAGGTCCGGCACGTGCGTGATCTCGAAGCTGTAAAACTCCTCGTTCACCCACTGAACATTCACATCGGCGTTCGCGTCGCTGGCGAGTGCGAGGCATGCAGCCAAGATCCCCATACCATACAAAGCGGCCATGGGAGAAAGCTTCGTGCGGTGCATTGTTCATCCCTCATGTTGTCATCAGGAGTCATGCCCTAAGCGTCGAATCAACGGACATTCTCCATATGACCTTCGCCCGGCTCGAGTGCCGAGCCATTGGGTGCCAGTGTACCGATTCCCCCGCGACATTTGAAGTCAAAACGGCTTGCCTGCGGCGCAGAATGGGCGAGGAAGACCAAGTCGCGGCTCCAAGACACGGCCTGAATGCCCGTTGGAGCAGCTTTGCCCAGTTTGACAGCGAGGCCCCCTCGGCGTTCGTTCGATGGCAGACGGTTCGCAGCCGTCATGTTGGTGCTGCCCGCGGCGGGAGGGCCGCGAACCGGCGTATCCGTTCGGGGTGCAAAAGGGGATGAGTTACACTATCCGGCCTTCGGTGGAAAAAGGGGGGATGGAAAAGGGGATGAGTACATTATCCTAATTCCCGGGGGGGTGGCTGCCCCTCCGGGCGGCGCGAAGGGGCTAATTCCGGGGGCGCTGGCGCGTCTTCACAGCCCGAGACGTGCGCCGGGGCCTCAACGGAAGCGGCAAGGCTGAAGACACTCGGCCAAAGCCGTACTCGTCCTCGGCTTCCCGTCCGGTTGCCGCCAGTGTCCCGCAAGAGAGCGGCACACTCGTGTGCGCCGCTTCAGAGACTGTCGGTGTGTATCGATCGACGGTTCAGAAAACCGCTGACTGCCAAGCGCAGACGCCTTGACCATAATTACACTGCACGCCACCTGTCCGGCATTGGTCGTTCCGGCACATGACCTGCGACCCGTCATCGCACAGGCACTCTTGCGTGGCGTAGAGGGATGTTCCAGTCGAGCTGGCCGCGCGCGCGATGAACGTGCCGTCAGTCAGATGCAGCGTGAATGTTATGTCATAGTCCCCGTTCGGCAGAATATCGATGTCTCCTTCGAGGAAACTAGTGCTTGTTGACCGGTCCGTCGAAAAGGCATCGAATAACAGCAAACCGGTTGGATCGTCCTTGAGGTAGCACGTCAGCAGTTCATTCTCCACATAGACGACACGCGCATCGCCGGCATCATCCCAGTAGAGTTCAAGGTCGATATCGGGCATCATCATGACAGGTCCATCCTGCATGAATTCGCGGACGGTGAAACCACCGCTGGCGAGACACGGCGCCGCGCAAAACGCGCCAGCGACGGTCAAGACCGCGGCAGCCGGCAGTCCCAGATTTCTGACGTTCACGGTACGTCTCCTCTCCTTCAAGATAGTCTTGCTCATTCGTTGACGGCGCTCGGTTGCTCCGAAGTGGCATGAATCATCTATTCTCCGGCGTCACCGTCGTCGCTCAGGACATTCGTGTAGTGATACTGACACGCCATCACAAGGTACGCACCTTGCTTGTCTGGCCTGATTGTGGCAAAGACCAATGTGCGATTCGTGATATACATCAAGTCCGCGTCGAGCGTTGTCAGGTCGTAGCGGTAGTTGTGGCGGGGCTGCGGTTCTCCCTCCACGTCATTATGTGTGTCGTACACGACTCGCCTCAACTGGTACGAGATCCCATCGGAATCCTCATCCTTTTGTTCGCACTCGACGACGATGTCGGCCCGCCCCACGGCGTAAGGAATGAGGTTGGTCAAGAACCCGCTTCCGCCGCGGTCCTCAGGCAGCCAGTGTGCTTCGAAATCGCCAAGGGCGCAACCGCTGTCCTCGACCGCGTCAAGAAGGCAACTCTTGAGGCGACACTCCACCAGCGGGGGTTGGTCCCCGGGCTCCACAACGTAACGCACGGTGCGGTAATCATTCAGGATCGGATACCATTGCTCTTCCCGGATGACTGCTCCGTCTTCGACGCGCTCGATGACATAGCGGGTCTTCATTCGATCATCGCCCCGATTCCACATGCGCACATCAAACCGGCGGCGATCCATGGCCGCCTTGATGTGGACATCCGCCGACTGAACCTTCTCTTTGAACAGTCTGACTGCCTCCAGGCCGTCGATCGGGAACTCGGTCAGGGCGACCTGTTCGAGATCGTCCTTTGTTATTCTAAGGAATGAGATCGTTCTATCCGATTCTACGCTCATCGAACGGATTGACCACGCACGCTCAGATGCACGTTGTGCAAGCTGCTCGATCGAAGGGAGTTCAGCCGTGTCCGCAGGCGGCGGCGTTTCGGCGGCGTGTCCCGTCGCCTGTTGATTCGCCGCGGTCATCGCCACCACGACTGCCAGAGAGATTATCAAGCCTGCGAGGATTCGCACACCCGTGAGACTCGACACTGACGCCGCGTTTGCTTTGATCATTGTACACCCCATGCCTTGGAGATCCGATACCTCACGATGACAGGCGCAAGATAATGCGCCTTTGGGTAGGCGGCAGTGGTACAGTAACATAGTAACAAGTAAATCGCCTTGGTGCCCAGATTACTTGTCCCCTATTCAGGGGACAGACGGGGCCGGGGAGCGGGGCGGCCAGATGCGGGCGGCGGGGCGGCCTTGGGCCGAGGGGATTCTCAGGCGGTTGCGGGAGGGATGGGGAGAGCGATAAGCGATGAGCGATGAGAGGAACGTCGGCCGGCCACCCCCCCACTTCCGTCACCCCCTCACCTCCATCACCCTCTCAAAGAAAAGGGGTCGGGAGTCATTTCTCCGAGTGCATGGTGGCACGGGCGTCCCGCCCGTGGGGAGCCGTCGCGCTCCGGCGCCCATCCACCGCGCGCGGTGTTCATTCGGTCAGCGCTTCCAAGCCGTCATCTCCATCAAGAACCACCCACGCCGGCGCCCCCGCCCGCCCCCCCGGGTTTGCCTTTGGCCCACCCCCACGGTTCCCACCC
>Ga0272441_10009669_pt1 | contig 14822 bp, 8 predicted proteins | sample SSMProp6N_FD_193582 | JGI IMG/M metagenome (GOLD analysis project Ga0272441, IMG submission 193582) | Marine sediment archaeal communities from Little Sippewissett salt marsh, Falmouth, MA, United States - SSM-Prop-6N | ecosystem: Environmental > Aquatic > Marine > Wetlands > Sediment ... | reverse complement strand
GTTGTCGGACTCGACCCGCGCGCAGGTGAACGAACCGGTCTGTCCGTGAAGGCCGGGGTGCTCGCCCGTGGCTTCCGTTTGATAGCGCCACTCGCCTTCCTCGTCGGGCATCCAGCGGATGCGCCAGACGCGCGCGCCGTCCCAGAACCCGGGGATCCGGCGCTGTTTGCCGTAGGGCGCGGTCAGCGTAGCGGCGATTTCCGTGCCGCGTGCCGGGATACCGTCGGCCTCGAATGCGGCTTCCCAGCGGCCGTAGAGTGGGATGGTGGTCGTCATGTTGCTTCCTTTCGCGTTGCCAAGTGGCGGGTTCCGGGGTTCAGGTGGCAAAGTGTTGAGCGCGTGCCCTCGGATGTCAAGTCTACGCGACCGGCCTGCGATTGCAGGGAATGGCCGCTTTTGCAATGGCCACGTACGATCGTGTTCTGATACGATAAATCGGCCGAGACTACGTTGACGCCGAGTTGACGCGCGTCTGACAATTCGGTCGTGAAACCGGCCGACAGTGAAGGTGGGGTTCATTGTGTTGAGGCAGCATCTCTTTCAGGCTCCGACCGTGGCGCTTCTCTGCGTGTGTTCTCTGTGCATGGCGAGTCCGGCCTTGGCTCCGGCCGTGCGCGCGGATCCCCCAGAGGTCTGGCTGTTCTGCGGCGTGCCGGGCGACAAGGCGCACTACGAGAAATACGCGCTGTTGCTCGAGAAGCTGGGTCGGACGTTCTCGGATCGGTTCGGGCTCTCGCCCGAGCGCGTTCGGGTATGGTACGATCAGGCGGCCATTCCTGATGCGCGCGGCATCCTGACCCGCGAACGGTTGGCCGAGGAATGCGCGCGCATCGTGCGGCGCTCCGAAGCGGGCGCACCGGTGTGGCTGTTCTTTTTCGGGCATTCGCACCGGCTGCGCGGCGACGTACAGTACAATCTGCCCGGCCCCGACATCACCGGCCGCGAGCTGCGCGACCTGTTGGCCGGCGCCTCGGGCAAAGCGCCGCTGGTCATGTTCTGGGCGACGTCCTCGAGCGATCGGTACGTTCGGTTCCTGGTCGGCAAGCGGCGTGTGATCGTTTCTGCCACCGCGCGGATCGACAAGGAGAACGAGCCCGATTTCCCGGCGGCCCTGCTCCGCGCGCTCGAGACCGAGGAGACCGACGCGAACGGGGACGGTCTGCTTTCTGTCACAGAGATTTTTCGTCAGACGAAATTGGTGGGCAAGGCTATGTACGATTCCGAAAAACTGATCCAGACCGAACACGCGGCGTTGGACGGCGACGGGGACGGGCGCGCGACCCTGCGCCCGTCGCGTCGCGACGCACAGGGCGCGGACGGCGTCGGCTTGCGGCTGCGCCGGTTGGAGCCGGAGTTTGACTGAGCGATAGGGGGAAGACCGATGGAAGCGACAGACACCGCACTGACGAACGAGAAGGAACGCGAGCTCGTTACGAGTCTCGGGACCGCGTACGAGCGGCTTATGACGGAGATCGCCAAGATCATCGTGGGCCAGCGCGAGGTGCTGACGCACATGTTTATTGCGCTGCTGTGCCGGGGCCACTGCCTGTTGCTGGGTGTGCCGGGACTGGCCAAGACGCTGATGACCAATTCGTTGGCGCAGGTGCTCGAGCTCGGGTTCGGGCGCATCCAGTTCACGCCCGACCTGATGCCCTCGGACATCACGGGCACGGATGTGATCAATGAGGACCCGGAAACGGGCAAGCGCCAGCACGAGTTCCTGCCCGGCCCGATCTTCAAGAATTTCATTCTTGCCGACGAGATCAACCGGACACCGCCCAAGACGCAGGCCGCGCTGCTGCAGGCGATGGAGGAACGGCACGTCACGGTGGGCCGCAACACCTACAAGTTGCCGATCCCGTTCACCGTGATGGCAACGCAGAACCCGATCGAGAGCGAAGGGACCTACGTGCTGCCGGAAGCGCAGCTTGACCGGTTCATGTTCTGCGTGAAAGTCGAGTACCCGGCGCCGGACGAGGAAGTCGACGTCGTCAAATCGACGACGGGCCAGGGCGTGGTCACGCTCGAGAAAGTGCTGGGTGCGGGTGATATCGAGATTCTTCAGGAATACGTTCGCGGCGTGGCCGTTGCGGACGATGTTATTCGCTATGCGGTACGGCTGGTCGGCATGACGCGGCCGGACCAGGCGGAGCTGCGCGCGGAGAGCGTCGCGAAGTACGTGACCTGGGGCGCGAGCCCGCGCGCGTCGCAGTACCTGATCCTGGGCGGTAAGGCGCGGGCGTTGATTGACGGCCGGTACCACGTCGATTTCGAGGATGTCCGCGCGATGGCCGCGCCCGTACTGCGGCACCGGCTGGTCCTGAACTTCCGGAGCCGGGCCGACAACGTCGATGCGGACCAGGTTGTGCGGGACATCGTTGTTTCGACGCCCGAGGAGTGAGATGGCCTTCGTAACCATGCAGGAGATTGAGCGGGACGATCCCGGGCTGTTCCTCATGCTCGAGGATCTCGAGCTGGTCGCGCACGGCGTGGTGGAGGGCGCGCTGCTCGGGTTGCACCGCAGCCCGTATCTCGGGTTCAGCGTCGAATTCGAGGCGCACCGCGAGTATCAACGCGGCGACGACCTGCGGCACGTGAACTGGAATCTGTGGGCGCGGCACGACCGGTTGTTCGTGAAGCAGTACAAGGCGAACACGAACCTGGACCTGCACCTGATGCTCGACAGCACGGGCTCGATGCGCACGGAGCATGGCCCGACCGCGAAGTGGCGCTATGCGATCCGGGCCGCTGCCGCCTTCGCATTGCTGGCCAAGCGCACGCATGACGCGGTCGGCGTCAGCCTGATCGGCGACCGCATCGAGCGGCATCTGCCGCCGCGCACGAGCGCGGGCCAGTTCCAGGACATTCTCGGCATGCTCGAGCGTGCGGAGCCGGGCGGTCGTGCGAGTATCGGGCATGCGTTTGAGGAGATGCTCTCGCTGTGCAGGCGGCGCGGGATCGTGGTCCTGATTTCGGACTTGTTCGACAACGAAGAGGAGATTTCCGTCGGCCTGAAGAGTCTTCAGCAGATGGGTCACGATGTGATTGTCGTGCAGGTGCTGGACCCGTGGGAAGTGGCGTTGCCCAAGGGCGGGACCTACGAGTTTCATGACCTGGAATCCGGACAGCGGTTGCGGGTTGTGACGGACACCGTGGCGGACTCGTATGCGGCGAAAGTGCGTGCGTGGCGGGAGCGCCTGCGGGACCGGTACTTTGCGGCGGGTATCGATTGGCTATCTGTTCGGACCGACCAAAGACTGAGTGAACTGTTGACGCGCTACATTTGGCGACGCGCCGAACGTCGCAAGGGCGCGGGACAGCACCGATGAGCTTGATTCACCCATGGATGCTGCTGGGGCTGGGCGCGCTGGCCGTGCCGCTGGTGATTCATCTGCTGCGCAGCCGCCGGCATCGCACGGCGTGGCTGGGCACGCTGCGTTTTCTGCTCGAGGCGGTAGCGGAGACACAGCGTTGGCGCCGGCTCCGGAACCTTCTGCTTCTTCTGCTGCGCGTGAGCGCGATCGTGCTGCTGGTGCTGTTGTTCGCGCGCCCGTTGCTGGAACGCAAGCGGGCGGATGCCGGGCGGGAAGCGCATGTTGTGTTGATCGACAGTTCCGGCAGCATGGACACGCGCGTGTTGGGCCGGACCGCGTTCGCGCGTGGGCTGGCCAAAGCGAAGTCGCTGCTGGCCGGGCTGCCGGAGGACGCCGAGATTACGATCGCCGAGTTTGCCGATGATGTGCGGGCGGTCGGATCGTTGGCGCAGCTCCGGAAACAGGTCGGCGGCCGGACCGACTACGCCGGCGCATTGGACTGGGGCCTCGAACGGCTCGCGGACTCGGATGCGGAGCAGAAAGTGCTGCACATCATTACCGACCTCCAGGCAGCGGGCCTGCCCACAGTCGCCCGCGCGGCGCTGCCCGATCGGGTCCGGATCGATCTGATCCCGATCCATGAGATCGGGCCGGCGAACGGCGCGATAACGGACGTGAAGCTGTTGAACCCGTACGCGGCGGCAACGTTTGCCATTGCGGTCGGGACCCGTTTCTACGGTCCGTTGAAGCACGACACCGTGCGGTTGCAGCTCGAACTGGCCGACGGCACGGAAATGGAACAGGCGGTTGACGCGTCCGGCACGACGGTTCTGAACGTGCCGTTTTCCGGCGCGCCGGCGGGGGGGCGGCCGGTCTGCGGCGTGGTGCGGCTGAGCGTACCGGACACGTATATGCGGGACAACCAGCGCCATTTTGCGTTGCATGTGCGCCGGACATCCCCTGTTTTGCTGCTCGACGGCGCGTCGGGCGCGAATCTATTTGAGGACGAGGGCTATTTTCTCTGCCACGCGCTGTCCGTTTCCGGGCTGAGCCACGGGCATTCCCGGTTTACGCCGAAGGTGGTCAGGCAGCTCGTCGACCCGCGCGAGTACGCGGCGGTCGCAGTCTGCAACGTGCGCAAGCTTGCCGCGGAGCAGACACGGGGCCTGCGACGTTATGTCGAGCAGGGCGGTTCGCTGCTCTTTTTCTTGGGGGATCGGACCGAGCCCGAGTCTCTGGCTGCCTGGCACCGGGCCGGGCTGCTCCCGTGCCGTGCGGAGCGGTTGCCGGTCGCCGTGCCGCGGCCGATCGGCGAGTGGGACGTCGACCATCCGGCGCTGCGCCTGTTCGACGGGAAGCGGGGGAGTCTGTCCGGAGTCGTTTTTCGCGAGAGTTTCAAGTTTGAGCTCGGCCCTTCCGTGCGTGTCCTGGCCCGGTTGGCGAACGGTGCGCCGGCGATTCTGGAAGGGACCGTGGGCGCCGGCCGGATCTTGGTCTACGCGAACCCGTGCGATCGGGACTGGGCCGATCTTCCGACCCGCGCGATCTATGTGCCGCTGATGCGGGAGCTGTTCGGCTATCTTGTCGCGGACACCGTGCCGGCAGCCGAGGTGCGGCTCGTGCTGGCCGGCGTGCACGAAGCGCGTGCGCCCGGCCTGTACGGCGACGGGCCGACCACCGTTGTGCTTACCGACCCGCGGGAGACGGACCCGGCCGGGGCCGACGAAGAGGCGTTCCGGGACCGGCTCGGACTGCCGGCTGCCGTTCGTGAGCCGGTCGCGGCGGAGTTCGGCCCGCTGCCGCGCCGCCGCATGCGTCGGCGCGAGCTATGGCGGTTTCTCGCGTTGGGCCTGCTCGTTCTGTCCATGCTCGAAAACCTGATGGCCGAAAGGACCTACGCATGACGGCAGACCCGAATGTGGACCGGCGCGTGGCCTCGTACATGAGGAGCAAGAGACTCTGGCTGCGCATCATCGGCCTGTGCATGGCCGGTCTGCTTGCAATCGCCGCGATTTCGTGCGTCGCGTTGCTGGATATCCGGCTCGGGCTGCCGGTGGACCTGCGGTTCGCGGCGCTCGGCGCGATCGTGCTGGGCGTGGTCGTGATCCTGGTTTGGCGCGTCGTGATCCCCTGTGTCCGGCTCAGGAAACGGCGCGCGATCAGCGAGATGGAACACAGCATTTCGGGGTTGGGCCAGCGGCTGCGTACCACCGACCAACTCGCGGCGCAAGATTCTTCGGAGCCGTCGCGGTTCTCGCCCGCTCTCGTGGCGGCGCTCCGTGAGCAGACCGAGAAGATCCTTGCCTCGACGAATGTGCATACGCTTGTCCAATGGTCGCGCGCCGGGCGTTGGCTGCTGTGGGCCTGTGCCGTCGGTCTGGTCTATCTGCTCTGTTGCGTCGTGAGCGACAGGTTCCGGACCGGCAATGCCCGGTTGATCGCGCCGGGGCGCGGTATTACGTTCACACGGTTCGACGTACGGTGTGTGCCGGCCGAGTTCGGGCCGGATCAGACGGTGACGATTCGTGCGGCGGTGCGAGGGCGCCCGATCGAGACGGCGCACCTGTCGGCGCGCCGGCTGGACGGCACGTGGACGCCGGCCCCGGTCGAGCCGGTATGCTCCAATCAGGTGTTTTCGTGGACGTTTAAGCCGGAGCACGAGAGCTTCGAGTTTTTCGTCGCGGGCGGCGACGGACGTTCCGAGCCGCAGTTCGTGCGGTACGTCGAGCCGATCACGGTCCAATCCGTCGCTTCGCGCATTGTCTACCCGAGATACACCCGGCTTGCCGACCGGCTGCAGGACGAAGCCGCTATCACGGCCGTTCGCGGCAGCAGGGCCGAGGTCGAGTTCCGGCTCAGCCATGCGCTTGCGGTGGCCGACCCGCGGATGGCTGACGGGTCCGTGCTGGCCTACGAGATTGCGGGCACGAACGTGACCGTGCACGTGCCCGTCGGCATGGGCAAGCGCTCCTATACGGTCGCCGGCCGCGGCGCCGACGGGCTGATCCTGGCGCCGGTCACGAATCGCGTGGTCGGCGTCGAGGACGCGTTGCCGAAGGTCACCTTCGAGATTCCAAAGAAGGATATGCGCGTGACCAAGGTGTGGGAGGGCCCTGTCCGCGCGAAGGCGCTGGACGACTATGGCTTGCGTGACCTCGAGATCGTGCTGAGGGTGGGCGACCAGCAGGAGACCTTGGGCCATCGTCTGTTCGAGCCCGATGCGGTGCTCGCGTTGGACGCGCGGGAACTCGCGCGTATGGCGCTCGAGAAGTATCCGCTCAGCATCAACGACAACCTCTGCCTCTATGCGCGGGCCCGCGACCATCGGCCCGACACGAACGTATTCGGGGTCAGCGATCTGGTCTGGATCGATATCCGCCCGTTCAAGGAACGCTACATGATGGGCGCGCAGACGGGGGGCGGCATGATGCCGATGGGGATGGGCCGCGAGATCCGGAAGCTCGAGCAGATCATCAAGTTGCAGCGCGCTCTGGTCTCGCAGACGTTCAGAGCATTGTCGTGCAACGCGAAGGACGCCGGCAGGGGCAAGGCCTTGGCGAAGAAAGAGCGCGGGTTGAGTGACGACGTGCGCGTGCTGAAGCGCGCCGTTGCGCAGACCGGTGTGCTCAACAAAGACGACCTGATCCTGCTCGATACGGCTGCGGCCCAGATGACCGACGCGGCGGGCCGGCTCGAGAAACTCGAGTGGCGGCCGGCCCATACGGACGAACAGGCGGCCCTGTCCAGCCTGCTTCTGTTGCGCAGGAAACTGTTGCATGTGCTGGTGAATGCACAGGAGATGCCGGGCATGCCCGGCGGCGAGGAGGCCGCCGGAGAGTCCCCAATTTCGCCGCTGACCGAGCTGGCGCGGGAGGCCGCGCGGCTGGCCGGGGAGGAAGGGGGCATTCATGACCGCGTCGACGAGCTCGAAGAGATGCCGACGCCGCTCACCAGACGCCAGGACACGGCGCTGGGCGATGCGGGCGAGTTGCAGGACCGGTTGATCACGCATCCGGAAGCAACACGATTGGCGCTGGACCGGATGCAGAAAGCCGAGGACACCATGTTCGAGGCGCTTGACGGGATGCGCGCGGCCGAGCGCGAGACGGCCACGAACCGGCTCGAGATCGCGGAATACACGCTGCGCGAGCTTGCCGAGCATCTGAAAGGGCTCGATGCTTCGCGCGCGACTCAGACGCTTCGGGAAACCGCGCAGCAGGCGGAAGCGATGCAAGGCAACATGGCGTCCGATCAACAGAAGGAGCGGTCCGACTCGCAAGAGCGCGAGCAGGTCAGCAACGGTGACGCGGCGGGTCAGCGGTCCGGACAGTCCTCCGGCGAACGGGGCGAAGAGGAACAACGCGGCGAACGCGAGGCAGAAGGGCGGGACCCGGGTTCATCCGCCGGCGAACAGCAGGAATCCGGCGGGCAGGCGCGGCGCGCGGATGCCCGGCCCCCGGAGGAACCGCGCGGCAGCGGGCCGGGACAGGCCGGCTCGGAGCCGGGCCGTCAACAGGGCACGCACGGCGAACAGTCGGCACGGCAGGGCCAGGGCCAAGATCGGGCGCCGGGCGAACAGGCCGGCGACGCGGCGGACCAGCCGCGGGGCCGACCGGAAGGATCGGATGAGCAACACGCGGGCTCCGCGCCCGGGGCGGAGCCCGCGTCTGCCGCACAGCGCGACCGTGGTGCGGCCGACGAGCGCGAGCACCAGGCGCGGGGCGACGGCCGGGAACCTGGCCGCGGCAAAGGTGAAGGGCAGGACGGAACCGCGGGCCGCGGCAGCGATGAGCCACACGTACCGTCCGACCCGGCGGGCATGGCCGAGCGTGCGGCGACGATCCACGACTGGCTTGCACGGATGGCGTCGGACACAACGGACGAGCAGCGCGAGAAACGATTGGACGACTGGATGGACCGGCTGAAAACAGGCCGGCTCGCCGACGACATTCGGCGTATCGAGCAGCTCCGAGCGCAGGGGCGCGATGAGGCCGCCGACCGGCTCGCGCGCGGCGTGCGCGCGCGGCTCGGCGAGCTGGCCGAGCAGGCTCGGCGCGAATATCGCCATGCGACCGAGAGCCGACTCGCGCGGCTTGCCGCCGCGCAGGTCGAGGCCCGCGAGCTCAAGGATGAGCTTGCCGGTTCGGGCGAAGAGGCCGGGCCCGATGCGCGGGCGGATGAACGCGACGGCCCGGACGAAACGCAGTCCGGGTCGGACGCCGAGCGGGACGGTCGGGGCGCGTCGGGCGCGGCGCAGGACGGCCGGAACGGCGCGCAGGGCGAGGGCCAGGCCGAAGGCGGACGCGAGGACGGGGCTCAGGCGGGCCCGATGATCGGCGACGGCGCCCGGCGCGGCGGCGACTTGCCGGGCGGCAACATGACCCAGGACAGGGTGCTCGATCTCGTCGCCGATCTCAGGATGCTCGCCGATTCGGTTCTGCACCAGCAGGCGGACTCGCTCGCGAAAAGCGACGAGGGCGCGATGCCGGACTTGCTCCGGAAGATCGATCACCGGCTCGAAGACTTGATCCGCGAGCTGGTCCGGCGCGCGTACTACGCGGAGACCGAAGAGCTCGTGCCGCCTGGCTACCAGAGGATGGTGGAGGAATACACCCGCGCGCTGTCCGACGATATGCGCGGGCCGGCGGAGCGGGAGCCGAACGAGTGAGAACGAGTCTGCAACCTGTCTTTCCTTTTGTTGTGATCGCGGGACTGAGTCTTGCGGCCGTGGCGTTCGCCTGGGCCGCGGCGCTGCGGAGGCGGCGGCGCGAGCGCGGAGCCTGGCGCTGGGCCGTGCCGGTCCTGCGCACGGCGGCGATCGGTCTGCTGGCCTTGATTCTGTTGAATCCCGTGGCCAGCGAGGAAGTCCGGCGCGAGCGCCCGCCGCGCGAGGTGCAGATTCTGTTCGATCGGTCCGGCAGCATGCGGCTCGGCCGTGCCGCGTCGCGGTATGCCGGGGCCGTGCGCATGGTCGGGCGCGCGGTCCGGCGGCTCGATGTGGCGGGTGCCTGGCACGCGTTCGCCTTTGACGACGCGCTGCATGAGGTGAAACTCGGCGGTCGGCTCGCGCTGGCGGGGCCGGACGAAGGGCCGTCCCGCACGAGCCTGGGCACGGCCCTGTTCGCGTTGATGCGGCGGGTCGAGGACCGGGATGTCCGGCACATCGTGTTGTTGAGCGACGGCCGCAATCATGACCGCCGCATCCTGGATCAGGCCGTGTCCGCCGCGGCGCGGCGTGGGGTGCCGATCTCCGTGTTCGCGGCGGCTCAGCATGTCGACCGTCAGAACGTGAGCGTGCGGCATGTGCATGTGCCCGGTATCGTGAAGGCCGGGAGCACCGTCACGTTGGACGCGGAGCTTACCGCGTTGCAGCCATACGACCTGCCGGTCGCGGTAACACTGCGCGACCCGAGCGGAAAAGGGATCGCCGTGCACATGATCAAGCTGCAGGAAGGATCGAACCGATGCCGGCTCACGTTCCAGGCCGGGCACGCGGATATGACCTATCGGTTGACCGTCGCGCCGCTTGCCCGCGAGCTGACGGAGTCCGACAACACATGCGAGTTCCGAATCGGCGTGCGCGACCAGAAGCTGCGCGTCCTCTACATGGAGGGGACCGTCGCGAAGCGGGAAGAGGAGCCGCTGCACGAGGTCGCGTACCTTCCGCAGGCCTTGATGTCGGAAGGCGATGTGGATGTCATGGTGCTCGTCAACGACAAACAGGCCCGGCGCGGCGGCAGGTTCTGCCACGTCAAAGGCTTCACCGCGGACCATCAAATGATTCTACAGCATCATCTCGGCTATCCGACGTCGCGCGAGGAGCTGTTTGGTTACGATCTGGTGATCTGCAGCGATATCAACAAGACGCTCTTCACGCCTGAGCAGTTGGCGTGGACCGTCGAGCTCGTCGCCGAACGCGGCGGTGGGTTCATCATGATCGGCGGCAACACCGCGTTCGATGCAGGCGGCTGGAACAATACGGTGTGGGAGCAGTTGCTGCCCGTCGATATCAGCGAAGAGGAAGGCCTGCGCGTCGTGGGCAAGCGCAACGTCAGGTTCACGGACACGCCGGACGGGCATCCGATCCTCAGGTTCTCGTCGGACAAGTACCTGAACGAACTGATCCTGATGTCGCACCCGCCGTTCCAGGGCCATCACCTGATCCGTCGCACGAAGCCCGGCGCGAGCACGCTGTGCGAGTCCGAGGAGGGCATCCCGCTCATTGTCGTGCAGCAGTACGGCAGAGGCAGAACCATGGCGTTCACCAGCGACGTCACGTGTTCCTGGGGAAAATTCCACAAGACCTGGGGGCCGCGTTGGTTGTCGGAAGAAGCCAAGGAATATGCTGCGCAACACGGGTTACCGCTCGTCGAAGAACCGGCACGCCGTGGGCCGAAAGCCTTGCCGCTCGGCAACGACTATTACGCGCGGTTCTGGATGAACGCATTGCGCTGGCTGACCGAGAACAGCTTGCGCCGGCTCGGCAACGATGTGCTGGTCTCTGTCGATGCGCTGAGTCATCGCGCCGGAGATAGCGTGCCTGTCCAGGTCGAGCTGCTCGGCCAGGACCCGGCATTCAAGCGGGTCACGGTTGCGGTCGATCTGCCTGGTGCGCAGGCGGTGCCGCTCGGGTTCGATGCCGAGAAAGAAGTCTTTGCGGGCGAGCTGCAGCTGCCGGTCGCGATCGGTCCGTCGCATGTCGATATCGCCGCTACCGTCCATGACCTGCAGCGCAACGCCGAATCCGTGACACGCAAGACACTGCGCATTGACAAGACCTGGCAGGAGCTGCAGGACGTCACGCCGGACCCGGCGCTGCTGGCGCGTGTGGCGCGGCAAACGGGCGGCCGCGTGCTCTCGACAGCGGACGAACTACGCGCGCTGTTGCAGGATACGCTGGCTCCGCAGGAGCCCGACAAGGCCCAGTTCTTCGTGCCACTCTGGGATACGCCGTGGCTTTGGGCCGCGCTTGTGGTATGTTTTGGCGTGGAATGGTTGATCCGGAAAATGCTGAGAGCGTGAGGATCAACCCGGAGGGATTTCTGCCCGCGAATCACCCTCCGCAGCCCAACGGGCGAAGGAGGGTGATTCGCGGGCAACAAGAGCCTTTGAGATTTCTTGTTTTCCAGGGAGATGAAACGTGGGCAACTGGCGTTCCTGTTGCTTGGTGTGTGCGGTGTTGGTGTTGGGTGGCCTTGCAGCATCCGCGGGCGAACAAGTGGACTACGGGTTCCGGCGTGACGAGGCCGAATTGGACCGGACGAGCACCGTGCACCCGATCAGCTATGCCGGGATGATCGAGCGGGTGATCCCGGCGGTGGTCAGCGTCTTCCCGATGCGGCTGATCACGGGGGATGAACGGTCCCGTGAGGAGTTGCTCGAACGCTACTTCCGGGGCGGGCGCAAGCGCGAGGACGAGGAAGAAGACGAACACCGCGAGCTGGGCGCCGGATCCGGTGTGATTGTCTCGCCGAAAGGCTATATCCTGACGAACGCACACGTGCTCGAGCGGGTCGGCGAGGACGACGAGGTCATGGTCGAGTTGAGCGATCGCCGGCGGGTCAAGGCCGAGATTGTCGGGCTCGACCGCAAGACCGATGTCGGCGTGCTCAAGATTCCTGCGCCAGACGCGGCGTACCTGCCCTTTACCGACAGTGACCTGCTCAAACCGGGCGACCGGGTTTTTGCGGTCGGGAACCCGTTCAAGCTGGGCCACACGACTACGGCCGGTATCATTTCTGCGCTTGACCGCACGGGCCTCGACCTGATCGGCGGCGGCTATGAGCGGTTCATCCAGACCGATACCCCGATCAATCCCGGCAATTCGGGCGGCGCACTGATCGATGTCAAGGGGCGCCTGGTCGGGATCAACACCGCGATCGTCGGGCCCGGCGGCAATATCGGGATCGGGTTTGCCGTGCCCGCGAACCTGGCCTTACGCGTACTCGAGATGCTTGTTCGCGATGGTCAGGTGCGGCGCGGATTCGCGGGGGTACGCGTCGCCGATGTCGAGCAGGAGGATTTCGACACGCTCGGGTTGCCGGCAGTCCGCGGTGTCAAGGTCGAGGGGCTGGCGCCCGAGGGCCCCGCGGAACAGGCCGGCCTGCAGGTCGGTGACGTGATCCTGAAGGTAGGGCCCCGAGTGATACGCGACCGCGGCGATTTCCGGGTCCAGGTTGCCTACTTTACGACGCCGAGCGAAAAGGTGGCGGTCGCCGTCTTCCGCGGAGGCAAGGAGTTGACGCTTTCGCTCACGGTCGGGGAACAGGGCGGGCAACCGGTCAACGAGCAGCAGCGCGAGGAACTGATCGCCGGCGTTTTCGTCAGGCCGCTTGCACGCGCCGACCGCGAGCGGCTCGGGCTCGAACCACAGGCCCCCGGGTTGCTGGTCGTGGAGGTCGAGGAAGAGTCCGAACCCGCCGGCAAGCTCAAGCCCGACATGCTCGTTGTCGAGATCAACGGCGCGGCGGCCACAGGACTGTCCGACGCGCGCGGCGCGTTGCGGGTCGGGATGAATCAGTTCGTCGTGCTGGAGCAAGGGAACCGGCGCCATCTCGTCGTGCCCGTCAGCCGGCTGTTGGACGAGCTGTAGTAGGATGGGGGATGGGCCCTGTCGACAAGGTTTTTCGTGAGGTTGTGCCGTGCAAGCGAGCGTGTTGATTGCGACATATAATCAGCCGGAGTTCCTGCGCCGGACACTGCTGGGCATGGCCCGCCAGACGACGGACGCGTACGAGATCGTGATCTGCGACGACGGGTCGGGGCCCGAGATCGGGGCCGTGCTCGACGAATGGCGGGGAACGTACAAGACGGAGCTGCGGCGTGTGACGCAAGAGGACCGTGGTTTTCGCAAATGCCGGATCCTGAACGCGGGCATTCGTGAAAGCAGAACCGACTACCTGATTTTTCTCGACGCGGATTGCATCCCGCACCGCGGCTTTGTCGAAGCGCATCTGCGCTGCCGGCGCGATGGCGCGTACCTGGTCGGGCGCAGAGTGCAACTCAGCGCGCGGTACACCGACCGGCTCACGGACCGGGCCGTGTTGGCGGGCTGCGTGCAGAACGTGTGGCTCGCCGGATTGCCCGACGCGTTTACCGGCAAACTGCGCCACCTGGAGGCCGCGGTCCGGACCCCGCACTGGTGGTGGCGGCTTGCGGGCGCGCGACCGTTGGCGCTGAAGGGCTGCAATTTCTCGTGCTGGAAGAGCGACATGCAGGCGATCAACGGGTTCGACGAGGAATTTGTGACGCCGAGCGCGGGCGAAGACACGGATGTCGAGCGCCGGTTCCTGCTGCTCGGGCTGCAGTCCGTGAGCGTCAAGCACCGGGCGCTCTGCTATCATCAGTATCATCCGCTCCTCCCGCGCGGGACCGAGGGGCTCGCGCGGTATGAGCGGCTCAAAGAGAACAGAGAGGTCCGTTGTGAGCACGGGCTCAGATGAGTTTCCTGGTTCCAGTGGGAAGGGGGAGACAAGTCGGAAACCGGAAGTTAGACTTGATGAGCCTCCTCCCCGCGGCACGCTTCCCTGAAAACTGAAAACTGAAAACTGAAAACTGAAAACTGAAAACTCCGCATCGCGACTGCAAGGGAGCACACATGACCGATCTGATTTTCTCCTTCGACACGGAAGACTACCTGACGCCGGAGTCGGCGGACGCGCAGAAGTGGTGGGCCGAGGAACTGACGACGCGCGGTGTGCGCGGCTCGTTCCAGTTGGTCGGCGAGGTCGTGCGCCGGCTGAAAGCGAACGGGCGGCAGGACGTGCTGGACGCGATTGCCATGCACGAGATCTGTTACCACACCGATCTGCATTCAGCGCCGCCGACGCATCCGGCGGCGTTGGAGGGCAAGGATTTGGCGGAAGGCATCGCGTGGGTCCTGCGTCGGGAGGCGCGAGGGCTGGCGGCCATACTCGAGACGTTCGGCCGCGTGCCGGTCAGCTACTGCAAGCCGGGCGCGTCCTGGACACCGGCCACGATCGTTGCGCTCGCTTCGGCCGGCATCCGCGTCATGGCCGACGGACTGCGGCTTGCGCCAAGCTACTGGTACTGCGGAATGCTGATCAAGGACTATGATGTCTGTTTCGAGAGCTATTTCGGGAAGGAGGAACCGGCCGCGACCGAAGCGTTTCAGGCCGCGTTCGAAGCCGCGTGCGAGCGTAACGGCGAGCACGGCGCGGTCACGCTCTACTCGCATCCGTGCCGGCTGGTCACAAAGAAATTCTGGGACGTTGCCTTCCGAGACGGCGCGAACCCGCGGCTTGACGAAGCGCCGCCCGCCCCGCTGCGGACGGACGAGGAAATCGCAGATGCGAAGGATCGGGCCCGAAAATGGCTGGACTGGGTGTGCGCGCAGCCGGAGATTCGCGTGATCGATCATGCCACCTACTATGCCGAGCGTGCCGCGCACGGCCGGCCGCTTGACGCGTTGCTTGCCGAGTGCGGGTTGAAGCCGGGCGAGGAAGGCCGCCTCCCACTGCGCGAGCCGGCCGGCGAGCTGCCGACCGA
>Ga0272441_10009667_pt1 | contig 14824 bp, 11 predicted proteins | sample SSMProp6N_FD_193582 | JGI IMG/M metagenome (GOLD analysis project Ga0272441, IMG submission 193582) | Marine sediment archaeal communities from Little Sippewissett salt marsh, Falmouth, MA, United States - SSM-Prop-6N | ecosystem: Environmental > Aquatic > Marine > Wetlands > Sediment ... | reverse complement strand
GACGCTGGTCCTGCCGGATACAGCCGAAAGCATATTTGGTAGCTTCGGCAAGATGCTGCAATCCTGGAACATCGGGCGGCCGGATTTGATCAAGCTGGAGGATCCGGAATTTGAGCGGGAATTTGTCGTTTACGGCAACGATCAGATCGAGTCCCGCTATATTCTCTCCACCAGCTTAATGCGGCGGATTCTGGATTTCAAAAACAAAAGCGGAACCAAAATCTACCTGTCCTTTACCGGTTCCAAAGTCTATGTGGCCGTACCGATAAACCGGGATATGTTTGAACCGAAGTACTTTTCCAGTGTCAGCGATTTTGAGCCGATCCTGGATTATTACAGAGACCTGACCTTTGCGGTCGGGATCGTTGACGACCTGAATCTCAACACCCGCATCTGGACAAAGGAATAGGGTTTATCTGTCAACCCTTGCGCCCGCCCCCTTCATCACCTTTTCAACCTCGGCAAGGTTTGCCGCCGTCGTATCCCCCGGCGTTGTCATCGCCAATGCTCCATGTGCCGCTCCATAATTGACGGCCTCCCGCGGATTCTTGCCTTCCATCAGGCCGTAGATAAGTCCCGAGGCAAAGCTGTCCCCGCCGCCGACACGGTCATAAATCTCAAGATTCTCTCGAAGTACGGCCTCATGGAACTGACCATCGGCGTACAGGATCGCACCCCAGTCATTCACCGTGGCGGTTTTCGCGTTTCGAAGCGTGGTGGCAACCGCCTGGAAATTCGGAAACTGCCGGACCGCCTCAAGGATCATCTTCTTGAAATTGGACGGGTCGAGCTTGGAAATGTATTCATCAAGGCCCGGGACCTCCAACCCCAAACAGGCGGTAAAATCCTCTTCGTTGCCCATCATGACATCGATATAGGGTGCAATCGCCCGATTCACCTCCTGGGCTTTATTCTTGCCGCCGATGGATTTCCACAAGCTGGGGCGATAGTTCAGGTCATAAGAGACAATCGTACCATACTTTTTGGCCGTGGTCACGGCTTCGACTACCACTTCCGGCGTCGTTTCGGAAAGCGCCGCAAATATCCCTCCCGTATGGAACCAGCGAACGCCATCGTTACCGAAAATCCTGTCCCAATCAATATCGCCTTGTTTAAGCTGGCTCGCAGCCGAATGCCCTCTGTCCGAACACCCCCTGGCAGCCCGAACCCCGAACCCTTTCTCGGTAAAATTCAGACCCACGCGAACCTCTCTGCCAATCCCGTCAAACGGAACCCATCTGACATATTCCAGGTTCACCCCGCCCTGATACAGTAAATCCTCCAGCAACCGGCCAACCGGGTTATCCGGAATGGACGTGACCACCGCCGCCCGTTTACCGAAACACCGCTTCAATCCCCTGGCGACATTGTACTCCCCCCCGCCTTCGGAGACCTTAAAGGAACGGGTCGTGTGGATTCGCTCATCACCGGGATCCAGACGGATCATGACTTCGCCAAGAGAAAGAATGTCATATTTACATTCATGTTCCGAACGTAATTGAATCGCCATTTTATACCCATCCCACTAATAATTTGTGCTCACCGCGCGGCTATGTCGTTTATACGAAGGACGTTAGACTTTTCCTCGCGGGAATTTATTACCCTAAAGGGTATCAGTGCCCTCTTATTTGCCTGATCAGCTCAATCGTTTCGTTTACTTTCGCGGTGATACCGGCCCAGTCTTTGGAGGCAACAAGTTCTTTGGTAATCAGTTTGGAACCCATGCCGGCACACACGATACCCGCGCCAAACCAGTCGCTTAAATTGTCCTTTGTCGGTGATACGCCGCCGGTGGGCATGATCTCGGTCCAGGGACACGGTCCTTTGGCCGCCTTGACAAACGCCGGACCGCCAACCTGGGCACCGGGGAACAACTTGCAGATTTCAACACCCAGTTCATGGGCCTTGTGGATTTCTGTCATGGAACCGCAGCCCGGCGAATAGGGGATTTTACGCTTGTTGCAGAGTTTCGCGGTTTCTTCATCCAACAAGGGGCCTACGACAAAATCAGCGCCCGCAGCAATATACATCGCCCCCGTCGGAGCGTCACAAATACTGCCAACGCCGAGGATCATCTCCGGCCGCTGTGAATCTCTGAACATCGCAAGTTGCTTAAATACATCAATCGCCCGGTCGCCTCGGTTGGTGAACTCGATACATTTCGCTCCTCCGTTGGCACAAGCCATCGCGATATTTTTGGCGGTTTCAAAGTCACTGTTGTAAAAAACCGGAATCAGCCCAACCTGCTTCATCGAAACCAGAACATCTAATCGCTTATGCATCGCCATAATCTGCCCTTTCTAATCCTGATAAATAGTGCCTTGGCGGTAACCCGAATAGCCGCGCAGAAACGGAAATTTTCAATCGTGATCACTATACAATGGAGTGCGGCAGGTCATTTCCCGACATAGACGACATTGATTTAATTCACCACAACCCATGGAATAACATAAGGTTACAGAGTGGAGCTGATGAGATTCGAACTCACGACCTCTTGCATGCCATGCAAGCGCTCTCCCAACTGAGCTACAGCCCCTGATGGAATCGTACTATTTAGCACAAAAAAGACCTTCCGGCAAGATAAACTTGGTGAAAATGATGATTTTTCAAAAACAACTCGAAAAACCCACCTGCCACCAACAATGGCAATGCTCGCCGGATAATTCCCGCCTTTTTCGTGCTTTTTGAGCGAAAATTGCTTAAAATCCGGAAAATTTCATCCTAATATTATACTAAAAGGCTCGCTCGAACGTGATTATTGTAGAAAACGATCATTGTAGCTATAGTCAAACCGGATGCATATGCTCGAAGATGAACTACTGAAACTGAGGTTTATACGCGGAAACACGGACGCACTTGCGGCGATTTATGATAAGTACGCCGACACCCTGCTGACGTTAGCAATGGCTCTTTTAAATGACCATGGACTTGCCGAAGATGTGCTGCACGATGTATTTGTCAGTTTTGCGAAATCTGTTACCCGTTTTCGCCTGCGGGGAAGCTTAAAGGCCTATCTCGCCAAAAGCGTGATCAACAAATCACGCGATCATTTGCGAAAACGAGGTAAGACTCCAAAACCTTTGGATGAATCACAACTGCCGCCATTTTCGGATCCCGGTCCAGACAGGGATATCATGCTCAGAGAACAATCCGTCCAGCTAAGCGATGCCCTGTCTCAGCTACCGGACGAGCAGCGCGAGGTTGTGGTGCTCAAGGTCAAAGCGGGACTAAAGTTTCGACAGATCGCTGTATTGCAGGATGTTTCAATCAATGCGGCACAGGCACGGTACCGATACGGAATGGATAAACTGCGGTCATTTTTAAATGATTACGATTAAAAAACTTTTTCTGCGCGGCTATGTAGCGATATGACCGTAAGCTTCGCTTTGCGTGCGGAACTTATTACCCTTAAGGGTATGAGGTGTAAAATGACACAAGCAGACAATATAGAAAAAAAACTCGAAAACCTAAATTTCAAATCCACCGCCGCGATGCGGGAAAAGATACTCTCGGAAGCATCACAGGCGATGGAACAAACCATAAACGCTGCGGCCAACAGGCCAAACGTCGGGAGAATCATCATGAAAAGTAACATCACAAAATTCGCCGCGGCAGCCGTAATAATTATTGCGCTAACCGTGGGCCTTTACTTTCCGGGCGGACGGGTTGATTTGGCAGCTCCGGCATTCGGCCAGATAATAAAGAATATGCAGCAGGTGGACTGGATTTATGTCCTTAAAGAGAATTTAAAGGAAGGATATATTAGAGAGCAGATTTGGGCCTCCCGTAATCAGGAGATACTTATCGGCAGAGAATTTAGCGGAAGCACAGGTTTATTTGATTTCCGCTCCAAGAGGCAGTATTTATATTATCCTCATCAAAACACAGTTGAAATCTCACGTGTGGAAACTGATTTCCCATTGATGTATGAACAGATGCTCTCTTCACATCTGTATATGGATAAGATATTAGAGCAGTACTCCAAAGAAGATGCGTATGTAATAACTCAGAAAGGTACATACAATGGTCGTAAAGCGTTGATCTATAAGTTTGAAATTGCCTTATCAGATGGAGTTGCGGAGATTTCGACATGGGTCGTCGATACAGATACGTACCTCCCAATAATCAATGAAATCCGCCGTGTCACTTCGGAGGGCAAGCTACATCAAAGTTATCGCTATGCATTTGATTATCCGAAAACCGGCCCGACCGATATTTACGATCTCGGTGTTCCGCGTGACGCGAAAGTAATTGACAAAACGCCGGAAAATGACTTAGTGCAGTTTCTGGACACATATCACGAAAATGCAGAGCAAGCTGTCCCTCGCTACACAGCCATCGTAAAAGTGCATGGACGACCTGAGATGCTCGAATATCGGGATGGCCCCAGATGTCGTTTCCAACGCTATGATCTGGCGATAAAAGGATATGAATGGCAAAATAACCGGGATATGTATCTGGAGCAAATAGGCAATACTTTCGATTCGACATATAACTGGTTGATGAAGACAGATGTAATACGGTGTATGGATATCTATCTCCATAACGATGAATCATTTTTTAAAATTGGCCGAATGGAAATTGAAGAAGGTAAGTCACCAAGTCGCCAAAGGCATCCATCAACTCCAAGCGATAATCTTAAAGGTCTCGGCTGGCCGCGGATAAGATATGAGGGTGTACTTACTGAAGATGATTATTCAAGTAAAAATGGATTAATTTGCATCCAACAAGCAAGCAGCAAACGCTACGTTGATCCAAATCGCGGATATTTGTGCGTAATGCACGAATATACCATCAAAGATAGACAAGTCCAGAGGATAGTAGAGCCGGCACAAACCAAGTCAGGTCGTTGGTATCCAAAATCAGTGCGAATCTCCGGAAGCAAACCAAGCACGACCGTTCTGATCGATGATGCTCCTGATTTTCCTGAAAATATCTTTTCGCCAGAGAGTCTGCCAAATTATGATAAATTAAAAGACCAGGCCGAACAGACAATCGTTCTTAGAAAACCCAGTTATGATCCAAACGAATTCTTCGACTACGAAGGATTTACACCATTGCACATGGCGGCCTTTTTAGGAAAGAGCGATATTGCCAGGCACCTCCTGGCTGAAGGTGCCGATGTTAACCCAAAACATAATGCTGGCACAACCCCGATAGAATTAGCGGCAGCGGCTGGCAGACTTGATATGGTCAAACTTCTTTTCAAACACGATGCAGACTTGATGGACAAAAGTGGTCGTTGTGCCTTGGCATCCGCTGTCGATGGGGGTAATCTGGAAGTTCTGAAGTTCATGCTTGAGAACGGTGCAAATGTCAACGGCTTATACAAAAACGGCCAAACAGCTCTCCATCATGCAGCCAAGCAGGCAAGACCCGAATTTGTTAAGCTGTTACTTGAATACGGAGCAGATGTTACAATCAAGGACAATACCTACGGTAAATTTACGCCTTTATTCGCAGCCGTCGAAAACTCTGTTTACCACAATCTCAAACCACAATATACTAAAAGTCGGGATGTTGAAACCGTAAGGCTCTTACTCAAGGCCGGAGCGGATGTTGATACAATCGGGCAAAGTAACATGACACCCCTGCTGTTTTTATGCTATGATTTGCAATATAGAAAACCAAATATTGAGTTGATCAAGCTGTTGATTGAGCATAGCACAGACGTTAATTATAAGAGAGAAAGCGGTCCGTCAATGCTTATCAATGCAGTAAGAGCAAAGAACTTGGATGTCGCGAAAATACTGCTCGAAGCCGGCGTTGACCCATTTATTGAGGATTGTACTTGTGGTGGTTCAGTCGCGGCCGATATTGCAGGCGAGAGAGGATACAAAGAGATTGAAATATTGATACGAGAATATATGGAGCCTAAGGCTTCTAATGATAACAAGGCGGTCATAAGTGTAATCACAAAATTTCTCGATGCAGTACGGGAAGACTCGGATAAAGCATTGAAACTGATTGATCTTGACTGTCCATACTACGGAAGGTGGGAGTCAAAGATAAAGAATCTTCACGACGATTACTCAGGTCAGTTTGAATTGTTCGATGAGATTCTCAGTGCAAAAGCCCAAAACGGATGGGCAGAGGTCATAATCAAACGGCCAAAGTCAGATAAGAAGAAATACCTTTCAATCATATTAATGCAATACCCTGATGATTCATGGAAAGTGATAAGTTACTATAGCCACTCAAGATCTTTCTCTCCATATTCTGTTCCGGCGAGTAGCGAAAGGAATGATTTAGATGATTATCAAGCTGATATATTTAAGGCATGGAAAAAACAAAATCGGGCTAATTGACAGGGTAAACTCCCTGTAATATTCTTGAGGGAAATTCGCCAAAAACACAAAAAGGCCGAGCTTTAGAGTCCGGCCTTTTTTATTGGTTCAACTGCTGGAGCCAGTTTTGCCAGATTTGTTTGTAAAGGTCCGCGTTATCATAGAAGCCCTCGTTGTGGTTGCCCTTTAATTCAGCGAATTGTTTGGGTTCATTCGCCGCGGCGAAGATTTGCTGCCCAAATTTATAGGGAATAATCTCATCCTCGGGGCTGTGGATCACCAGCACCGGACATTTCACCTGTTTGATGGCCTCCAGCGTATGATAGTCAAACCGGCTGAACAACCGAACGGGGAGCCACGGATAATAATGGGCCCCGACATCGTCAAACGAGGTAAACGCACTCTCCACCACAAGTGCAGCGGGATTGACATCCTTAGCAATTGTCGCGGCGATGCTGCCCCCCAATGACCGCCCGAACAGAATGATCTCTTCCGGCCGCATCCCCTTTTCTTCAATGAGCAACTGGAAGCCCGCCAGCATATCGATTTTTGTTCCGATTTCGGTGGGTTTGCCGGTGCTGTCACCATAGCCCCGATAGTCCACGATCAGGCAGTTCAGACCCAGTTCATGAAACATTTTCAGTGTGCCCAGCCGGTGCGAGATATTGCCCGCGTTGCCGTGACAGAAAAGAATTGTCCGCTCCGCCCCCTCGGCAGCAACAAACCACCCCGCCAGCATCACCCCGTCCGGCGTGGACAGCGAAACATCCTCATGTTTCAACCCGAAATCTGCAGGAGTATAGATGTAACCTCGGCTGGGTTGATAAAGGATGCGCGACTGCATCAAAAACAGCAGCAGACCCATCCCGATATAAACCGCCGCTATGATCGAAAGGATTGTAATGACAACGCCCATGATTTTGCCTTGTTTGTACCGCCGATAGCAGGTGATGCTGATTAGAAGAAACACCACTATCCACAGTATTACACGCATTGTACACCTTCACAGCGAAATTCGTAATGGTAAGAGTTCACACTATTAGTGTGTAACAAGCTAAAGCTTGAACTCTTACAGAAATTTATAGGTTAGCGTTTTGTACAGAAGCTTGGCCGCTAGAAAATCGCTGCCCCACATGTTTTCCCGCGGACAAAGCTCCACAATATCAAATCCGACCAGATTTCGGCGGCTGCAGACCGCCCGAATCAGCTCAATGACCTCATACCAGCCCAGCCCCCCTGGTTCCGGCGTTCCGGTGGCAGGCATAATTGACGGGTCAAATACGTCCAGATCGACCGTCAAGTAAACATTTTCCGTCAGTAACTCAATAACCTCGGCAATCCATGCATCCGCCTTTCTGGAGAAGATCGTATGAGCAAAAAACACACGGCTGGAGTCCAGATTTTGTTTTTCACAGGTATCCATGCTGCGAATGCCAACCTGAACAATCGGAGTCAGTTCTTTGGCACGGGCCATCACGCAGGCGTGGTTGTGGGCACTGCCTTCATACGAATCCCGCAAGTCTGTATGCGCATCAAGCTGCAGGACGGTCAAATTATCAAAATGCCTGGCCGCCGCCTCAATCGCCCCGATGCTGACCGAATGCTCTCCTCCCAGCACAATTGGAAATTTCCCCCGTTCAAAAATACCGGCAACCCGCTGGCGCACGGCCTCGGTCATGCGTTCCGGCGAATCAACCCCCTCCACGGCCGGTTCGACAGCGATGCCTTTACGAAAAACCTCGCTATCCGTCTCAATATCGTAAAATTCGAGATTGCAGGACGCATCGAGAATGGCCTGCGGTCCCTTGTCCGCCCCCTTGATCCAGGTACTGGTACCGTCATAGGGAACAGGCAGAATCGCAACTGCCGCGGTGTCCGGATCAGTGTATTGCGATTCAAAATCACCAAATTGCCGGAGGGGATTATCGAACATAAACGATTCCGCTTCAAATTAATCAAACAAATTCTCAGTGGCAATCATTATCACAAAAACCGAGATGAAAACAACTTAATTCCCTCAAAAAATCCGGCATCCCGTCCGAAGCAAAGTAGGACAGGGAAACTGACAAAAAATAACCTTTTTCTCAAATTTCCGACAATCCTGTTGCTAAAAATTAAGATAACCCTATAATTCCCGCGTTGTGCTTGGCCGGGCAGAAAATTTGATGAAAATTTGTCTATTTTCGACAACCGGCGGAACTGAATTATTGTATATTATAATATCATGGGAAAATCAATGAGCAAAAAACGACGGGCCGGCATACTTTCGGCCAAACAGCTTGAGCATTATCGCGAACTCCTGATCGAAAAACTGCGAGAAATCATCGGCGATATGGGCGCGATGGAAGAATCTCTATTCTCCACGAGCGGCGAATTGTCCAGTATGCCCGTGCATCTGGCCGATATCGGCACCGACAGCTATGAACAGGAGTTCAGCTTGGGGTTGATGGCAGGAGAAAAAAAGCTTTTAAGCGAAATCATGCAGGCCCTGCAGCGAATTACAGAGAAGACCTATGGTTTCTGTGAGGGATTGGGAGTGTTGATCGAAGCCAATCGATTGGAAGCCATCCCCTGGACACGCTACAGTCTGGAATATGCCCGGCTGCTTGAAAGCGGCAAAACCATCGATGTGAAAAATATCAAACTTCGTCCTATCGATATTCAGCGGGATAACGATGTTGAAGACGAAGAAGAAATGGACGATCAGGACGAGGAATTGTCCACCGATGATATGGAATTGGATGGCCAAATGCTGTCGCTGGATGAATTGGAGGATGAAGAGGGTGACGATGATCTGAATCGCCGCCGTAACTCCGCATAGGACAAACAAGAACAATTTCCTTGCGAAATCAGTAGAAACTCCTAAAATATAATGGCTAATCATTGTTTATTTCAGGAGTTTCTCATATGGGCAAACAAAATAGATTTCGTTTTAGGGCATTTATTTCACTTTTGACAGGTTTCTCTTTCGTTGCTCTGGCTATTACAGGTTTCGTTCTCTACATTACCCCTCCCGGACGTGTCGCCAACTGGACCGATTGGAGGTTCTGGGGTCTGACCAAACATCAATGGGGGGCGCTGCATATCTGCCTGAGCACCTTGTTCCTCATTGTCTCAGTGCTGCATATCTGGCTGAATTTCAAACCCTTGATGAATTATTTCATCAACAAAGCAAAGGCAGCTTCCGCATTACGGCTGGAGTGGATTATAGCGATCATCGTCTGCGGCCTTGTTTGCATTGGGGCATTGAAACCCTTTATCCCTTTTAGCTCATTATTGGACTTGAATGAACGCATCAAGAATAGCTGGGAAGAACCTAAACAACGTGCCCCCGTACCCCACGCGGAACTTATGACAATCGAAGAACTGGCAAAAAGCGCGGAGATGGAACCGGACACAATCCTTCAAAATCTTAGCACAGGCGGGATTGAGGCGAACATTTCGGATATTTTTGGTACAATTGCCGAAGAAAACGGCCTCTCCCCGAATGAATTGTTCGCCATCGCAACCGGAACAACACCCCAAACCAAGGGATCCGGGTATCACGGAGGGGATCGTACGGGTCAAGGTCAGCAAGGTGGCTTTGGACAGCAAACACTCCGTCAGGCCTGTGCATCCATGGGAATCGATGAATCAGCCGCCATGGACGTTCTCGAAAAGGCCGGCATAAAGGCCTCCGGCGAAAAAACAATCCGCCAGATCGCCGACGAAAACGGCGTCCACCCCAGTCAGATTCGACAGATACTTGAAAACCAATAACAAGCGATATCCGGAGAAACGAATGGCTTGGAATATACGTATGGTCAGTACTTACCCGCCCCGCCGTTGCGGGATTGGGACTTTCTGCAGAGATTTGTCCAATGCGCTGTCGCAGTTTACCGGCGAAGTGGGACATATTCGCGTCGCCGCGATTGACAACGATCACGGTCCTTATAATATCCCGGTCGATCTGGTCATCAATCAATACAATCCGCAATCGTGGAGCGATGTAACACAAGAAATTATTACTCGGGCCAAGGAAAGCAATAATCCCACGGCCATCGTCCTCCAGCATGAATTCGGGTTGGACCCGGGTGAACAAGGCAATGAAGGGGAGGGTTATAACTTTGTCAATATCGCCAAGGCCTGCAAAGAAAACAACCTGACCTGCCTGGTCTATCTTCATACGGTACTGGAAAAGCCCAATGACCATCAACGCCAAATCGTTATCGATTTGGCAGAGCATTCTGACGGCTTGATCGTCACCACCGAAAGTGCGATTGACATTCTCGAGGGTTCCGCTTATGGAATCAGTCATTTCAAGCTCAAGCATATTGATCATGGTATCCGTATGCATCACCCGACGCAGTTTGACCGGTTTGGGATCAAATCCGAATTTGGGATTAACGACATGTTTCTGGCAACCACATTGGGATTGCTGAGTCCCGGCAAGGGTGTTCAATACAGCATCCGGGCGTATGGACGGTTTGTTCATGAATCCTGTACGCCCGCACAACGGCAGCACATCGTTTATCTGATCGGCGGCCAGTGTCATCCGGAGTTCGTCAAAGCCGATGGCGGCTCATACTACCGTAATTTCATGAGCGAAATCGACACGGCATTGAAAGAAGCCGACGTCAAATGGTGCAGAATCGTCGATATTGACAAAGTGGACTGGCACGGCAACGACATTGTTTTTCTGGATACCTTTTTTGATGAGAGCATGCTGCTGAAATTCTATGGCGCCACCAATGTGATGATTTTGCCGTACCTGAACACCGAGCAGATTTCCAGCGGTATTCTGGCCGATACAATCGGTTCGGGTCGCGTGGCGATTTCCACTAAGTTTCGGTACGCGCTGGAATTGATCTACTCCAATAAGTCATGCCCACCGGGTGTCACCATCGGCCGGTTTGCACGGGGCATTCTGGTCGATCCGGCAGAGCCAAGCGTCGAACAGATCGCGCAGGCATTGGATTTTCTGGTGTTCGAAAAGGAAAAACGCCTGCGAATGGAAAAACAGGCCCATCAGCGGGGCTACCAGATGCGATGGGCCAACAGCGCCTGGGCCATGGTGCAGTATATTGATTTCGTCAGTGAAGAAAAAGAGATCACCACCGGACGCGGCATGAAATTCCTGCGAGAAAAACCGTCCTCACTAACCCTGAAAACCAAGCGTACGCCGCACCCCGGCAGTCATACGAAAAAAGCATAAAGGATTTATACAAAAGACGCAAGTTACACAAAATAGGCCTTCAGGACGTACTGCTGCATCATACGCTGAGTGTTGAAGAACGAACCGTTCAAAGCAATGGCGTGCAGCATCGTGGAACAAAACCGAGGATGGTCATGGTAGTACAGATCGACCACATGTTCCAGTTTCTCGTACAGCCACTGCGCATCCTGAGCACGGTCGGGCTGTTCCTGCAAACGGTGGTTATGCCCGATGGCCCAGCCGGTCACACCCTCAATGCAGCCCTCGATCCACCAGCCGTCCAAAATGCTCAGCGACGGAACCCCGTTGACGGCGGCTTTCATGCCGCTGGTTCCCGATGCCTCCATCGGCGGTTGGGGCGTATTAAGCCAGACATCCACTCCTGATGTCATCAGGCGACCAATGGACATATCATAATTCGGCAGATAAGCAATACGAATCACATCCCGCAAATCCCGTGCGGATGCGTAAATCCGTTTGATGAGTTCTTTCCCCTCGTTATCCCTTGGGTGGGCCTTGCCGGAGAAGACAAGTTGAAAGCGACCGACCTCCGAAGCGATCCTGCGAAGCCGGTCCAAATCACTGAAGATCAGGTCCGCTCGTTTATAGCTGGCTGCCCGGCGTGCAAAACCAAGTGTCAGAACCTCTGTATCCATCCCAACATTGCTGCATTGATTGACATGCTCGATCAGGTCGCGTTTGACTTCGGCATGGGCTTTTTGGATGTCAGCACCGGAAATGCCCAGTGCATACCGCAAGCTGAAATTATCCTCCCGCCAGCCGGGAATGTGCTCATCGAACAACTTTTGAAACGGCTCGGATGTCCACCGCCCGGCATGAATGCCGTTTGTAATGGCATCTATCTTATACCCCACAAACATCTGACGCGACACCTCGCCGTGCTTTTTGGCGACGCCGTTAACATAACTGCTCAGACTCAACGCCAGATACGTCATGTTCAAAACTTTATCGCAGCAAAACACCCCTTCCAAGGCAAAGGCATCATGCACACCAAAAACCTGATGCACCAATTCCATCGGAAACTGGTCATGGCCGGCGGCGACCGGCGTATGCGTCGTAAAAACACACTGCTTGCGAACCGCTTCGATGTCCTCTGCTGTAATCGATGCGTCCTCGCCTTTCTTTTGAAGTTCCTCTTCAAGCAGTTCAAGTGTCAGCAGACCGGCGTGGCCTTCATTCATGTGAAACCGTTCGATTTGGTCGTATCCAAGAGCGCGAAGCATTTTGATCCCGCCGATGCCCAGGACGATTTCCTGGCAAAGACGATAATGAGCTTCATGGCCGTACAAATGATCGGTCACCATCCGGTCCGGGTCCGCGTTTTCTTCCAAATCCGTATCCAGCAAATAAACCGGTACGCTGTATCCTGAAAACCCTTTGACCTCGTACTTCCATGCACGCACCTTGACCGGCCGGCCTTCGATGTTGACGACCACTCTTTCATGGAGTTCTTCGGCATAATCCTGCGGAACCCAAGCTACCGATTCTTCGGTTTGCCAACCGTCATCGGTCAGTTTTTGAAAAAAATACCCCTTGCGGTGCAACAGTGTCACCGCGACAATCGGTATCCTCAATCCGCCGCGGACTGAATCGTATCACCGGCAAGGATACCAAGGCCTCCGCTATAGGTGGGCATCCCTTCTTCCAGTCCGATCTCCATCGAGAAGTACGCAATCCGTCTTTCGTCATTCACAGTGATTATCCTTCCATCAATGCAATTATACTAAAAACTATCGCGACCCTGTCCGATTGCATCCTATCCTGAAAACACCCCTTGCCACGCCCGGTTTCTTCGTTAAAAGCGGCCGAAACAGCAAGCTTTAGCGGCACGGATCAGTCCAGTTTCAGCGTCATCAGGAATTCCGCGTTCGAGCGGGTCTTGGCCAGACGATTCTTCAGCAGCTCGACGGCCTCGATCAGATTCATCTCGCTGAGCACCTTTCGCAGACGATAGACCAGTTCCAACTCGCGCGGGTCCAGCAGGAGTTCCTCGCGCCGGGTGCCGCTCTTGCTGATATCAATCGCCGGGAAGGTTCTGCGTTCGACCAAGCGACGGTCCAGATGCAGTTCAGAGTTACCCGTCGCCTTGAACTCTTCAAAAATCACCTCGTCCATCTTGGAACCGGTATCGATCAGGGCGGTGGCGATAATCGTCAGCGAGCCGCCGTTTTCGATATTACGGGCGGCCCCGAAAAATCGCTTAGGCATCTGCATCGCATTGGCATCCACACCACCGGTCAGAATCTTCCCCGAATGCGGCATCTCGGTATTATAGGCACGGGCCAGTCGGGTAATCGAGTCCAGCAGAATCACAACATCTTCGCCGTACTCGACCATGCGTTTGGCCTTTTCAATCACCATTTCGGCTACCTGACAGTGCCGCGCGGTCGGTTCGTCAAACGTCGAACTGATCACTTCGACATCATCAGAGGTCTTTCGCTGCATGTCTGTCACTTCTTCCGGACGCTCGTCAATCAGCAGCACGATCATCTTCACTTCCGGATGGTTATGGCTGATGGCGTTGGCCATTTTCTGCAGCAGCACCGTTTTACCGGTTCGCGGCGGAGCCACGATCAGACCGCGTTGTCCCTTGCCAATCGGAGTTACCAAATCGATAATTCGCATACTCAACTCTTCGGCCTTCGTCTCCAACATCATCCGCTCTTCGGCATGCAGCGGAGTCAGATCGCGGAAGACAACCTTTTCAGCCAGTTTGTCCGGTTCCTGGAAGTTAATCGCCTCTACACGGAGCAGCGCGAAGTATTTTTCGCTCTCTTTCGGCGGGCGAATCTGCCCCTGGACGATGTTGCCGCTGCGAAGGCCGAAACGGCGAATCTGCGACGGCGACACATAAACATCATCCGGCGACGCCAGATAGTTATACTTGGTACTTCTCAAAAAGCCGAAACCGTCCGGCAGGATCTCCAACACCCCTTCGCCGTACATCAGACCATCCTGACGCACACGTTCTTTGAGAATCCGGAAAATCAATTCCTGCTTGGTCATGCCCATATAATCGGTCACGCCCTCTTTGGTGGCTATTTTGTGCAGTTCACCGACTTCAAGATTCTGCAGGTCAGAAATGTGCAGGTTGCCGCGTTTGATGCGTTCGTATTTGGCATGAGTCGATTCCTCTTCCGTAGGGGTTTCGACCTTATTATTACTTCCATTCTCTGCATCGGCCGGTTGGCTCGCCGCGTCTTGCGCGATTTCTTCGACCTGTTCCTTGACGTCAGAATTGGTGTCTTTCTTTTTCGCAGTACGTTTTTTACGGGTTTTTGCCACTTTCTTGGCCATGGGTTCTCCTGTTTCAATAAGAAAT